>Ga0255176_1000467_pt1 | contig 16567 bp, 17 predicted proteins | sample Atl_Atlam_RepA_8_2_FD_183622 | JGI IMG/M metagenome (GOLD analysis project Ga0255176, IMG submission 183622) | Freshwater microbial communities from Altamaha River, Georgia, United States - Atl_Atlam_RepA_8d | ecosystem: Environmental > Aquatic > Freshwater > River | place: USA: Georgia... | reverse complement strand
ACCGCCGAAGAAGAAGCCGCCAAGACTGCGGCAGAGATGACCAAGCTCGGTGCGTACAACCAGGCTGACATGACTCTCGCTGGACAGTTGGCCGCCCTGCAAGCCGGTAGCGGATCGTCCGGTAGCGGATCGTCCGGTAGCACACCTTCTACGACAACGACCACTCCGACGAATACCGCACCGCAGTACGATTTCTCGAAGGTGGACTTCGCTGGCCTCGGCAAGTTGATGAATGCGAACAAGGTTCAAGCAACCGGTGCTAAGCAAACTCCGACATTTGCAACCACCGGTCTGTACGGCACGACACGACCGGTTCGTGGTATCGGTTGGTCAGGTAAACGCTGATGGCAACAGCACAGGAACTCGCCCAGCAAATCGCTGATCGAAGCGCACAGACGGCCACGTTGCTGGCTCAAATGGAACAACGCGCCCGTGACGCTGCTACCGCTCGCCTCGCCCCATACGGTGACACGCTGTCCATGTATGAGGATCGGTTCAAAGAGGTGTACAACCCTCAGATGACAGCCGGTATCGCCCAGGCAAACGCCATGAAGAACTACGCCACCGGCCTCGGTGACATTCTGGTCAAGAAGGCGCGTGAGGCTCGAAAAGGCTCCGGTTCCGGTGCTGGATTCAACCCGTATGGCAACTACTACCTGCCGTCGTTGCAGGACCTGCTTGCCTTCATCGGGCAGGGACCGAAGCCTGTAGTCGCCTACGAGGGGCCGGTCGTTTCTTTCGCTGGCCCGTACGGCACGATGACCAATCCGACGACAACTCCGGTCAAGGCTCGTACGGAACCTCGCACGTTGAGGCCGTGGGAACGCTGATGGCACCGCGCACCGGACCTCGAGGTGTCACGAACGAAGATGTGGCACGACGTGCAGGAGTGAGTTATGTCTACGCTCCGACGACAAACCAGCCTGCACCCATAGACGCTTCCGCACTCGCCAACTTTCTGATCGGCGGTCAAGCTCCCGGCTACGGCATGAAGTACGGTGGTTTCCCGAGCGCAGCCTATGGACAGGCAGCCATTACGGGTCAGGCATACCAAATCGCCGACCTGGCTCGTCAGGCGCAGGCATTGGCTGCGGCACGACAAGCAGAACTGGTGGCATCAGCGGATCGTCAACTTCGACCAATCGAATCGCAAGTTGCGTCTGATTATCGTCGACAACAACGACGTGCTGGCCAAACTGTAGAGAACCTTCTTGAAAAGTCTGCACAAAAGCCTGTACCAATAATGGGTCCTGGCGGTATGTATTATGTTCCCGAAGACATCAGACCTGTTGCTTTATTTGCGGCTTCACGGGCGTTCAAAGAACAAAATAAACGCCTTGAGGACGAACGACGGGCGACGATGGAGGCACAAAGTGCGCCGATTGTCAGCCAATTAGAAAGCAATCTTGCAAGCGAAGTTCGTCCTGCTCAAGGAATTGCTGAAGCGTTGGGTTCATTCACGCCGTCGCAGTTGGCGCAACAGATCGCTGTCAGTCGATACGGCTACGATCCGATGCTCGCTAGTGGATTGTTCGGCGCACAAACCGACCTTGGTTATGTGAGCCAGCAACAGGCAATTCAAGATGCCGAACGTCGCGCAATGGGTTACAACACCGGCCTCAGCACCGACGAGATTCTCGCCCAACAGTTGTCACCCGAAGAGTTCCAGCAGTATCAGATCAACAAGGCGTTGGGTTCCTACGAGAACACCATGACTGACTACACGCAAGAGGATCAGAACTTGTTTGATGTCTACGGCGTTCTGCCAAGCAATGATCAAGAACGCGCAATAATGAATAATCCCGAGTTTGCAAATGTACTTGTAAATGCGAGAAAAGCGATGTCGGAACAGAAGTCAGTCAGCCCGACGTCGGCGGCAGGACAAATTGCTCGTAAGTTCCTATTGGATAATCCGACTAAACCAGCAGAAGCACGGTTGTTGGACGACATCCTTCGCAATTACGCCTTCTTGATTGAAGACCCCACTTCCAACCTCAACATAGTCCTCCCGAGTTTATGAGCAAGACAGCCGAAGAACTTTTGGCTGACGCACGTCGACGCAGGCCCGCGTTATCGTCGCCCGTTGTCTCCTCCGGACAGGCTTTATTGAATCTTCCGTCTGGCTATGGGGATTGGGACCCTAATAGTGCGTTTGAAGAAAAAGATGGTGGCGGTGGGGGTGGCATTGTCAGCAACCTGATCACATCGCCAATTCGTTTTACCGCTGGCATGATCGCTCAGGCACCCGTGTTTGTTGGCAAAGCAATACAGACTGGCGGCGGTTTGCTCGAAGGTGCAGTCGATTTGGCGTCCGAGGGTGTTCAGGCGATTACTGGCAAAGACCCGTACACCTCGCGTCTTGAGACCGATCTTGCCCGTGGTCGTGCAATGGGACTTACTGGCACCGATTTGATTTGGTATGCCGGACATCGCCAGTTCCCGTTGGCAGCAGAAATGGGCCGAAGTGTTCAAGGGACTCTTGGTCGAGCAGGCGAACTCTTGACAGCCGGAAAGTTTGATTACGGTCGACCGGGTATTGACTATGCAACAGCATGGCGAGAAGGCAACTTTGGTGCATTGTTACTTGAAGACCTTGGCAACGTCGTTCTCGTTGGACGTGGTGCCGGGGCTGGAAACCTAATTGAGCGTGGCGGTGCTGCGATTGGCGAGGCTGGCGCACCGCGCCTTGGTCGTGTGGTTACAACTGCCGGACGCTTCGTGGAGGAGCCGATAGGAACATCGGTGCGTGGTATGGCTCGAGTCGGACAGGTCGGTGCTGAAAGCATCGGGGCTGTTGGTGCAGGAACACGCCTCGGTCGTGTCGCTCAGGCTGGTGTTGAGGGTGGTGCAGGCCCGTTGCGTCAGGTTGTCAACGAAGCCATTGACCTGAAACGAGCGCGAGGTGCAGCCGACGTGCAACGGCTGGTTGCCGATCTCGCCGACGCTGACGCTCGCTTGTATGAACCGAACGCTGATGCCGCAGCAATCAAGGTTGAAATTGATGATCTGAAGAACCAGTTGCGTCGAGCATTGGGTCGCGCTGGTGTTATCACCGATGCTCGTAAGAAGATTTACACCGATCAGTTGTACGAAGAGGCACGTCGTACAAACATTGTTACGGAAGCATCACGGCTCAAGACGCTCGGACCGAGTGCTGTGTTCCCTGATGCTGAGGCTGGCCCGATGCCGGACTTTGCCGGACCTGTCGCCAACCTGATCCGCACGGGTCGAATTGAACTGATCATGCGAGAAGTGGCTAACGGCAAGTCTGTCGCTGACATTGCTGCCGAAATGACACCAACACAGGTCGGCCCCGACCTTGAGCGCATCGGCTACTCCTTCACCCCAGCCGACATTCAGAATGCGGTTGACTATGTTCAGGGAACGATTGACAAGTTCGGTCGCCAATCTGTTGACGCTGTCATGCAGTTCTACACTCGTATTGGCGACGAGTTCACTCGAGGGCAACTGACCGGCGAATACCGGCTTATGGGGCCAATGCCCGAAACCTATGTCGGTCGGATGCCGGTCGTCGAGTTTCTGTTCTACGAGTTTGATCGCAACCGTCTACCGCGTCTTGAGGTGCGTCGTCTTTTGGCGGAGATGGACGATATCGCCGTCCAATTCTTGGACACGTTGCCACCCGAACTGCGGAAAGAGTTCGCCAAGTACACGGCCAAGAATCCGACTGGAGCGTTCCGTGCTTTGGCAGAAGTCGGCGCAGATCATCCGCTGGCAGGCGTCGCCCAACAAATGTTTGAACTGGCGTATTCGCAATTGTTGCAGACATTCCCGAACGTCATGCGTTCGGCGAACATCTATCCAGCGCAATTGCGACCGCTCGTCATGGCCGAGAACCGCGTGTTGGCTACCGCCAGAAGCCAAGACATCGCCACCATCGTCGCCGGACTGAACCAACTCGCCGACCAGTACGGCGACCTGTTGGGCAAGAAGACCGTCGAGTCCATTCGTGGTGACCTTGATCGCCTGGTTGGTACTCCGTCGGCGTATCTGCCTGGTTCGTACAGGAACATCATTCGCAAGACCGACTCGTTGCTGGCCCGCGTTCAGGAACGCATCGCCGATCTACAGGCTCGCGGCGACACTCTGACCGCCGAGAACCGTGCGCTTATCACCCAGTTGATCGAAGCCGAGCAGGCGTTGAGCGCAACCCAGCAAACCATCCGTGCGCTGGTGGACAACCTGAACCGCATCAGCGACGAAGACATTGCTGGCGTTCCCGAGGCACAGGCAAACCTGCGACTGTCGGAACAGCAACGTGAGACGGTTCAAGATGCGATCGCCCAGTATGAGCGCACCACTCGCCAGAACGAGATGGCGTTGACTCCCGACGAGCGTCAGGTCATGGTGGATGAGATTGACCAGGCTGTGCGTTTGGCAGAAAGCCTTGAGTATCAGGACAATCTCGGAACACTTGTTGATGAATTTGAGTTCCGTCGTCAACAAGTTGAATCTGGCAAAGTTGACCCAACGACCGCTGTTCCCAAGCCATACACAAATCGGAGCAAAGAGGTCAAAGCTGCCCACGTTGAAATGATCCGTCAGGCTCAAGAAATTCTAGATTTACATTTCGGCAGACTTGAAAATGATTATCAAACTGGCCCAGTTATTAGTTGGAATGCATGGGCCAGGGATACAAACATGAGTGGCATGACCGTGCGTGACATGGTCATCAACGAGTTTGGTCGATACATGAGGCTTGAAGAAGCCGAACTGCTGGCCGATATGTGGGGCAACCAGTTTGCTTATGACTACGACCCATACAACATTCAAAACGACAGAGGCGTTGGTGCCGACGGCATTGACGACTGGGTTGAAATAAAACGGACAGCAGGTTTAGACACGACGGCAGGGGAGCGGGCAGATGTTCCGCAAGGACCAAGGTCATCGGGAAGCACAGCAAAGGCCGACGAATGGTCGTCATACCTAGAGGCATACGCCCAAGTTCATTTGGCTGAACAGAAACTAAAGCAGATCAAGAAACTTCGGCTGTACGAAGTTGCTGATGAAATGAATCGCAGCCGTGACCGTCAAGATTTTGAAACATCCGGTTACTCGCTTCCGTTGCTTGCAAGAACAATTGCGTACATCACCAACCCGAATCTGCTGACCGCCGACCTGCGGTTGCGTGACCGCTTCGTCACCGAAATGGAGACAGGCGTACCGTACGAGGGTGCGACACCCCGGCTGATCCCGATCCCGAAGGAACTGCTCGAGAACCTGCGCCGAACTGACCGTGATGTCACCAAGCAAGAGCAGACGGTTGCACGTTTGCGCCGTGAAGGAACAGCCGAACAGCGTCGTGTCGTGCGCGCCAGACTGAAAGGTGTCGGCAAGATCGTCGAGCAGCCAGATGGAACGCTGGAAGGTCAGATGCTCAAAGGTCCGCAGACCAAAGCCGACGCCGAGATTGAGCAACTGCGAAACAAAGACCTGTACCAGCAGAACAAGCTCGCTGAGATTCGCCAGCAGTACGAAACCGATGTCGCTTTAGCGCAAGGTATTACTGATGTTCGTGCCGGTGCCACAGCGGTGGAGCGTTACATGGCGCAACCGTTCGGGCCACAGTTGCTCGGCCCCGAATCACAGGTCGGCTATCTGCCTGCCGGTCTGCCGACGACAGCGCGTGGTGCGACGCGAGTGATGACCGAACTGCGAACCGAAGGTGCTGCCCCACAGGTGAAGTCGCCTGTGGAGCAGATGCGAACCTCCGACCTGATGCCGTTGCGGTTGGACGACATGATCAAACGCTTTGACGAAATCTTCAACGTCGTTGGTCGTAACAAGATTCTTGAGGACGTTGTCACCGACCCTCGGTTCTCAATCACAATGTCCCGTTTGGTGGATGCGGAAACCTTGAAGACAATCACCGAGGAAGCCCAACAGCAAGTTGAGCAGCAGGGTTTGATCCGTACCCCTGGACAGATTGAGACCGAGGTTCGCAAGCAGGTTGGCATTCGACTGGCAGAGATCGCCCGTCGTGCAGGCTACGAGCCGATCAGCCCAGTCAAGGTTGACCCCGAGACGGGCGCACATGAGGCGTTGGGTGACCTGATGGTTACTGTTCGTGACGAACTGGTTGACCCCAACACGATCCTGATGCGTATCGGTTTGCGCGAAAAGTTGACTCAGCAGTTCGTACCTCGAGATAGTGCGTCAAAGAACCCAATTATCCAAACCGTCAATGACAGCATTGGCAAGGTAACGACTGGATGGAAGGGGACGGTGCTGCCGTTCTCGGTTCGCTGGCAAGTCGGCGACCTTGTATCAAACGTGCTGAATGCGTGGGCGCGAGGTGAAGTTCCACCGGCAGAACTGATCCAGCGAATGATGGCTGTTGACAGCTTGCTGACATCAAGCGCAAAACGATTGGACGCACTTCGTGGGAGTATTCCGAACACGCTCATTAGCACTCTGCTCGGAGCCGGACTTCAGGCTCGAGGTGTGCGTGACTTTGACATTCAGCAGATGCGAGGACTCAACCCTCGGGCAGCCATCGCCGACTATCAACTTCGAGGACCGATCCCCGGACTTCAAGACGTACCTGGTTTGCAAATGTTCCCTGGTTTCCGTGAGAAGTCGTTCCGGTTCAACGAATACCAGAACACGGTCGCCCGAGCCGCTACCGCCATGTACAAACTGGAACAGACGCTCACAGCCAAGGGTCGCACCCTCGATGAGGTGACACCGTACAACTACATTGACGACGCTGAGATTCGTGATGCAGTCAACAAGGCTGTCCGTGAAACCAACGATGCGCTTGGAGCGTTCACCGAACTCAGCCCGTTTGAGAAGAACGTGGTGCGAAACATCTACCCGTTCTGGTCGTGGCTCCGCTACATCAACAAGGCGGCAGCAAAGATGTTGATTGACTCGCCTGATCGTGTCCTGTTCGCTGCTGCCCTCGGCTCAATTGCGACATCGCCAGAGCAGGAAGGATTGTTCCAGTTCCTCGAAGGCACCGTTCCCGCGCTCGGCTTCTTCTTTGATCTGTCGTTCCTGAACCCGTATCAGGATGCGGTGCTATTCCAGCCAAACCCGATTCGCGCTTTCGAAGAACAAGCGAAACAAATCTCACCGGCCATTGCTTTCCCAGCCAAGGTTGCCAATGCGATCCTGTACTACGGCGGTGGCGGTCAGATTCCGTTCCCTGGTGCAGAAGTACAACGTCCTGGTTACCTTGAAGGTCGATCAACAGCAACGACACGAACGCTTGGTGATTTGATCGGGGAAGTCGGCTATGCCGGACTCACCACGTTCGGTGGACCGTTTCGCAACGTCCTGACACTCGGCCCGACGGGCAGTCGCATCCCAGGCACAGACGTGGCTTTGGGCAACGTACAACGCTTCCCCCAAGGTTCGGCACGAACAACCGGCCCGTACTCTGTTCAACGCCTCGGCCCCGTCGCCAGTCGTCTCGGCGTTCTGCTCGGCACGTTCGGTCTACCCCGTCCGATCATCGAGCAAGACGTTGCCTACGAACAAGGTGTTCTGCAAAGCATCAAGGACATCGAGGCTCAACAGCGCAGAGAACGCGAACGGATTCTGTCTAGAATCAACCCATGATCTGGGCTTTAGAAGTCGTCGGCAAACGTCCCACCACCCTCAATCAGGAACGCAAAACCAACAGTTGGGGCAAACGGGCGTCCGACACCAAATGGTGGCGTGACCAGTTCCGGCGGTGTGCCGAGGAAGCCGGTATCCCCGCCCACGAACGCCTGTATGTCAGCGTCATCCCCCTGCACAAGAACGGACGATCCCCACAGGATGTCGCCGCCTGCTTCCCAGCCGCCAAAGCTGGGATTGATGGGCTGGTCGACGCCGGAGTGATCGAAGACGACACCCCCGACATCCTCGTTCGTATAGACTTCCATGCACCAGTAGTAGACGGAGTAGACGGGTTGAGGCTCGTCGTGCAAGGAGCAGACGATGAACCCGATGTATAGCAATGCGCTCGGCAGTTTGGCAGCCGGTATGGCCGGAGGCGGTCAGATGGCCGGTGGCGAAGGTCCGGGCGAAGAGAGCGAGCAGTATCCGTGTCCGCTGTGCGGTGGCACCGGCATGGTGACCGAAGAGATGTTGACCGGTGAAGGACAGATGCTCCCCGCCCGTCTCGCCTCCCGTCAGCCCATGATGGGCGCACAAGTCGGCGGTCCGATGTCGATGCCACCCATGTCGGGTGGAATGCCGATGAGCTGACATGGACAAGGTTCGTAAAGTCATGCGCGAATACAAGGCTGGCACCCTCCATTCAGGCAAGGGTGGCCCCGTCGTGCGTTCCCCGAAGCAGGCTCTCGCCATCGCCCTGTCGGAGGCAGACCGCGCCAAGCGAGGCCGGTAATGGCATCGGCGGCGTGGCAACGCAAAGAGGGTCAGAACCCTGCTGGTGGTCTGAACGCTCGAGGTCGTGCGTCGTACAAGGCGCAGACCGGTGGCACCCTCAAAGCCCCTGTGAAGGGTCGCCCGTCGTCGCCGGAAGAGATGCGTCGCAAAGGTTCGTTCCTGTCGCGGATGGGTGGCTCCCCCGGCCCGATGAAGGACGACAAGGGTCGTCCGACCCGTAAGGCTCTCGCATTGAAAGCGTGGGGTGCTGACAGCGAAGCCGAAGCCAAGTCAATGGGTCGCAGACTGCTCGAACAGTACGCCCGTCAGAAGGCCAGCAAGTCGTGAAAGAGATGCCCCGTCCCGTCGGGCCGTCTGGCAATGCTCCGTCCCGTCCGTCGTTTGTGTCTGGTACTGCCGACACGATGGATCGACAGATCAAGAAGAAGAAGCAGGAGGTCTACCAGCAGACCTTAGCGAACCTCGCCAAACTTCAGCAAGACGAAGGCGGTGGTGGGTTCGGGTTCGGTGACGCAATGAAAATGGTGGGCGGGTTGGTTGTTTCTCCCGCTGCGACTGCCTTAGACACGATGGATTGGGCAAACCAGCAACTGGTGAAATACGTCGCTGGCAAAGAACCCGAAGACCAATATGACCCTGGTACAGCAAACTCGGTCAACCTCTTTGGCGAAACGTATCGTGGCATTGACGCTGGCTTACAACGTGCTGCCGGTGACATCGCTGCAACTCCTGGTATTGGTAAACCGAGTGCATCTCCGACAGCATCAGACATTCGTAAATACGGTGTCCTCGAAGGCGTTGCCCGAGCGGGCGTTGATTACGGCAACCTTGCGTTGACGGCGTATCCAGTCATAAAGCCTGGTGTCGTCAAAGCGGTAGGCGCAACAAGCGATCTTGTCAATGCAATGAAACTTGCTCGCATAGAACGAGAACTGAATCCGTTCCCGCGCATTACGACCCCGTCGTCGTTCATTGACGTTGTCGAAGGATCACGTTTGCCAGCCCGTGTTGTCGATGCCCCCGCTCCGACGACTCCATACGGTGCTACTCGAGCCGCGCTAGCCGAGGACATGGCAGTCACCGCACCCGACACATCGGCCTCGGCTGGCTTGGCAAGCACCGCGTTGCAGGACTTGGCGCAAGCACAGGCTCGCAACGCAACGCATATCGGCACCGTGTCACGCGGTCCGGTGGGGACGCTGTCATCGAAGCCGTTCAACAAACTTGAGTCAATGACATGGCAGAGTGGCGGGTTACCGAACGCGGCCTCTAGAAATATGCAACAAGTTGACATTCCGGTTTTTGAGATTGGCGGTAAACGCATTGCTTTCGGTGACACGAGGATGTTGCGTTACAACCCTGAGTTTGATGTTCCTGGTGTTGAGTTTGTTTCGATCAACCCGTATGAGATCACCAAATTGTCTCCTACATCGGCTGAAGGTCAGGCGGCAGCTTTACAGTTCAGCGATGCTCTCAACGGGCGAATCATCGAGTCGCTTGATCAGGGCGCACGAAACATCAACACCAACGATATGTTGCAGGTTCCAGCCCTTCAATATGCCGCCGCACAAGGTGATGACATTGCGCTCGCAGAACTGGAACGACTTGCCAAAGTTGGTCGTGATCTTGTCAACCAGAAACGGTTGGCTGAGGCAATGCAAGAACAACAATACATTTCGTCTTTCTTGGCTGGACGCACTTGGGATCAGGTTCGAGGAATACAAGTTGCGGTCGGCAAAGATGCAACCGGACAAAGGGTACTTCGACCAGTTGGAATAGACGATCTATTCGTGGTGCATCAAACAAGGTTCAAGCCTCCTGTTGACGCAGACGGAAATGTCGTATTGAATCCGTCTCACGATTTTGTTCACATCGATCCTGCTACTGGCAAGCCGTATGTTGATCCAGTTACGGGCCAGCAGATGTCGCCCCCAAATCGACACACAATTCACTTTGCGTTGAATCATCTTGCCGGTGGTCACATAATGCGGACTGTTCCAACTCAAGATACTTACGCAGTTATTGTGCCGTTGCGCGACATTCTTGATGCCAACCGAGGTTCGCTTGACAACCTGTATGCGGTCGACACGTTCTTCACCCCTAAACCTGGTGAGGGTTTGACTCTTCCGATGAAGAATGGCAGGGTCGTTCAACTGTCGGGTCTTGATCGTTACGGTACTGGAACTGCGTCCCCCGACATCATGGAACGCCTTATTTCAGACAACAATCGTGTTGTTTCCGATGCGATGAACGAAGTGGGTGCGGCGCACAACAATTATCCGCAATACGAGGTTCTCGAGTTTCCTGATTATGCCCAGTACAGCGATCAAGTAGTTGACAGGCGTATTCGAGAACTAGCAGTAAATGAAGTTCCGAACCAATACACCGAATATGGTCCTCTCGTTGATAGTGCGCTTCATGCCAATAGCACAATCAAGCAATTTGAGGATGCAGTAAAAGGTCCTGTGGATACCAACCATTCTGTTTGGATGATGCCCACAGATGGGCTTAGTCCAAATGCTCGATTGCGAATCTTCAATACCAAGCGGTTTGGTAGCGGCAAGGTGTTGGACGCTTCTTTGGCTGAACGCGGTCTGTAACTCCTGCTCACGATGTCATTTCGTGCGACTGACTGCACACGACGCACCGATCTACTAAACTGGTGATCGCATAACAAACGCGACATTGACGGCCATGAGCCTCTGTCGCCTTCACCGGAGGTTCCGTATGCGTCTCACACTCACAATCGTTGCGTCTATTGCCATAGTTGGATGCTCGACCAGCACCACCGTTCAACCACCAACCGTTCCAGTCCCGACCGTCACCATCGCACCAACCACCACCAGCACCACGACCACGACAACAACGACGCTCGCACCAACCACCACGACCACGCTCGTTCCGGCTGATGCCAAGTGCGCCGAGCTGGCCCCGATTGCGTCGGCTGCCGGATGGCCACAGGAACTGTTGATCGACGTTCTTGAGGAAGCCTGGTCGGAGTCGCGTTGCCTGAATGTGATCGGCCCCGTGAACGGTCAGCCAGCCCACAAGAACTGGAACGGGTTTGACTGGGGGCCGATGCAGATCAACAAGGTCTGGCTGGACGACATCGAGAACAAGTACGGCGACTGGCGTGTCGTCGCAGACCCCTACTACAACTTTGCGTGGGCATGGGAAATGTACATCTGGTTTGATGCCCATCGTGGCTGTGGTTTCAAGCCCTGGTCACGACCCTGCAAATAAGTCCTTGACAGCCTGCCCGAGGTAGGTCAGAATCAAACTGTGCAACACCCCCACAATACGGTGGTGGTGAAAGAAAGGGGTAGACATGACCGACTTGGTCCCGCTCACATCAACCATAGAAGTACACACCTCGGACGGGCTTCGCACAGCGTTGCTGGCCGCCGACGCCGGACGACAGGAACTCACCCAGCAGGGTGACTACCAGCAACTTCTCGCTGGCTACCAGTACCTGAAGACCATCAAGGCTGACATCGACACGCTCCTGCGAGCCACCGAAGACGACATCGTCAGCCTTCTGCCAAAGAAGAAGCAGTTCGTGGACGGCATCGGAACCGTTGAGAAGCGCACCGCAGCGACCCGCAAATGGCAGTCCGAAGACCTCATGCGTGACCTGTGCCGAGCGAGTCTCGACCCGGAAGGCACCGGCGAAATCAGTTTGACCAACGTGGCGACCATGCTCGAGAACCTGAAGAAGGTTCTGCCGTTGACCGCCTCGCTCGGCTGGCGTGTCACCGCGCTGAAGGAACTGGGCATCGACCCCGACACCTACGGCGAAGCCACCTACAACCGCACCAGCATCCAAATCACCAAGTAAAGGAGAACAACAATGTCCGAACAGAACACCAGCATCGAGGTGGCACGTCCCCTCACACCAGCGGAAGTGTCATGGAAGACCGCCGTGCGGATCGCCAACACCCCGTTCGTCCCGACCGCCTTTCGAGGCAAACCCGAATCAGTCTTCGCAGCCGTCCTGTACGGTGAGGAACTCGGCCTCGGCCCGATGCAGTCGCTGAACAGCATCCACGTCATCGAAGGCAAGCCGTCCATGTCGCCCGAACTGATGCGAGGACTCGTCGCCCGAGCCGGACACCGCATCGATGTGAAGGAATCATCCGGCGACAAGGTCACCTTGTGGGGTAAGCGAGCCGACACCGGCTCCGAAGCCACCGTGTCATGGTCAATGAAGGACGCCCAGCTCGCCGGTCTGGCCGGTCGTGGTGCGTGGAAAACGTACCCTCGAGCGATGCTGTTGGCTCGCGCCACCTCGGAACTGTGCCGAATGCTGTTCGCCGATGTCGTTGCGGGCTTGTCGTACACCCCTGAAGAAGCGGCGTCTATCGCCGGATCGGAATGGAACGAAGTGCCGGTGGACCCGTTGCAGAACGCATCCGAAGTCACCCTGCTTCCCGAACCTCCGACGACTGCACCGAACCAGCCGGACGAGCCGGTGGAAGTGATCGTGGAAACCTCATGGGACGAAGCGTTCCCTGGTTCTGAGATCGTGGACGCCGAAGTGGTTGAAGAGCGACCGCCGACCGAAGACTTCACGATGGCGTCACCGAAGCAGATCGGTCTCGCCCGTGCGCTCCTTCGAGAATGGGGCATCGTCAACAAGGCTGAGTCCATCAACCTCGCCGAGATGGTGTTGAACCGCACCGTCCATTCGCTGGCCGACATGGACAAGAAAGAAATCTCGCGTTTCATCAAGCATTTGCAGGTGAACCATCCTGACGGCGACAAGTCGTGAACTGGCTGAAACTGCGTCGCTTGCGCCGTGAAGGGATGCAAGGCCACCTGAACCTGATGGCAGCACACCTGCTCAAATGCGCTGACACGATCACCGAACTGCGTCTCGAAAACCAAGCGTTGCGTGTTCGAGGGAACCGTCTGGCCGACGCTATCGAAGCGAACGACTGGACGGTCGAGTCCGCTGACCGTCTGTGCGACAGCGTCGCAGCGTGGAGGGAGTTCACCTGATGGTCGCCGACCTGCCAAAGTTTGACTTTGTCCCGACACCGTGGGCAGTACACGCAGCCTGCAAAGGCATGGACCCGAACCTGTTTCAGCCCGATGTTGGGCAACCAGGCAACGAGGCCAAGCAGGTGTGCAACGGACGCAAAGCCACCCGACGCACCGCTGGTCTGCCTCCTTGCCCTGTGAAGGCTGAATGCCTGAACTATGCGATGGGGTTCACGAAACTGACCGGCATCTTCGGTGGCACGAACGAACGTGACCGGCGAGCGTTACGCGCCAAGATGCCACGGTCACGGAAGGTTCATGCCGCCACCCGCATCGAACATGGGACGGTCGCCGGATACAAAGCCGAAGACCGGCTCGGTCTTGAACCATGCAAAGCCTGCCAGCAGGCGCACGATGCCGAGGTGAAACGACAAGCTCGACGCAAAGTGCCGTCGGGGTATGACATGAAACTGCGCCAGTTCGTTACCACGGTGACGCTGGTGCATCGAGGCCAGCCTGTCGACCTTCAGAAGGTGGAACAGGAAAGCCGTGACATCGTCATGCAAGAATGGTTAGGCTCACAGCATGGCGAAGAAGCCGATGTTTGACCAGCCCCGTGAAGGTGACTGCGATGAATGTGGGATACCGATCCCACCTGACATGATCCCGTCCGGGTTCAACCGTCAGACCGGAGTCCTTCTCTGCCAAACCTGCAAGCGTTACCATCATCAGACACCGCGCCAATATTTGGACGACTGACCGAAAGACCTGCCAATGGAAATCGAGTTCCCCGAACGAGGCACCTGCGCCTTGTGCGAACACACCATTCAGGGTGAGGACATCGTCGCAGCCGACATGAAAGGTCGGTGCTGGTGCGAAGCCTGCTGGCGGTATCTCATGTCCAAAAACAAAAACAAAGGAGAACAGCAATGAATCATCCGTGGCAACAGCCCATCAGACCGCTCGAGGTCTCTCCCAACCGGAGCGACATCTGGAAGCTTGTCCTGTTCATTCGTCCGACCGGTGAGCATGGCTGGGAGGTCATCACGACATCCGGTACTCGATGGTCGTCCGAGCGCGCCCTGATTCGCGAGGTGAAGCCGTGACCTTGCAACTCGTACTCCCGTTGTGCGTCCGTGCCGACGACCCTGCAACCTGTGTCGCCCCGAAGAACCGCAACAGCCAGACCGCACGTCTGCTCGACGCCTATCTACTTCACGACCTGACCGACGAAGAGGCGGTGGAGGTGACGCTTGGTCACGCTCCGACGCTGGCCGACGAAGGGTTGCGCCGTCGTGCCTCCGACCTTCGTGCGCTCGGCTGGATTGAGCCGACAGGAGAGACGCGCCCGAACGCTCGAGGCCGTCAACGGATCGTCTGCCGAGTCACCGACGCCGGTCGTGACGCTCACATGGAGTTGTTCGCCAATGACTGACGACATCGTGACCCGACTGCGGGAACGTGGCGAATGGGATACGCACCCTATGGGCGGAAGGGAATGGTTCCCTGATGAACTTTGCGAAGAAGCCGCCGACGAGATCGAACGACTGCGAGAAGAAGTCAACCTGTGGATGGGTGCTGCCGAACGATTCGCAGAATCACACCCACAATACGAAGCGTTCCGATACTACTTCCGAGCGAAAACGAAATGACTGACGACGACTTGAAGAAACTGATGTTCGCCATTGCCGAAGGGCTGGACAAGATCAGCGAGCAACTGACCGCACTCGAGGGACTCCAGAAGTCCACCGTTGATGCTGTGCGACGAATGGACAACCGCGCATGGCGCGAGAGCCTAGATCGGCAGGGGCGATGACACTCACGTTCGGCAGTTTGTTCGCAGGTGTTGGCGGTGCTGACCTCGGAATGGAGCAGGCAGGGTTTGAGTGCGTGTTCCAGGTGGAATGGGACAAGCATTGCCAGTCCATCCTTCGACGGCATTGGCCCGACGTACCGAAGTGGGGCGACGTGTGCGAAGTGTCCGGCCATGACCTGCCAGAAGCGGACGTCATCTTCTTCGGCTCACCCTGTCAAGACCTGTCCGTCGCCGGTAAACGAGCTGGTCTTGACGGCGGTCGTAGTTCCATGTTCTTTGAAGCAACCCGAATCATCAAGGAGATGAGAGATGCAACAGCATCCCGACCAACTGGCCCTGTTCCAAGAGCCGTCATCTGGGAGAACGTCCCCGGCGCACTCTCCAGCAACAACGGCGAAGACTTCCAAGCCGTCCTCGAAGCGTTGGGGGACATCGGGGCGGTGGACATCCAATGGTCTGTGCTGGACGCACAACACTTCGGAGTTCCCCAGCGACGGAGGCGCATCTTCCTCGTCGCTATCTTTGATCCTGCAACCGCCGACCGATGTGACGGCCCGCTACTACCTGTCTGCGAAGGCCGCCCAAGGGATTTTGCGAAGGGCCGAGCGAAGGGGGAAGGTGCTACCGGAGATGCTGAGGCAAGCCCTGATGGAAGTGGCGAAGGGTATCGAATGCTCGGATTCGGCCACTACACCGCCGACGACACCGCCTCTGCCCTGAAGCAACGCGACTACAAAGACGCAACAGACCTGGCTGTCATCCCATTCGTGAAAGCGAAACGTGCGATGAGCGACACCGACGACGACCGTTGGGAAGCCACCGAAACCGCACCAACCCTCAACGCTTTTGACAACGGCGGCGAATCACGGGCCACGGTGCTGATGCCCGTCGCCTATTCGGTGCGAGAAGATGCCAAAGCGAACACGTTTAGCGCAACCGAAACCGACACCGCGCTATGGCTCAACGGGTTGGTTCCGTCACCGCAATCGCATCACGCCCAACTTTTCATCGCTGAACCGATCCCGATTCAAGATGGACGGGAGATGGAAAAAAACCAGAACGGGTTTGGCGTCGGAGATGCAGGTTCACCGTCCTACACCCTTGATCAAACGGGAGCGCAAGCAGTAGCCCAGCCAATCATCTTTGACGGCACCCGGCACGACGACTTCCGCATGGACACCGAGATCGTCCCGACCCTGAAGCAGCGCATGGGGACTGGCGGTGGACAGGTACCAATGGTGGCCGAGCCTGTCACCGTGTTTCAGCCAGGGACGATGATCCGGCTCGGCGGTGGTGTCTGGCAGGATCAAGTGCCGACGTTACGGGCCGAGGCCAAGCGTGGGGACAACGAACCGCACATCGCCCAGCCATACTCGTTTGACACCCAGTTCGATTCCAATGCAA
>Ga0255176_1000463_pt1 | contig 16652 bp, 11 predicted proteins | sample Atl_Atlam_RepA_8_2_FD_183622 | JGI IMG/M metagenome (GOLD analysis project Ga0255176, IMG submission 183622) | Freshwater microbial communities from Altamaha River, Georgia, United States - Atl_Atlam_RepA_8d | ecosystem: Environmental > Aquatic > Freshwater > River | place: USA: Georgia... | reverse complement strand
TATCCTGTCGGCAAAAGCGCGCCGTACCTAAACGCCAAATGCGTGTCTGGCGACGAATTCGAATATATTTTGCAATATATCACGCACATGCGGTATATAGTGAATACTGATTATGCGCAAGTCGCCCGTTTTGGCCTCACCATGATATCTACCAATACGTGGCTAAATGATGTCCCATCGCTCGCCGTATAAAATTGAATATGCTCGTCCTTTTAGCATATACAACATGTTCGGTTTAATTGATACCCTAACTGCTTATGATGTCGATTATGCGTCACTTGTGTCACTAAGTTACACTTGTAAAGCATATTTGCCATTAAAATCTGGTATTAAGTACTCAGATTTTCTAACTGCGCTCACCTATGAGCAACCCAGACTTGTAAAATATTTACTTGTCGATGATGATAATCTAACATACGCAGCACATATTCCTACGTCGTATAGGTTCTTAATGGGCTTAGTAGTGGATGAGGATGATTTCATAAATATTAGCGGTTCATTATGCGACCTAATATTTGAGCCATTTGCGTTCGAAGTAGGTTTGTTTACGCGAATTATTGAATATCCAGATCACTACTATTATAAAAAGAACCAGGATAAAATCATGCAATTACCAGTAAATATAACCAGAGAGCACATTATGCACTTTGACGATTATATTTACAAATCACCTGGTACAATGAAGTATAATCCACGGTATTCGGTTATTAGTATAGATTGCGAGATTAAGGACCTCATGCGAATAATAATATGTTTAAATAACCCTTATCTGTATAACCAATGGTTAGAAGATGGTGGTAGTTGGGATAATGCTGTTGATCTAGTACAATTTGTACTGGAGATGAAACAAAATTATCCTGAATGTTTAAACGAATTATTCACAGGTGAATATGGTAATTATGCTAATCTTGACTATTCTGATGTGTCAAAAGATACTTATCGCGAATATTTAACGGTGATTGCGTCAACTGCGATCCCAAAATATATGCATTATATCTGTTCCCCTGGCACGTTATTAGAATACGAAATCCCATGTACTTTGCGTCGCTCTACCTATAATTATGCGTATAACGCAGTATCGCCAGATACGTGTTATAAGTTATTGACTGCACCACATATTTATGTGCACTCAATACCTGAAGTTATGATTCCGGCACTACCATTAATGTGCGGTTATCAACTTATTCATATTTATAGAGCAAAAGGCGAATTTTGGCATGACTGGGAGAAAAAGCATATTATTGGTTCATTACGCAACTACTACTATAGTGTTGGTGCTGGGTTGAGTTTAACGGAATTTACCGAATCGGTAAAAACGTTAAAATGTCTTTCGTGCCTTGGTGTATTGCCATGGGATGAAAACATTTACCTGATAACTAGTGAGACAAAAGCATATTTCGCTGCTGATTATAAGCGGAAAATGTGTCTCATTAAAAGTTATGGGTTGTCGCGGCCAAATTTGTCGCGACCTCAATTTAAAGCATTACCTAGAGTGTACAAGCGTGTATTAAGCAAGATATAAACACAATACATACAATTTATTATTTTTTAAAGGCCACCAGAAAAAAATTTAAAATTATCAATGTTTATCCGCATTTAACCTAATCCATAGAACGTTCATACAAACATCCCCAAATAACCTCGTAATTTCCACCCGCTTGGACAATTACATTACGGTTCACCTGTCTATAGATTTTAAATGCCCGTTTTGCACATGATGGGGAAAGTTGGCGTACTGCTAATTTAGGATCATACGAATTAATGAGGCTTAGAATGTCGTCCGTGTACTCGGCAGCCAGATCATTAATTTGCAATGATCCGAACCAATCATAGCAAACATCACTCGCGACATCATAAACATGATCAACAGCATACTTTGAATATATACGTAATAGTCGGGGATTTGGTTTACCGTAAATGGCGATTACCTCTTGCAATGGAACGCGCAAGAAATAACCCATTTTAGCCAGTTTAGGAAACCGTAATACTTTTAAGCGCTCAATAGCGTCCCTAAAAGTCTTGCACACTTTAATAAGCGTACGAAGCAATAGTGGGTCAAAGCGACACGACACACTAAAGCTATCAATGAAAGGAATCATAATGTCAACACTCATAGAAGAATCCATAATAGTTAAGTTTTGATAATAAGCAATTAAATTTCAATTTTACACGCCAGCGTGAGTGAGTATATGAAGCGTATAAACACAAACACCGCTTACGAGCATTGCCAAATTGAATATAGTGGCGAGCTTGTTGGCCGCAGTCAAGACGAAATAGACTATTATGTAAACTTTCAACATGCAATCCCAAAACCGCTAAAATATATGTTTGCCGGTTGTTCTGAAACGCCTATACTTACCCTTGCTGCGTGGTTTAAAACTATTCCGCGAGTATCGCCAACAGACAGCAACCCGCCACAACCGCTTGATTTTTTACATATCGGCTTTTTGCCTGGTCCATACAAAAACAGAAACGCGTTACATTATAAATCTGTACTGGTGAATATACTTGATCCGCAATCGTCTATATCGCTTACAAACAAATCATATCTTTACGATTTTATGAATGGCCGTTATATGCCAAGATCGTATAATATAAACAATATTAAACACGTTCCAAGTGGCCAAATTATAATAGTTAAACCTGATAGCGGATTTGCAGGTCGCGGCATCGAAATAGCCACAAATGATCGCGAGTTAAAAAACGCCATAAACACCATGCGCAAAAAGTATAATGGTCGCGCACAGATATCGCAATATATAGCAAGTCCACTCACGTTCGATAATCATAAATTTCACTTGCGGGTTTACATGCTCGCGACATCATGGGGTACAATGTCTACTACACCAATTTACAGAATAGCGCTCTCCAAATCGCCATACACGCAAAGTGATTGGCATAATAAAGATATTCACGATACACACTTTCACGGCTCACCTCGCACTATGGTTATGCCATTTGAAACATTTCCGCAATTAGATTTTCACCAATTACACCGCAACATTCGCAAAATCGTTAATCATATTATAAAGTGTGCGTCAACTAACCCAACAAGGTCTCGCGACATTACACTACAGCCTGGCACAAACGATTTGACAACATTTCGCGCGCCAAATACATCAACATACTCATATGAAATATTTGGATTAGATATACTTTTCGATACAGTAGGTAATCCGTATTTGTTAGAGGTAAACGAAGACGCTGGTAGAGGTGGTTACGAGTGCGATGATAATGCGATAATAATGGAAAGATATACTTGCGAGTGGATATACAGATGGGCAATCGCGCCTGTGCATGATCCATTTACTTGGGCTACCTCATTATCTGATTTGGTAATAAACTTTACGCTGTCAGAACAATCACTGCCACATACATCAGATACTCGCGAATTAAGTCACCGAGGCCAACCACGCGCACGAGTGTTGTTATGCGATAGCGTACTGCATATCGGATTATTTAGCGATACCGCACAAGCGCACGAATTATATGTAAAATATATTTTTGACGCGTACTCACATATTACTCATTACGTACATATACACGATACCCATGCCAATTTTGGCGGGTTTGCCGAGTTGTTTGGGTACTCTCGCGACGTCGCGAAATCAAGCGAGCATGTGACAGCGTGGCATAACGAAAATTGAATACTATCTAATAGTTATTATTATACTGATATATTAAACATGTTGAATGCTGCAGTGTTGTTACAGTCTGATTTTGCGCATATGTTTGCAAAATATGCTGTACCATGCGACTTATATTGCTTATCGCGCACATGTAAAACTTTAATGAACATCGTTGGATCCGTGTGTGATATGAATACATATATAAATTCGATTGTATATGATAGGTCGTTGATGATTACAAAGTTATTAACTGATGATATGCCTTTACATTACATAACTTCGGATCGTGATAACGATTTAATCAAAACACTACTAACCGATCCTGATAATCGTTTCAAAATTGTTCGCAATATATCACAGTTATTATTTGATTCTGGTTATTTTGCGCGTAAAGATGCATATATGGTTAACAGTAATAAGTTTGGCCCATATGCTATAAAACCATTTCATGTGGAAAATATAAATTTGTACTTAAGTAAGGAAAATGCGCGACATTTTGCGTCGCCACTACGGTTTAATAAAGATGATAGCGATACAATTATCCGGTATTGTGAGTACACAGACACACTAAAATACTTTACCGAATTAGTTTGCGAAAAAGATAAGTTTATCGAATTTATAACCGAAAATTATGAGGTATATCCAAAAATATGCAAATTGTTATTGGGCCACTATGAGTATTATTTTAGAGATAATATGTCACAAGAATTTGCTGACATATTATGGCGCTTGGATAAGCACGCGTCAATGAGCGTAATACCACCTGATATGGCTATGGAGTTAAACAAAAAAACTATCACCATTACGCTTAAAACGCAATTACACTCGTCGTATTTCCAACCTAGTCGATACTGGAATTATTTAATGTCGGACAAGTGCAAAATATCGTCTATAAACGACAATAATATGTATTCATTACTCTCTTACCGCACGCCTGATATGTTATCAGAGATATATGAGAAAAAAGGTAAACGTTGGTCAAAAGTCGAACAAAGATACGCAATGAAACATATGCGATTACTGTTATCAATGGACGAATGGGACGGAGATGGAACGTATAATATGCTTGTTCGTGCAAATGAATTGGGTTTGACAAATATACCTGATGCAGATTTATGGTATCATTTAAAGTATCCTGGTGAAAAATATGTAGATACGTGCAATAGGTTTATGGCAAATATAAAATTGTTGCTTGACATCAAGGCTCCATTGCCAAATATTAATGATCCGCGATTTAAAAGATTAGCAGCAAGTACTCGAGATAAGCTAAAAGATATTATTATAGGCGAATTACTGGCAAAATTGGCATAAATTGCCTCATAACGTTTTATTTTTTATCACAATTTGCCGATTTGCTTATACGTCCAAAAATTGAATACTATATCATAACTAATATCATAGTCATGTTAAGTGCTATTACTCTATTAAATACTGATTTTGCTCACATGATGGCAAAATATACTACACCATGTGATATTTATTGTCTCTCGCGTACATGTAAAACATTAATGACTGCTATTGGTCGCGTATATGACATGGATACCGTCGTTAATTCAATTGTATATGACAGATCGTTAATGATAAAAAAGTTATTAACACAAGACACAGACTTAGAATGCATAGTGTCAATACAAGACAGAAAGTTAGTTAAGATTTTATCTACTGAACCAATCGACAATACAGAAATTAAAAAATATCCGTCTCAGTTATTATTTGATTCCGGGTATTTCGCAAGTAAAAACGCAATATCATTTTATAACTATCCTATGCGAGCTGGCCAATTTACCATAAAACCGTTTCATGTAGAAAATATAAATTTGTACCTGACAAAAGATATTATGGGTTATTATTGGAGTAAAATAATGTTTGATGATGGTGATAGTGATACAATTATTAAATATTGCGAACATACTGGCGTACTTAAATACTTTAATGATTTGGTTTGTCCGCAAGATAAAGAGGCCGAATTTATAATCAAAAATTATGAAACATACCCAAAAATATGCAAATTATTATTGTTCAATGGTGCCGATGATTATTTCACGGAAAATATGTCGCGAGACCTCGCATCTGCAATGTGGGGTTTAGATAAGCATTATTTGATGAGCATAATACCATTTGATATGTTTGCAGAGCTGGATAAAAAAAATAGTAATATTACGCTCAAAACAAGGTTGTACCAGAAAGCTTTTGAAAATAAGCAATATTGGGAGTATCTGATGTCCGACAAATGTAAAATACTATCTATAAACACTCGTAATATGAGGTTATTAATTAGAAATTGTACACCTGATATGTTATCGGAACTATATGAGAAAAAAGGTAAACGCTGGTCAAAAGCTGAACAAGGATATGCAAAAACTCATATGAAACGCTGTATATTAGATAGAAAGTGGGTTGATGGCACGTATGATTTACTAGTTCGCGCAAATGAATTGGGTTTGACAAATATACCCGATTCCGATTTATGGTATCACTTATTTTATGATACAAGAAAATGGACATTTTCACATGATGTATTTATGGCAAATACAAAATTCTTGCTTGATCGCAAAATACCGTTACCAGATATTGATAGCCCACGATTCGAAAAATTGTCTATGGCTACTCGCGAAAAGATAAAAGATATCATTATAAGAGAATTATTGGCGAAACTGGCATAATCGCACTACCAGATTTTATTTTTTATCACAATTTGCGGGATACACATTAACTATATCACGATAAAATTGAATATTAAATAATTCGGTTATATTAAAATATGTTAGGCAGTATTACCTCATTAAATACTGATTTCGTGCATATACTCTCAAAATATGTTGTACCAAGTGATATTTATTGTATTTCACGCACGTGTAAAACGTTAATGAATGCAATTGGCCATATATATGACATGGGTACGATTGTTAATTCGATTGTGTATGATAGGCCGTTAATGATAATGAAATTATTAACCAGAGACACTAACTTGGATTGCATAACGTCAGTACAAGACAGAAAGTTAGTCAAGATTTTAGCGACCAAGCCTATCAAAAACCAAGATATTAAAAATTGCCCGTCACAGTTATTACTTGATTCAGGCTATTTCGCGACTGAAGGAGCATTATCATTTTGTGACAGTCATGTGCAACTTATGAGATTTACCATAAAACCATTTCACGTGGAAAATATGGATTTATACTTTAGATCTCACATCGTGCATTCCAACACATCGTCAATATTGTTTGATGATGGCGATACTGATACAATTATCAAATACTGCGAATACACCGGAATGCTTAAATACTTTTATAACTTGGTTTGTAAAGAAAGTGAAATTGTTGAATTTATGACCAAGAATTATGAGACATATCCGAAACTATGTAAAATGTTATTACACAATGTCGCACGTAGTGGTTATTGTTTTACGAAACCTATGTCGCGAGACCTCGCAGCTGCGCTTTGGAGTTTAGACAAACATTATTCGATGGATATAATACCATTTGATATGATTATGGAGCTAAACAAAAAAACTATTAGTATTAAGCTCAAAACAAAATTGCACAGAAAATGTTTTAGATATCAAGATTACTGGAAGTATTTGATGTCCGATAAATGTAAAATAGTGGCTATAAATTCTTATAATATGTGGTTATTTCTCGGATATTGTACGCCTGATATGTTATCGGAACTATATGAGAAAAAAGGTAAATGTTGGTCAACAGATGAACAAAAATGCGCAAAAACGCATATGAAACGTCGGATGACACATAATATATGGGTTGATGGTATATATGATGTACTAGTTCGCGCAAACGAATTAGGTTTAACAAATATGCCTGATTCAACTTTATGGCACTACTTATCATATCCCGAAAATGAACATATAGAATTATGCAAGATATTTACAGAAAATACAAAATTCTTACTTGATCGCAAAATACCATTACCGGATATTACTAACCCACGGTTTAAAAAGTTGCCCATAATTACTCGCGAAAAAATAAAAGATATCATTATAAGAGAGTTATTGGCAAAACTGGCATAATCGAAGCACTAGATTTTATTTTTGCCAAAAAATATAAATCATTTTAAAACATCATACCGATGACTACCCGAGCACAAGTTAATATCTGCGATTACGTCCGCTTCCGCTTTTTGTGGCATCGCGAACTAATACGCATATCATGTGATATTTGCTATACTCGCGATCAGCCTCACTAAGATCCGCCATCATATTAGCGACATTTTCGCCGACACTATCATTTATTCCGCTTTCATAATCGCTAATAACATCGCCCGTTTTGTATTTCGCGACAAGTTTAAACCCGTATTTTACGCAAATCTTTTTTTCTATGTAATCCATATTAACTAATGGTTCAACAGAACGCTTTTCGCTAAACGGCACCATCACACTTATTCGCGATCCGACCGGCATAGCATTTCCAACATAATCTTTTTCGATATCATATTTAATCACATCACCATCACGAATAGATATTTTGTTTAATTCGCCAGGCGATTTTGCACTATCCAATACGCTAGCGATCTCATTACCATTCATGCTGCTAAACACAAACACCCCGCCTGGCACAAGCATCTGTTTTACAAACGACATTACATTTTCAATATGTTTAACTGAGTCACAGAGATAGTGAAACGCCATATTGCATGTAATACAATCTACGGTACCTGGTTCAAATCTGTACGACATTGCTTTATCTACAAGTAATATTGGCGATGTGCTCATATCTGCCTGACAAGTGTATATGGCGCAATTGCCACCACTAATATTTTTGTTATAAATGGCCTTTCGCCTTATTAATTCAGCCAACGCCAATGTATCTTTTTCCATACATAGCAATCGCTCAACTCCGAGTTTGCGAAATCTGCTAATATCAGCACCTCTACCGGCACACATATCTATTACGGTTGTGCCATTACACCCGTTAGCGGCGTGTCTGCCAATTATATCAAAATATAGTTCACGAGTAAACTTATTATACGCCTTATACGACTTGTTTACGGTGTGCATAAAGTATCCGCGGTTATCTAGCCACAGTGATTCCACCGTAAAATGATCAAGATACATTGTATAAACGTTTTCTGCGACCTTGTAATCGTTTCCATACATGCCATTACCTGCAACTCGGTCGTCGCGAATTCGGTGAAATTGCCACTCACAACCTGGCAAATCGTTTGGCATTGCAGTACATGGTTCGCCACAGTCACCACGTTCAGCCCAACCCATTTCTACAATACGTCCATGCAAATCGCCAATTTCTTCGCGAACTTTATGATAGTAAACATATGCTTTTGGGTTAAAGCTTGGACAAAATTGTATCGGCTTATATCTGTCATTTCTACTAAACAACCCTTCTGGTACAATTCTATTATAACCATCAAGTTGCCGTATTCCCATTTGTCGTCGATAGCCTTCATCGATACCAACAAATAGGTAGTAAATAACATAACCATCTCGTTTCGGATATAAACATTCCACTCCTGGCGACAGCACAAGAAAATCTATTGTACATTTGCTACGAGGTTTCCACTTATACACTCTGCCATTGTGGTAATTATCATTACCGCACGTGAATATTAACCCGTCATTTTCGTAATCCATACTGTCGCTATATTCCATTATTTCCATTACCCCATTACGTATGCCATCTGTTGTACCGTCCAAATGCACATATTTTTTGCATATCAGGCGGTCATTAGCCAATTTCTCTAATTTTTCTAATCGTTTTGAGAACGGCAGCGACACGACAGGTTGGCCGTCGTGCATCAGTATGTCAAACACGTACGCGCGGTCATTTGCTTCCATGTATTCGCAATCATACACATTTGATATATTCCCAGTAGGTGGCGTTATCTCACGTACTCCGATATCAGATAATATGACAAACCCGCCACATGTATAACAAAGCGCAAGTGACCTGACGCCATCTGCTTTATCTGTTACATACCAATCTTTCATCGGGTATAATATTCTATAATAATCATTTCTGGTCATGCCACTTACGGATGGTAATGCTCGTTTTAATAGTCCACGCGCTTTATTCCAGTCACAAACTTGACGTAACACATCACCATATTTGGCGATATTACTGGTATCAGCACCACTACCGCCAATATCTACTCCAGATATTTTTGATAGTATCGCCACAGCTTCCAACACGCCCTGTATGGTTAATGTCCCAGATTCGCCCGTGTATTCTAATTCTATCGCGTGTTGGTTAACATATCTACATATTTCGCGTAATTGCGAATATTTGCGTACTACACAGCGTTCATCTTTTATGGCATTATTTAGTTTCGACACTTCGCTAACTGTACTTTGATATACGAGCGTCGCATCTAATCGCCAGTGATCGCTTAATTTGAAACTTACTCTGCTTTTATATCTTACAAGCGCATTAGTCATATCTGATATGGTGCCGCCATTATCTGATTCTTCTGACAATGCAACGTTACACTCATACTTGCCAAATTTATGCTTAGCAGACGCACATACTGGTTTCTTAGCCACCGTTTTACTGCTAACTTTTATCTTACCGTTAAATGTCGCGACATTGATATTTCTCCATGCGCCGCGAAGAGCCGATTTATCGAGAATAGATATGGTTGTTTCTATTTCGTTATTTGCGTATTTTGGGTCATTTATAAAGTTTTTGGTAAATTGGTCAAATTCTGGCCGTCCCATATCTGGGAATCGTACTTCAAACTCTAAGTGATGTTTTGACTTAAACGAATTGTATTTAGCTACTATTGCGTCCATTGTATACAAGCTATAAATTGGTATTCAATTCTCATTAAATGGATAATTTGTGCGACCAACATAGTATGCCTGATGCCACTAAACGCTCATTTACGCTGTGCCTATACGCAAACTACGCTATATGGTTTCCAGCGGAATATACCGTTTCTCGCGATCATACGTGGAATGCCATTATTGCAATCACTAACATGTCTACATATACGCCAAAAATATATGAACAGCCCAAAATACCACATATTCCAGCAGTGCAAACACGTTGCGATTATAAAGCACTCGCTATAACCGTCGAAGATTATAAAATTACATCAATAGCCGAGTCTAATCAATATCTCACTAGCGGCGAACGTGAGGTATGTGACCTATTATCCAGTACCAAATTTACAATCAAACGAACAGGCCAAAACATATCCATTTACCTTGATAGTGGCAAATTTGCGACGATTAGTCAAAAACCGTATAAAATTCACTATCACGGCAGCGAAGGTAATGGCCATTTATTGCCAATACTCACAAAACTTATTTTCGATTACACATCTCATTCCTTGACATTGCCCGCAAACTTGTCGCGATTATTTACAGACAGCGGTTACAGATTTATAGGCAAAGATACGTACAAGTATACTTACGGCAATGGAGATTTGCAAGCTTAAACTTCAATCCGATGACAATATGAGCCCAATTGAATTACAGTTATTATCAACCGATACTATTTTTTATAGCCGTTTCGACGACTTGGACGAATTAAAAGAGTTGGCAAATAATGCGATATCGGGTGATATTTATTTTTGTGCTAATAATTCCGATACACCTATGGCGCGAATGTATTTCAGGTTTTATAATTCAAAAAAAATAAATCCATTTAACCCTGATCTGCCAGTAGACTCGCGCACATTATATACTCGCGCGTTTGGCGGAATGAATTATGCGGAAATTCCACTCGTAAAACAATTACCTGCGCTGTTGTCATCGCAATTAGACACGACAAGTATCAGACTTATTTGCGATAAAGATTTGTTATCTACTCTTATGGGACAATCACATGTTCCCAAGTCATGGCCAATAGATAATCCGCCAGATTTTGGCGTTCCCACACAGTTTGGCAAACCGGTGTATATATTTAAACCAGTATATACATGGGCTGGCGTAGGTATTAAAGTATTATCAAACATATCACAATCGCGGCAATATTTAAACGGATTCAGAAACATTCACTCTCATATATCGGAATATATATGCAATCCGTTGTTGTTTCCGCATAATGGCAACAATTATAAAATGCACATACGAGCATATTTTGCAGTAACATCTTGGAATACAATTTTCCCGTTTTGGCAATATCGGGGTTATACAGCAAGATCACCATATACTGAGAATAATTACGAAAACAAAGATATTCACGATACACATCTCGAAAGTACGGTTCGCGACATATTTTGGCCGTCGCCAGATTTGCCAAATATTGATTGGTATACGGTTAATTACTCTATCAGACAAGCATTACACTCATTAGCAGTGAATTTTACAGGTATAACCGATGCCCATGATATTACTAAAAACCCTCGCGAACATCCGCAATCTGTCGCAAAAACATGGAAAGACATACGCTATGGTTATCAAGTTATGGCAGCAGACATTATGTTGACATCGGATTACAGATCATGGATATTAGAAGTAAATACTAGTCCAGGCAAATCTATTGCGCACTCGCCGCGAATGAATGAATATTATAATAACTTGTTTGACTTTGAATATTATTCGTGCATTTTACCAGTATTAGGAGATGATAACATTATAACACAATCTCGCGACAATCCAAAACTGTTTTCGATAAATGTTGCAGGTAAAACGGCTGGGTCCGTTGAGTTGTTAAACCCCGTCAAGTCTGGCGGCGCCACAGGCAAATGTACAATGTGTTTAATATCGCAAATAGACATCAGAACAAACCAAAAATTAATAATTGACGATGATTCACTTATACTCGATGTAGCGAGCCGTAAACGCCCGCCGTCCCACGTACAAACATTTCCGCACAATGCAAAACAGCCACCGCAAACTATACCGACTCGCCAAACATTATCAGATGACGATGTACGTGTGAAAATAACATATACCACATTAGACTCATTACGACATATATTGGCGATAATGTCACCGTACAGATATGTTATATCCAATATGAGCGATACAATTGCGATAGAAGCATATAAATTTGGTGTTATGCCTAATGGTTTAAATGCTACTCCTATAAAATTTACGTACCCATCACAACATTGTTACGTCGGCGGCAAGAGCAAAACCTCTAAACCAGTTAACCAATTAGCACTTTCAGTTATCCCAGAAGAATATTTATCTGATAGCGTTATAACGGCTAGATTATGTTTAACTAATACAGATCGAGTCGCAATATACACTGAGGATGACTTAGATTATTATAACAATCTCGCGAGCATATCTAATTACTTGAATATCGCCAATAATCGCAAAATAATTATACCACCTGCAGGACGATCACGTGGCGATATATTCGCGAGATTAATACGATGCGTATCGGTTGATATTACAAAAATACCTGGAGGTAAAATCGATACGTTAACTGATATTTGTTTTGCATCTTCGCATTTTGTGTCTGACCCGTCGTCCAAAACAAAAACGTCATATACTCCAGCATTATTGGCAGATCAATTAGACTCTCGCACAATTATCAACCTTGCAGATAAAGGCTATTTAGGCGATATGATGGGTTCAAATTGTTTTGTCAAAACGTGGAATATGGGCAATTTTCCAGATTTTGACCAACCGACGCAATTTGGCTATCCCGTTTATGCGATCAAAGTTGTCGGAAGTTGGTCAGGTAGAGGCGTATTTGTCGGTAGTGGCAAAACCGAGTGTATGAAAATATTATCAGATATTGGAAATGATCACGTAGTACAAGTATGCGAATATATAGCAAACCCACTATTGTGGAAATTAGACAACGGCACGCTTGTAAAATTTCATATTCGTGTAAATATATTAGTAACATCATGGAACACATTTGCGATACAGCCACTTTACAGATTTTGCCCAGCAAAAAAAGAGTACTCACTATCACACTTTGATGATGTTGATATACATGATACACATTTTCGTACAGCCCCGCGACCTTTGCTGTGGCCATTGCATCAAGATAATTGGGGTGATATCGACATATCAAAAATACATTACGGCATTCGCCATGCGTTTCTGGTGTTAGTCGCAAAATTCACAGGCGCGAAATCTGCGGCGCAATTATCAAAATACATAGATATATCTAGTCCAAGCAGAGCGTACGGAATTGCAAAACCATACCAAAACCACAAACATGGATACACATTATTGGGAATGGACGTAATGTTTACGCGCGATTATGCGCCAATTATACTCGAAATAAACGAAAACTTAGCACTGAAATGTGCGACTAAATCGCTTATATCGCCATATTTTAACGAAATATATAACTGGGAATATAGGGTCGGAATCATGCCAATTTTGGCATCTCGCGAGCACGTGAAAGTCGAGGATAAATGGGTACTAAAATGTAATAATATAATCACGGTGTCTTATTATTTTACAACTATAGATGAGAATACGGCCCAACTGCAACCAATATTATTACGCGCGAACATAAAACCGTTTAAGTTTCGCGTTTCCAATATAAATCTAAGCGATATGTACAAACAAGCGACTCCAGAGCAAGCGCTTGACCCAGAAAATATTAAATTAGTGGCAAAAAAATACGCGTCTAATAGACCGCCAATACAACCGTTATTGCAAACATATTACGAACATCCAACACATACAAAAACATCGCAAATACCATACCTGCACTGCGAATGTATTTGCGATGATGAATTTGAATACCTGCTTACCATACTGCAATATACGCGATACCAAATAATTAGCGATCACAAATCTGTGCGAAAACTCGGATTAATACAAATATCAAAAAATCATTATATAAACGACCCGCCGCTACCATAACCAATCGGTCCACCCATCGGTTAATTAATTATTTTTATTTTAAACAATTCGCCCGAAAAATGTATATATTGCCCTCATGTTTATTTATACAATATTGTTGTATTTGCAATTAGCTATGGGCGACCCCATAACAAGCACACCCACACCATCATGGACACCGACACTATTGGCGCCCATTGCCATATTTAAAAGTGCTGCCACTCCTGCCAACATGCCAAGCCAGCTGCAAAATTGGTTATACGACACTGGCTAAATATTCATATGCGCTTTCAACATATTGCCTGATACCAAGTTCATCCTCAATAACTACGTTTCTGTACACTTCGTCGCGAACTGGCGGCACATAATCATATGGTTCATGCTCAATAAATCCGACATCATATAATCTGGATTTTAAATATTTATTCCAGTGTATTTCTGGTACTCTCATATCCAACACAATTAATGCCACGCCGTGTTGCTTGCACACTGCAAGTTTGATGACGTCTCGCACAACTCGCTCTATATAGGCCCTATATTCCTCTGTTTCCGGGTACCATTTGTAATGTAATGGCCCACTAAATTCAAACGCAAGTTTGTTTTCAGCGTTATACCCGTCCAACTCTAATGTCCGACCTCTCCACTCCAGCCAACCAGGATTAACCGTCGGAAACTTTAAACCTGTAATATTCTCTAATAGCACAATAGCGCGCGCTTCTGATTTACTGCGAGGATATTTGATGAGGTCTTTTCGCACGTCTGCCCTGATTTGCCTGCCACCCCCAATTAATCGCCGTTTCATCATAAACGCCTTTATACAAAGTATAAATATTATAGCTATAACTACAATACCGAATATAATTATAATTTGATCACGCATAGTGTATACAATAAGTATGAATAACTACAACAATACAGTATACCTGATATTTACGTCACCGTTAAACGTTAATCGGCTAATAGATCATATTTGCAAATTATTAAGAGTACCAACGCAATCTCATGAAGACATATCATATAGTATACGCGAATCCGTTAAACATTTTGGCGAAACTATACCTCGCGATTTACGTATGTCTGATCCACTGCCAGGTACAACAGTTACCGACCAAGTAAATGCATATAACCAACGCTTTATAAGCTATTTTATCAATACACCGCCAATTACAAGCAAGTCGCGAATGTTAGATCCGCCTGGCAAACAGCTTATATATGCCGGTTCCGATGTGCCATTTAACGTATGTCCGCGACCAACAGAACATACTAAAATCGTACATCCACAAACTGTCACAAATATGCTTGATACTTGGCGACGCGCGCCAGCGAATAGACCGCATGCACTTGGCGATCGCGATGATGATACCGATTATACGTCGCGATTTGAATCACCGTTATTAGATTATACAGATTCATCGCAATATGGTTACGACAGACATCTAGACTCGTTTAATACGGATTTTATGGAAAAATTAAACAATATGAGAGACCCACACGAACGCGACATAATTGGTAGTGGATCATCTGCAATAGACGAATCGCTTGCAAATCGCAGAATATTTCGTAGCGAAGAAGGTGTAGAAAACGGTATACCCAAGCGTTATACGTCAGTACATCAGCGTCATTATGATCGCGAAATAGATGGAAACTTGCGCCAAAATATTGAGTATGATTGTATGCTTCGTAAATACGATAAATCCCGTATATTGTGTAAAACAGAACGTAATCGTCAACTTCGCGAGCAATATGCTGCCGAACCACCTCTCAGAAAAAAATACGACAACCGTACAAACTTATACCCGGTAAATCTTCGCATACCGGGGTAAAAAAATAAAATTAACTTAGAACCCAACGTCTTCACCATCCTCGCCATCCTCATCGTCGTCATTACCATACATCTCATCTTCCCACTCTTCTTCTGAACATGTTACAAATTTACGAAAGTCTTCAGGACATCTCATAAATACGCAAGCATCCATAATATTATCCAAATTATCACGGATAACACTACGAATAGTTTGTTCAATCAGATAACTAGGACTATATATCAAGCATGGGTTGTCTAACAAGAAATCCAAATCTATGTCCACCGTATATCCGTTATTGTGCCACATTGATCTAATGTCCATGGGATTCGTCATGAGAATTTGTACTATATTACACTTCGGGTTATTAACCTTACATGTAAATACAAATCCATCATAAGGCGAATACCCAAACGTGAACATAGGGTCGACCCTATGATTCAAGAGCCACCATCCAAATTCCTCACATCGCGCAATATA
>Ga0255176_1000455_pt1 | contig 16746 bp, 6 predicted proteins | sample Atl_Atlam_RepA_8_2_FD_183622 | JGI IMG/M metagenome (GOLD analysis project Ga0255176, IMG submission 183622) | Freshwater microbial communities from Altamaha River, Georgia, United States - Atl_Atlam_RepA_8d | ecosystem: Environmental > Aquatic > Freshwater > River | place: USA: Georgia... | reverse complement strand
GCCCTGGTGAAGACGGGGAATCTGGCGAAACGGTCAGATCGAGACCGGGTCCGGGCCAAGCTGGTGGAAATCGCCCATCAGTTCCGCCAGGTGGAAAAGACCCGACACAACCGGGACCCCTGAGGTCCAAACATCTAGTCGCAGCACTTTTTCAAGGTCCCCTGTCTCATCAGCAGGGGACTTTTTGATTTATCTTTTAGAACCCGTTTTTTAACCCATTTGAACGAGGAGCTGTGCCATGTTTCCCAAAAAAAACCAGACTGTCCTCAAAGTGGAAGCCTTGGAATCCCGCTGGATGCCTGCGGGTATGAATCCAGGGCAATTGTTGGAATCGGTTCATGGCGGACCGGATGGCATTGTGTTTGTGGATAAATCCCTGGTCAACCAAGTCCCGGTGGCAGAGTTTGGGGAGGACCTGGTTGTAGCTGTTGACGGGCAAAGCGACCCGGTTGAGCAGATGGGGGCGGTGATCCGGGCCGGTGATGGAATCCGCTCAGTTCGAATCATCAGTCACGGTTCCGATGGAACCATCTGGCTTGGGGGTAGGGCAATCAACAGCGATTACCTGTTGTCCAGGACGGAGGAAATATCCGAATGGGCAGGCCATTTGAGTGATGACGCCGATTTGCTCCTTTACGGTTGCGATGTTGCTTCCAATGAAAGTGGAAAAGAATATGCGGGGCTTTGGTCGAGCCTGACAGGGGCCGATGTGGCGGCCAGTAATGATGCCACGGGTGTTGGGGGTGACCTGACTCTGGAGTATGTGACAGGGGCCGTTTCTGTTGCGCCGAAGGGTACTTTGGGGCAATGGGAGGATGGAGACCTTAGCCTTGGTGTGCTTCCAAATGAGAGAACGGGTGCTGGTGCCGTTTGGGCAGCAGGAAGCGGAAAGCAATTCCCTAATTTCTTTGCTTATGCGGTTTTAAACAAAGATGGAACCATTTCTGCTTGGGGTGATCAGCTCAACGGTGGGTCTGGTGTGCCTGAAGGAAACACATTTGTCGAAATAGTGTCAAATTACAAGGCTTTCACCGCGATAAGGTCAGATGGCACAGTTGTTTCTTGGGGAAACAAGGAGCATGGCGGCGGAGGCGCACCTCTGGGTGTTCGTTTCAAGGAGATTTCAGCGACAGGTTCTGCTTTTGCAGGCTTAAAGGAAGATGGATCAATTGTTGTCTGGGGCAATCCAAAAGAAGGCGGCGCAGGAGCTCCCGCTGGCAATGATTTTGTGAAGGTTTACTCCGGGGCTTATACCTTCACTGCGATGCGAAAAGATGGGAGTCTTATTACCTGGGCAGAAGAAAAACCTTGGGGAATACCATGGAAAGCCCCTGAAGGTACAGGTTTTAAGGAGGTTTTCAGTACCACGCATGGATTGAGTGCGGTCAAGAATGATGGAACTGCTTATGGTTGGGGTGATTGGAGTTATGGTTGGGCCAATGAAACCACTCCCTTTAAAAATGTAAAAACAATTGCGTCCACCCATGGAGCATTCACAGCCCTTCATTTTGATGGAACAGTTACAAGTTGGGCCTCGGCATGGTGGGGAAACCAAAATGTACCAACCGAATCAGGATTCACTGAAATCTTTTCAAATGGATCAGCTTTTGCTGCCTTGAAAAATGATGGAAGCCTTAGGTCCTGGGGCCATCCGGAATACGGTGGAAAAGGAGCTCCATATGGGAATAATTATTCGAGTATTTCCTCAACAGGGGGAGCATTTGCCGCTATTACTGCGGATGGAAGCATAGAATCATGGGGCGCTATTCCGCAAGCACCAACAGGAAAAGGATTTAAAGCTATTTATGCTAACAATTATGCTTTTGCGGCCTTAAAAGAAGATGGTTCAATTAAAGCATGGGGCCTTGATGCTTACGGTGGCGCAGGAGCACCTACCGATTCAGGATATGTACATATTTTTTCTAATCTAGGGTCATTCGCGGCAGTTAAAGCTGACGGTACGATTGTCACCTGGGGGGATCAAAATGCTGGAGGAAAAGGTGCTCCATCAGGCAATGTCGGGTTGGCGATTCAATCCACCCAAGTGGCACCTCCTTATTTCGCTCCAGGTATGGCAGTCAATTTGAATGCCAGCACCGGTGTAGCCTTTAGCGCAAACGGTGCCGCCAAGGGTCTTGGAATTAGCTACACGGTAGCCACTGGTGAATTGCCGGCTGGCCTTAGCCTGAATGCTGAAACCGGCCAAGTGCAAGGTACTCCAGTCGTTCCAGGCAGTTACCAGTTTGCGATTAAGGCTACCAATTCAGCCGGCAGTGCTATTTGCAATCTGGCCCTCCGGGTGGGTGGATCCAAATTGCTGCCGTTCCAGCGCACCGGATCGGGTGAGAATATCAATTCAGGCAGCGGCCAGCAATTTCCGAATGCCTACGCTTTTGCAGCTTTGCGAACCGATGGCAGCATCGCCGTTTGGGGTGCAGGCAATGTGGGAGGAGCCAACGCTCCTACCCGCAGCGGTTTCGTTGAGATTGCCTCGAACCAGTACGCATTCGCAGCCTTGCACCAGGATGGGACCATCTCCGCCTGGGGTGATCCGAATCCAGGAGGAGTTGGAGCTCCGACCGGAAATGGTTTTGTGAGTATCTCTGCCAGTGCAGGAGCGTTCGCTGCTCTGAAATCTGATGGCACTGTGGTGACTTGGGGAGTAGGGAACCGGGGCGGAATTGGTGCCCTGCCCGGTAATGATTACGCCCGAATTTTCTCCACTCGAGATGCTTTCGCGGCCCTCAAGCGGGATGGATCCATCGTTTACTGGGGCTGGGGGGCTGCGGGAGTTACTAGCGTTGGCGGTCCCGGGTACCAGGAAATTGTTGCTGCACGATGGGCTTTCGCGGCACTCAAGGAGGATGGGAGCATCATCTCGTGGGGCGATGCAGGAAGGGGTGGCAGCGGCGCACCGACGGACAAAGGCTTTGTGAAGCTCTTCTCAACAGGGCACGCGTTCGCGGCCCTTAACAAGGATGGCCGGGTTGTTTCCTGGGGCGAGGCCGGGTGGGGCGGTACTGGCGCCCCGACGCGTGATGGCTTTGTATCCGTCTATGGCAATGCGGCCACGTTTGTAGCGCTGCACCGCGACGGGTCGCTTGCCTCCTGGGGCGCAGGGGGAACAAAACCGCCAGCAGGCACCAATTATGTCAATGTTTACAGCACCATAGACGGATTCACCGCGCTGACTTCCGATGGCAAAGTGGTCACCTGGGGTGGCGTAAGGGGTGTGGTGGCACCCAAGGACTCTGGCTATGTGAGGGTTTTTGGCAATAATGCCGCGTTTGCCGCTCTCAGGGCCGATGGATCCATCGCAGCCTGGGGGGCCGAGGACCATGGCGGTGTTGGGGCACCGGCAGGTACCGGGTTTGTTCATATCTATGCCTCGGGCACCGCTTTTTCAGCACTGAAAAATGATGGAACGATCGTTTCCTGGGGCAACAAGGATCATGGCGGAGTTGGCGCACCAACCGGCAACAATTTCATGGCCATCCAGTCTGTGATGGTTGCCCCGCCTTATTATGCCGCAGGTACAGCAATCGATTTTGTGGCAAGCACGAAATTGGAATTCGCCCAAAGCCTGGACGCAAGGGGCCTTGGTGTTTCCTACCGGATCAGCGCGGGGGCGCTGCCCTCCGGGCTGACTTTGAATCCATCTACTGGAAATGTCTCGGGAAAACCCCTGGTTGGCGGCCAGTATACCTTTACGATCCAGGCAACCAATGACGCGGGGAGTGTGTCGAGGAAATATAACCTGAGGGTACTTGGATCAGGTGTATTACCAACCCAAAGGCTAGGATCCGGATCATCTAGCTACACCGGGACAAGTGTCCAATTCCCTAATCTGGGGGCTTTTGCCGCAATCACCAAGACAGGCGAAATTGTCGCCTGGGGAAGTCCAGGAAGTGGTGGTGCTGGAGCTCCATCGGGCACAGGTTTTGCCGAGATATTTGGTACCGAAGTTGCCTTCGCAGCTTTGCGGAAGGATGGGAGCATCGTTTCTTGGGGCCAAGCGGATGGAGGTGGCCAAGGAGCCCCTGTCGGTAAGGGATTTGTGACGATTGCCTCCAACCAAAGGGCATTCGCAGCATTGCGTGATGATGGATCGATCGCCGCCTGGGGCCAAGGAGGTTACGGTGGAACAGGGGCTCCAACTGGTAATGGGTATGTGGCGATTTTTGCAACCAGGGCTGCCTTCGCCGCAATAAAAACGGATGGCACAATTGTCACCTGGGGGTCAGGAGGCTGGGGGGGAGTTGGTGCTCCGGCCAAATCAGGTTTTGTGCAAATTCAATCGGGTGGTCTCGCTTTCGCAGCTCTGAATCAGGATGGAACCATTTCCTCTTGGGGGGATCCCAACTATGGAGGCAAGGGAGCTCCTTCCGGAAATGGATTTGTTCGAATTTATTCGACGGAGGGGGCCTTCTCGGCACTCAGGCAAGATGGGAGCATCGTCGCATGGGGAAACACTGGTGTCGGCGGAAGCGGTGCACCTTCCGGGAAAGGATTCGTGGATATTGTCTCTAACCCATTTGCATTTACCGCCAAAAAGGCTGATGGAAGCCTAGTATCTTGGGGTAATGGGAATTGGGGTGGGGTTGGAACGCCCAGTGGAACGGGCTTTGGCCAGGTTGTATCGGCTACGATCGGTTTTGCCGCCATCAAATCCGACGGAAGTCTGGCATTATGGCCTGGTAACCCTCCAGCGGCAAAGGATGTTGTGCGTCTTGTTTCCAATAGCCGTTCCTATGTCGCCCTGAAATCAGATGGCACACTGCTTTGCTGGGGTGATCCGGATTGGGGAGGCACAGGTGCCCCAACAGGAAATGGTTTCACTGATGTATACGCAACCGGAGCCGGATTTGTGGCCGTGCGAACGAATGGAACCCTGGCCTCCTGGGGGAATTTTGGACCAAACGCTGTATTGGCTCCAGCCGGCCGAGAGGTGGTGATGGTTCAATCAGCCCTGGTCAGCAGACCCTATTTTGTGCCTGGAAGTCCTGATTTGATCCAAATTGTGCCAGGTAAGGCCTTCAACCAGAAATTGGATGCTCGCGGGTTGGATCTGACTTATGAGGTCATTTCCGGGAATTTGCCGGAAGGGCTTTCTCTTGATTCGCGGACAGGCGTGCTTTCAGGCACCCCGACCGGTAAGGGATTGGGGGCATTCACGGTTCGTGTTTCCAATGAAGCGGGAGCTGTGACCCGGGTATTTGGAATCGGTTCAGAAGATTCGAACCTTGTGTTCAACGGGGATTTCGAATTAGGCAATGTCGGTTTCACTACCGACTACATCTTCTCGAAGGGCGATATTGGGGGGGCACAGTGGTACGATGTCCTCAACAATCCAGCCCAGGGAAGGCCGCGCGACATCAATCCACCCTCCTACACCGACCATACCAGTGGCAAGGGCCTGATGATGGCTGCCAATGGGGCTGTTAGTCCGAATAAAGTGGTCTGGGCGCAGACGGTGGATGTGGTTCCTGGAAAGAGCTATGACTTCTCGATGTGGATTTCGAGCTGGTATGCGGGTAACCCTGCCAAGCTTGACATTCAGTTCAATGGGGTCTCCATCGGGGCGCCTGTCGCACCCTCCTCGGTTGGACCTTGGGCCCAGTTCAAGACAGTCTGGAATTCGGGTGCCTCCAACCAGGTGGTGATCAAGATCATTGAAACAGGCAGGGCTGACATTGGTAGTGACTTTGCCCTGGATGACATCAGCCTGACCTTGTCCAAATCCGCAGCGCCTGCTTTCACCAGTGTGGATACTGCCACATTTGTTGCGGGGAAGCAGGGCGCCTTCCAGGTGACGGCTTCTGGTACACCTTCGCCGACGATTTCATTGGCTGAAGGTAAATTACCTGCCGGAATGACTTTGAACGGCTCCGGCCTTTTGTCCGGCACACCAGAGGCTGGAACCGGCGGCACCTATTCCCTCCAATTAAAGGCCTCCAACGGGATAGGTGTGGATGCCGTGCAAACATTCACCCTGGTTGTGCAACAGGCTCCGGTTTTCACCTCCGCTCCTTCAGCCGCATTCCAGGTTGGAGTCGATGGTAAATTCCAGGTGCTTGTCCAGGCGGTACCAGGAGCGAAGATCTCCTTAGCCACAGGCGCTTTGCCGAATGGATTGAGCTTTGATGCTGTTAGCGGGTTGGTTTCCGGCAAGGCCATAGCAGGCACGGGGGGGGTGTATAAGCTGACCCTCAAGGCAAGCAATGCACTTGGGGAGGCGACCCAAGCATTTACCCTAACGGTGACCGAATCCCCTGCTATCACCAGTCCCAACAGGGCCACCTTTGAGCTGGGCAAGGCCAACGCCTTCCAAGTAACTGCAAGCGGTTACCCGGCAGCCCAAATCACCCTTGCCAGCGGGAAATTGCCGAGGGGTGTGACCCTGAGTCCAGATGGGCGACTTTCGGGAATCCCCTCTGGTGGTACCAATGGGACCTACCAGTTTGTCCTGAAGGCTGCAAATGGTGCCAGCCCTGACGCCACCCAGGAATTCACCTTGGTTGTCGGACAGGCCCCGGCAATCACCAGCCCCGACAAGGTCACTTTTGTGACGGGCCAAAACGGTGTTTTCCAAATAAGAACAACCGGATCGCCAGCCCCGACCCTTTCAATAGTGGAGGGAGTGCTTCCCAAGGGTTTGGTATTGGATTCGACCGGTAAACTATCCGGTTCGCCCGCTGAAGGAACCGGAGGCATTTTCAAGGTAACCCTGGAGTCCAACAATGGGGTGGGATCGGCTGCACGGCAAATCCTGACCATAACGGTCAACCAGCCCGCCAAGATTGTCAGCCCGGCTGTAGCGCAGTTCCAGGTGGGACAAAGCGGTCGGTTCCAAGTGGAAACCACCGGATATCCCAAGCCTGTGGTGAGCCTGGTTTCCAGGCAACTTCCAGCCGGTTTGTCCATGGACTCGAGTGGCCTGATTACCGGGACTCCGGCAGCCGGGACCCAGGGGACCTACAATCTCTTGATCCGGGCCACCAACCAGGTTGGGGCTGTCGCGACACAGACCTTTGTCCTGACCGTTGTGGATTCTGCTCCTTCGAAAAATCTCCTGCAAAATGGAGATTTTGAACAAGGAAATACCGGCTTCATCAGCCAGTATCGCTACAGCAAAGGTGCAGTGAACTACTCACAAACCTATGACATCGTCACGGATCCGGTGAAGGCCGGAATGGGCAACAGTGGATGGGCATCTTACGGTGACCATACCACCGGCAAAGGGATGATGATGGTGCTGACCGGTAGCCCGACTGAGGGACAGGTAGCCTGGTCGCAGACCCTGGATGTCACCCCGAACGGCAAGTACCAGTTTTCCCTCTGGGTATCCAGTTGGCTCACAACCAATCCGGGAACTTTGGAAATCCGGCTGAATGGTGTTTCGATGAATAAACTCCAATCGCCGGGAACAACCGGGAAATGGCAGCAAGTGACGGTTGACTGGAACGCCGGGGCCTCCAAGACTCTCAAGATTGAGATCTTGAATAAGACTCCTAGTTACATGGGTAGTCACATTGCCCTGGATGACATTTCCTTGGTCAGTATCCAATAGGATTGGATATCTCATGACCCGGTAATACGAAGAAGGTCTCCCCCACTGCCAGCAGTGGGGGAGACTTTTTTCCATAAAAAACTGCTAATAGGTCTTAAAGCCACAGGTATTCTGGTACATTCATTTTTCCTTGCTATCTGGCGGAAGCCTTTTCAATTTTTCAACGGCTGGCTTGGCCTTCTCGAATCAATATCCATTGTAAACTTCACATGAATTATCAGGGTCTAACCAGGCTTTATTTCGCCTGGAATAACAGGCAGTGAGAAGAGATTCGGGTAAATGATTGGTAGGAGCTTGTCTTTTAGGGGAGATCATCCGAAGCCATCAGGGCATTATGAGAACCAGAATCGCAGACTCATTTCCAAAGCAAGAAACCTTCCAAAAAAGTTGCTTGAGGTTTGTCTCCATTCATCTAGCAACCTTGATTCATCCTTGCAGATGGCCATGCCACTTTGGTTTGGCCATAAGGGTTTCAGGCCCATTACTGGGAGGAATCAACAATGAGCCAGCTAGCGCCAGGAAAATAGGAACCAAATCAAGTGGCCCGAAAGGGCTTCACGCTCATTGAGCTGTTGGTGGTGATAGCCATTATTGCTGTCTTGGTTGGGTTGCTTATGCCAGCAGTTCAAAAAGTACGAGAAACAGCTAACCGAATCAGTTGCGCCAACAATCTCAAACAGATCGGTCTTGGAATTCACCATCACCATGACACCATTGGCAGGTTACCGGACGGGGGTGACTCCGCGTGGTATCCAAGGTCTGTGTCGAACGGGCAACCTTTGTTCTCACCCAACCAAAATTGGGGTGTTTTTTACCAGATTCTACCTTTCATTGAGCAGGATAATCTTTGGAAATTACAGAACGATTGGGAGGTATTTCAAACACCAGTAAAGCTATATCAATGCCCAAGTAGGGACAATCCAAGAGTTCTTTCAGGTTGGCCTGTAGAACCTGGTCGAAAAAGGGCGATGGGTGACTATGCCGGAAACGCAGGGTTGGACAGTACGGGTTTGTACCTTGGGCTTTGCGGCAACGGTAAAGACGGGGTGATTGTGCGGCGTCCGGATGGGACACCTTTACGATCTGGAAATGTTACATTGTCAACGATTACCGATGGAACATCAAATACATTGATGGTTGGCGAAAGGGCTATGAATATTTCTTTAACGAGTATTACGCAAACCGATGATGATGCTGGTTGGGTAGATGGTTGGGGATGGGATACGATTCGTTGGGGAAGATACCAACCTATCCGGGATTATCAGGATTCCAGCCAGTTGGCAAAGAACCATTATGACATGAACATGAGTCTATACCCTTATCAGCGCCTAGCGGCTTTTGGATCTTCCCATCCATCGGGTTTCAATGCGCTGCTCGCGGATGGGTCGGTTCGTCAAATTCCTTATTCGGTTTCTCTTGGGGTATTTCAGCGGTTTTCATCGAGAAATGATGGTGAGGTGGTCAGTTTCGATCCGTAGGAGTAACTTTTGTCAGGTGAAGCAGAATCACTGCTTCACCTGACAATGTTTATCCTTTCTTCCGTTTTTGTCTGTGGATAATCAAAACCTGTTTTATTGTCTCAAATAGCCCATGGTTTTTGATTCAACCTCCGGGAAATAACTCCCTGGGAGAATCAGCCATGCAGTACAAATTCCAATCGCGCGGCACCAGGTCAGCCGGTTTCACGCTCATCGAATTATTGGTGGTGATTGCCATCATTGCGGTTTTGGTAGGTTTGCTGGTGCCAGCGGTGCAGAAAGTCAGGGAAGCGGCGAATCGGATCAGTTGTGTCAACAATCTCAAGCAGATTGGATTGGCCGCTCACCATCATCACGACACCAACGGGTTTCTGCCAGACGGGGGTGAGCATTTCTGGTATTCCAGGACCAAATTGGCAGACGGTTCGCCCCAGGTTGGTCCTAATCAACATTGGGGCGTTTTTTATCAGATATTACCTTTTCTGGAACAGGACAATCTGTGGCGAAACCCTTCGGATGCTTTTATTGAAAACACTCCAATCAAGGTTTACATGTGCCCAAGTCGGGATAACCCCCGGCACATTATTGATCCATGGGGCATGAACAAAAGAACCGTGCTGGGTGATTACGCCGGAAACGGGGGCCTGGATACCACCGGCTACTCCTGGGGAATCCTGGGCAATGGAAAAGATGGGGTCATTGTTCGGCGACCAGATGGGTCCTCCCTGCGTTCAAGCAGTGTTCGATTCACCACCATCACGGATGGTGGATCGAACACGCTCATGATTGGAGAAAAAGTGTTTAACCATGGCCTAACCGGTTATGCACAAGCCAATGAAGATGCTGGTTGGGTGGATGGCTGGGACTGGGATGTGATCCGTTGGGGGCGGTACCAACCAGCCCAGGATTACAAGGATTTCAGCGATACTGCCATCCGAAGCTACTATGTCAACATGCAATGGGCCCCCATCCACCTGATGGGAGCCTTTGGATCCGCCCATCCGGGAGGATTCAATGGTGTGCTTGTCGATGGTTCTGTCCGTAATATCCCTTACGGCATCTCGCTGGCAGTATTTCAGCGGTTTTCATCAAGGAATGATGGTGAGGCCTTTCAGCTCGATTAATTCTGTAGCGAGGAATCTCAAGGATCGAAATCCTTGGGATTCCTTTTTGATAAAGCTTTATTTGTAGATACCAAAGCCCTGATTTTTTCTTTCCAGTATTTATCCATTTTTTACACATCTATTATGTAGTTAAAATATTACCACAAAAAAAGATAGTCTCCGGGAGAGAAATTGTCTCCCGGAGATTGTCTTTGCTTGAAACCAAGGACTGGTTTACTGATGCTTGATGTGTTCCATGTATGATTTGCGGAAGGATTCCATGAATTTCCTATCTTTTTCTGTGACACCACGCCCATGGCCTTGGGCCAAATAAGTTTTTTCCTGATCTGGATTTACAAGCAGGCTCAATTGCTGACCGGATACCAATGGCTTATCCGTTTTTTTGCCGCCCATTAAGAATTGGCCTGAAAAATAGAGCCCGGCTAAACTTACCAGACCAGCAGTGATCCATTTCCCTTTTGACGAAAGAAAAATCGCGACAAGATCAGTTGTTTGTTTTGGATTCACCTCGACAGGATCAGCTTTTCTCACCCGAAAATACTGGCGATTGGCGTAAGGGTTTGTCGGTGCTTTCACGGGTTCGGGTCCCTGGCTTCCAATACTAGCTGTGCTACCAGGAATTATCGGGGTGACTGTTGCATTTTGTTTCTGGCAAAGATCAGGATTTGAAACTTCCGTACCTTCAGAAGCTTCCTTGGTGAATGGCGGTATTTCTTTGTTCAGAATATCTACCGTTAGATTTTCCATGAAATGGGAGGGGTTCTCCTCTGCTGAGCGCCCTTCTTTCGGTTGGTCCTTGGAGACGCTTACGGAGAGGGCAGGTTTAATTTTGGGTTCACCCGGTGAGGGCCTACCAAGAATGGCTGCCTTACATATCCTTCTGAAACCGGGTGTTGCATGGAGGGCTCGCCAGACACCATCCCGGTTGTGTGCCAGATTGTCAGGCGACAAATCACCCGACTGCAATTTCTTTGCAATACGACCTGGGGTGTATTCCTTGATTCGGTTGCCCTGGCGGACCAAAAATGTTGGCTGAGATTTTGGTTTTTTCATCGGAATGCTCCAAGTAAACGAGAGCCATTCGTAGTGAAGGGGCCTATTGTTTGATCCGACGGTAGAAATCAAAAAATAGTCATGGGATGAGACAATCCCATCTGCAAAGAAAATCCTGTCTACTTTTCAGGGAAGCTACTGATTGCTCCTTGTATCAGGCGATTCCACTTCGGAATCGCCAGGAGGTTAAAACCTCAAATAACAAGGAGATAACAACCATGTGCGCGATCAGCCTTGTGAAGCAGAAGGCAAACTACAAGGTCCGCGGGGCCTTTACGCTGATTGAGCTGTTGGTGGTCATAGCCATCATTGCGATTCTGATGGGCTTGCTTGTTGGGGCGGTGCAAAAGGTAAGGGAATCGGCCAATAATGCCCAATCTGCCAACAATCTTAGAAATATCGGTATGGCCATCACCAATTGTGCTACCCAGAACAAAGGCAAGTTGCCACCTGGGTTTGGACCGTTTCGAAATAGTCCTCCAGCCACGGCATACATGCACCTGATGCCATACCTGGATAATGATGGGGTTTATCGCGAGTACATGGACACCGTTACACGGTTAGGAGTACCTAATCCAGCCAACAGTGGCAGGGTTTATTTTGATGGATTGGGTCAAGCCATGCTCAATGCTAGCCAGAATAAGGTTGGCGTGCTAACTGCAAACAATGATCCGACTAATTTGGGGGATGGAAGTACCAGTTACGCTCTGAATTCCCTTGTTTTTTGCGGAGCCATGAATCAGGGGGAAATGACCGCAGGTTTTTGGTATGGAGGAAAATGGGACATAAACAATAAGTTGTGTAGCAAACAAAAATATGAAGAAATGATTGCCTTTAATTTTTATCCGCCACATGTGACTAACTATGTTCCATATTTTCGGCACGACAAAGAGTATGCCAACGGGATGTCTAATAGTCTTTTGTGCATGGAAAAAGCGGCGGTAACTGACAATGGCATCAAACATTGTTGGGCCGGGGAAAAAGACCCCGGTACAGGGAATCTTGTGGGCAAGATTGGCATGCAGCCTTTCCAACCCTATGGCTCATTAGTTTCTCTCGACCAAATTCATCCAGACCAAGAAAAGGCCAGGGACAAAGATTTTCAGGCCTTCAGCAATTCCACTCTCAACTCTTTGATGGCTGATGGGCGAGTGCTCAGTGTTTCTCCCAATGTACCGGCTTCCGTTTTTTGCAAAGTGATGAACATTCGCAAGGCACTTGCAGCGAGTGAAAGTTCCGAATTGGCTGAATGGGATGATTGAAATGGGATAAATGTCAGCCTCCCTTGGCAATGGTGCTGAGGGAGGATTGACATATTTTATGTTATAAAAAGATTTCCAAAAAATTTATAAAAATTTTTGGCCCAAATTGTTTTCATCCAATCGCTCAGAATATTTTGTGCCGGTTTTTTGCCTTTGGTAGCAAATCTACGTCCCTTTTCTTTGGTTTTACAGTGCAAAGGGGGAGAACGTATGTGGGACGATATGTCGATAAATACGGCTATTTCCAAAATAAAAGACTGCTCTCAGGAAGAAGAAATTTTTATTTTTAACAAATATATTAATATGATTGTATCTCTTGCTTCAAAAAGAGTGGATAGTCGATTTAAAACCCGGATTGATCCGGAAAGCATCGCCCTTTCGGTGATGGAATCATTTTTTCAAGGGGTGCGCGAAACCAGATTTGATTTCGACAACTGGCAAATGGTTTATGGGCTGTTGGTGAAGATCACCATCCGCAAAAGCCACAACCGGAATGTCCTCCATTCCGCCAAAAAACGCCTAGGGCCCGGGCAAACCGATGAGGGACCGGGCGAGGTCGGCTTTGAGGAGTGGCAGGCCCAGTACACCGGACCTAGCGCTGAGGAGGAGGTGATTGCCAAGGATTTGCTGGAAACTATCCGGTCCAGGCTTGAGGAGAGGGAGGCCCAGTTGCTGGACCTCAAATTAGCCGGTTACTCACGTGACGAGATTGCCAATACGCTTGGTTACTCAACCCGGACCGTCGATCGCATCCTCAAGGACAAGATCACCCCTGTCATTTTGGCCCTGACCTCGGAAACCGGATGAGGGCTGGTTTCCCATGTTGATGGATTCGGTTCTGATCGGTTCGATCGTCCAGGATTTCGAGGAAGGTTGGAGGCCGGGCAGTGACCCGGATTTTGATACGTTTCTCACGGGTAAAGGCCCGTTGGAGAGGCGCGTTCTGCTGGTTCAACTGATCCGTTCCGCCTTTGAATTGAGCATACGGGCCGGCCATGCGGTGAACCTTGAGCAGTACTTGGAAAAATATCCGGAAATCCGGGAAAATCCGGGCGACATCCTAGAACTGCTTCACGCAGAATTTCGTGCCAATCAGTCGCTCGGAAAGGTACTGAGCAGCGAGGACCTGGCCCGCAAGTATCCCAGTCTGGCCCAACTCATCACCCAGGGAATGGAGGACCTGACCCTGCCGTTCCATCCGGGTCAGGCAAACGGGGCCGGGCCACTCCTGGACGGCCTCCATCCCGTGAAAATTAGCCATTACAGGATCGAAAGAATCCTAGGTAGGGGTAATTTCGGGACAGTCTATCTGGCCACTGACCAGGAACTGGGCAGAAGGGTGGCATTGAAGGTTCCCCGACCCGACCGGATCAGTTCAGCCGAAGATTTGCAGGCTTACCGGGAAGAGGCCAAAAACCTTGCCTTGTTGGATAAACCGGGAATTCTGCCCGTACTGGCGGTGGGTTCTGACGCACAGAATCCCTTTTTCTTCGTGACCAAGTTCATCGAGGGCGAAGACCTGGCCACAAGGCTCCGGGTCAGCCCCATCGCACCCGATGAAACGGCACGGTTACTTGCCCTGGTCACACGCGCCCTGGATTCAGCACACGCCATGGGGCTGGTTCACCGCGACCTCAAGCCGGCAAACATATTGGTCGATCCGGAAGGCAGGCCATGGATCCTGGATTTTGGTTTGGCCCTCAGGGAAAACTCGTCCAACCCGGGAAAGGGTTTGGTGGGAACCCCTGTCTACATGTCACCTGAACAGGCCCGCCGGATGGGCCATCGGGTGGACGCCCGGAGCGACATCTTCAGCCTTGGCGTGGTGATGTATGAGATGTTGTGTGGCAAAAAACCTTTCTGCGGGGACAACCTGGACGAGTTGATAGCCAAAATCGTTGAATGCGATCCGACGCCGCCACGGTACCGCGGGGAAGGAATCCCGCGGGAATTGGACCGGATCTGTCTCAAGGCGATTTCCAGGCACCCGCGGAACCGGTACCAGACCGCCTTGGAAATGGCAGAAGACCTGGAGTACTGGCTTCAGTCTCGTCCGGGGGAAAACCGAAACATTCCCACGCCCGGCACGGTTCCATGGCCTGGTCCGCCTGGTCCGGCCGGATCTATCCATGCCGAATCAGTAACGATGCGGCCCAAGGGACTGCAACCCTTCGATGGGACGGATTCCGATTATTTCCTGGCCTTGCTCCCGGGAACCAGGGACAGGACTGGTCTCCCTGAATCGGTGGCCTTCTGGAAAAGTTGGGTGAACCGACCGGGAAACCAGCCGGTTGGCATTCTCTATGGTCCTTCCGGCTGTGGAAAATCATCGCTTGTCCGGGCCGGTCTGCTTCCCGTGCTGGATGGGGAAGCCATCCTGCCCGTCTACCTGGATACAACATCCGGTGACACCGAGTCGATCCTGCTGAACGATATCGCACATGTTTGCCAGATGGGATCCGTCCCTGCCACCTTGAGTGACCTTCTTCGGGAAATTCGCCAGGGCCGGGTGGTTCCCCCGGGAGGCCGAAAACTGCTGGTCATCCTCGACCAATTCGAGCAGTGGCTGCACCAGCACCGCGGCAATTACGAAGGGTGCCTGCTGGAAGCACTTAGCCAGGCCGATGGGGTCAGGCTGCAGGTATTGCTGCTAGTCCGGGACGATTACTGGATGGCCATCAACCGTTTCATGGATCAGCTTGAGGTGGACATGGTGCCGGATGCCAACATCCGGCACCTGGACCTTTTTGACACGAACCATGCCGAGAAGGTTCTGACCGCCTTCGGAAGGGCCTATGGCAAACTGCCTGCCTACCCGGCCCACATTCATTCCTCCCAAAAGAAATTCCTCCAGGCCGCAGTGGACGGGCTTGCCGAAAAGGGAAGGGTGATTGCCATCCGCCTTTCCCTGTTTGCGGAAACGATGCGTGAAAGGGACTGGACGCTTGAATCTCTGTGGGATGTCGGAGGCCTTGAAGGTTTGGGTGTCGGCTATCTGGAGGAAATCTTCTGCGGCCGATCCGCCCGGGACAGCTACCGCTACCATCTGAAAACCTCCATGGTTATTTTGGCCTCCCTGCTTCCCGAAGCCTCGATGGAGATGGGGGGTAAGTCCATCCTGATAGGAACCCTCAAAAACTTGCCGGACTCCGTGACACGATTGGGTGATTTTTCGGAAGCCCTGGAGATCCTGGAACAGGAAATCCGCCTGATCAGCCCGGTGGAGCGACGATCCGGAATCGATTTGGAACCTTGGAGCGGGCATGCCTCCTACCGGATCACCCATGACTACATGGTTCCTGCCATTCGCCAATGGATCCGGAAAAAGAAAGCCGAGACCGCAGGCGGACGGGCCGGTCTGGTCCTTGAGGAGCGTGCCGCCCTGTGGGGCCCGAGCAGGGAAACCCGTTTCCTGCCAACACTTTCGGAGTTTGTGCGGGGTGCCCTCCTTGCCGACCGGTCCTGCCGGGCCCAGGTAGTCGGCGTCATGCTGAGGCGAGCTGCGTGGTATTACGGTGCCCGTGCCATAACCCTAACCTTGCTGGCGGCGTTGGTGCTCGTAATTGGATGGAACTCCTACGGGCAAATGAAGGCGAACGACCTGATCAGCGAACTGGTGGCGGCGAGGCCTGAGGAAATAGTCCCGGTCACCCGTGAATTGGAACCCTATTTCAAATGGGCCGAGGGGAATTTGCGCCAGTACCATGACCAGGATCCCTATTCGCGGGAATGGCTTCCCGCCACCATAGCCCTGGCTTCCCGCCATCCGGGGATGATTGAGCCCCTGGTACGACGGCTCTCCAACGTCCGAAGGGAGCGGCTACCGATCCTGATCCGGGTTCTCGCGGATTCGGAAGTGCCCGGAAACCTTTTGGCCGAATCGTGGACAAGGGCTGTTGATCTGGCGCAACCGCTGAACCAAAGAATCGGGATTCTTGCAGGCCTGGCCAAACTGGACAGCGGGTCGGCGAATTGGGGCCAGGTAGGGCCCGTGGTGGTTGGCTTTTTGACCAGCCAATCAGCAGGTGACTTCCAGTATTGGGTGGAACTGTTCCAGCCAGTCGGTCAGACCCTGGTCCCAGGCCTTCATGAGATTTACTCTGATCCAGTCAGGGATTTGCAAGCGCGTTCCCTGGCCGGGGAGGCGCTACTGGAGTTCGCGAAGGATGATGCCAGGACGGCCTATGGTTTGCTTGCGGAAGCTCCGGCCCCATTGTTGTCCCGGATGAAGGATGCATGCCTTTCCCATATTGACCTGT
>Ga0255176_1000452_pt1 | contig 16813 bp, 1 predicted proteins | sample Atl_Atlam_RepA_8_2_FD_183622 | JGI IMG/M metagenome (GOLD analysis project Ga0255176, IMG submission 183622) | Freshwater microbial communities from Altamaha River, Georgia, United States - Atl_Atlam_RepA_8d | ecosystem: Environmental > Aquatic > Freshwater > River | place: USA: Georgia... | reverse complement strand
TCGCGACCTGGCGAAGGCAAGGCGGGTACAGGTGGAATGCCAACCCTTCAGCCTGGAAGCCCGGGGCGATAGCGACCTGCTGCATCAGGTGCTGGTCAACCTGTTGACCAACGCCATCCGTCATTCACCTACCGGAGGCACCGTCAGGATGGAGGCACGATCCATCGCGAATGGGACTGTGACCGTGGCCGTACGGGACGAGGGGCCTGGAATCGATCCGGAACAAATACCCCACCTGTTCGGGAGATTCCGTTCGGGGGGCAAAAAACCCGGTCGAGGTATCGATGGCCATGGTCAGGAAAAGGAGGGTAACGGCCTGGGCCTGGCGATTTGCCATTCGATTTTGGTGGCCCACAGGGGCAGCATTTCTTACCGCCAGGAAAACAAAACCGGGGCCATTTTTGAAATCCGCCTCCCGGGGCAAAGACCTTAAACCCCTATTTGATGCAGAAGGCGTCAGGTTTGGTTGGAAGGTGGAGAACCCTTGGGCAGACGCATAACAAAGGAAACAACCCGTACCGATTTCTGAAACAAACTGAATTGAGGGCTTCGATTCGGAAAATCTGGTAGAATTTCTAAATTATAAAAACCACAGAATTTATTTCCATTAGCGGTTAAAAACCATCACCAAGCAGCCAACTGACAAATGATTCGATTGATTGATATCTGGCCTTATCTTGCCGCAAATATAAAACTATATTGAATTTACAACCTGCCCAATTGAATTTTGATCCTTTTAAACTTCAAGACTTAATTGAATTCACTTTTATTTATCAATAAATGCCAAATAGATTTTTTTGCTAACACTGCACCCTTTCAATAGAAACATTGGTGCAATCTTCCTAATCTGCCAACTGAAAATGGGCCATTCATTGGCCCCCGGGACGGCAAATGATTCCGCCCCGGCCAAAGATCGTTTACCTCGGATGGTTGCACCATGGCCCGTATGCCTCGCGTTCTTTCTTGGGGTCGCCGTATCCTTCTGGGCGGAAAAAAGAAAGCCCGTATTCACCAGCCCTCCAGCCCGGCATTCAAACCAGCAATAGAACTGCTGGAAAGCCGCTTGACGCCTGCCTTCTCCAATCTGTCCACCATCGCCCAGTCGCTGCGGCAGGCAGAGGATGCGCTGCCGCAGATTCCGGGGCTGGACGCGTCGCTGGCCCAGATGGCACCCAGCCGGCTGAGCGATGTGCTGGGACTGAATGCCTACAACAACGGCGCCAACACCTGGAGCCAGTTCGACACCTCGTATCCGAATCCATCGCTTTCCAACCTGCAGTCGGTGGCCAGCGCGATCACCGCCAACAGCCCCTACACCGCCACGGTCACCTACACCGCCGGGGATCAGGTCAGCTCCGGCAACGCCCTCAACAGTTCCAACTCCGTCCCCGCCTATGGCTCCCTTCCGGACCTGAGCCTGGGCCAGTACTCCGGCTTCACGGTGCAGGCCTGGTTCAATTCCTCCAACATCAGCAGCAGTTGGCAGCGAATCATCGACCTGGGCAACGGAGCCGGCTCCGACAACATCATCGTTGGCATCACCGGATCCCAATTGTTTATGGCCACCTACAACGGGGGCAACGGGTACAACCTGGTCGCCGGACAGACCCTTACCAGCAACACCTGGTACCATGTGAGCGCCGTGTTCAACGGCACCACCGCCACCCTCTACCTGAACGGCCAGCAGGTGAGCAGCTACGGCTCCATGCCACAGCTCCGGAATGTGGCACGCGCCAACAATTACTGGGGTGCAAGCAACTGGTCGGGCGACCCGGCTTGGCAAGGGCAACAGGATGAACTGCGCTTCTGGAACCGGGCGCTCACCGCATCAGAAATCGCGGGCAACTACAACATCAGCTTCTCCACCAGCCAAAGCGGCCTGATCGCCTACTACAAGGCGGACGAGGGATCCGGCACCACCTTGGGCGACTCTTCCGGCAACGGGAAAACCGGCTCGCTCCAAGTCGCCAGCGGGGTGACTGTGGGGAACAGCAGCTTCGAGTCACCCACCTACAACCAGGGGACCTACGGTACCCCGACCAGTTCACAGGCCACCTGGTCCTTCAGCGGGGCTTCTGGCATCGCCCACAATGGCTCGACTTGGTACGCCACCAATGCCCCCGACGGCAGCCAAGGCGCCTACATCCAGAACAACAGCAGTTTCTCCCAAACGGTGACCATCACCACGGGAGGAGCCTACACGGTGGGGTACAAGGCCATCGGCCGCAGCGGCAAATCGAACAACAACATCCAGGTGTCCCTGGCCGGGACAGTGCTCAGTACCTGGGACATGCACAACAACAACCCGATCGGCTCCAGCGACTCCTCCTGGATTGCCGGACCGACAGGCTCCTCGATTTTCCTCAAGCCCGGCAGCTACACCCTTGCTTTTGCCGGCCTTTACACCAGCGGCGACTACGATTCGGCCATCGACATGGTCACCGTCAACCCGCAAAACACCGGCGGGGGCTGGACCGCCAGCGGGGCCAGCTTGTACTCCACGGCAGGTGTCCATGTCCAATGGACCCAGACAGGCACCTACAACTCCGTTTTCTCCACAGGTGGCCTGGACGGGGCTTTGCACCTGAAGCCCTCGGGCAACAGTATGCTGCCCATCACCGTCTCGGCCGTCCTTGACCTCACCCTGGGCCTGCAGGGTTCCAACCTGGTGACTGGCCTCACCGGATCCTGGACAGCATCCGCCAACCTGACCGGTTTGAACCTGTCCACCGGCCTGGGCTATCTCGACAGCAGCATCAAGAACGGCTCCTACACCCTTTCTGCCAGCGCCACCACCACCTTGTTCGACACCGTCACCAGTGCTTCGGCTCCCGGTGTGACCGGGACGGCCACCAACACCACCTCGAAGCTTTCCAACACCAATGATTTCACGGTGGTGGGAGCCAACCTGTTCCAGAATTCCGGCACCACCACCGTGAGCGCCAGCATGCCGTTCACCGGGCAGGTGGGGGGCAACGCGTTCCCGACGGGATCCAGCGCGCCAACTGTCAGCCTGGCCACCAACACGCAATCCTGGTCGGGAAGCAGCTACGCACAACCCTTGTGGGCCATGGCCAACTTCGGCAATTACCTGGCCTTGGCCCAACTGGATGCGGCTGCTTTGGTGAATACCGGCATCAACAACGCCGGCGGCTCGTTCGGGTCCCTCAGCCAGACCAGTTGGCAGACGGTGCCATTCAGCAGCAGCAATGTCGCCCAAGGTTACGACTGGGGCGCCGGGCTCGCCGGCTCCGCGGGCCTGCTGTACGAGAATCCGCTTTCCATTTCCGGCAATTTCCGGATTCAGGGCCGGATACCCTCCAACAACTACGGTGCCACCTTCACGATTTACCGTGGAACCGCCAGCACCACCTACACCTTGTCGGGAAACCTGAACTCCGATTCACCGTCCTTGGTCACCGCCAGCCCGCTGGTTGCCGGACCCATCGCCTACCATTTCAATCGGAAACTGCAGGGCACCGGTCTTGGTTGTCGGGAACAACCGGGGCGCCCCGGTTACCTTGAGTTTTACGCCATTGACTCCACCGTGACCTCGTTCACGATGGATCCGGCTAACTCCGGGGTGAACAACAACCAGTCCGCCAACGGGTTCACCCAGCTCGGATTCTTTGCCGAGCCCAATTATTCTTTGGCCCTGCAAAACGGCAGCTTCGAGGGCCCCAATGTGGGAACCTGGGCCAACAATCCCCAGGGCGGCCAGTGGGCCTTCAACCCCGATCCCACCGCCAACAACGGCATCACCACCAACGGGTACTGGATCGGCTTAGCCCCTGCCGATGGAAAACAGGCTGCGTTCCTGGCCCAAACCGCCACCTCGGCCCCGGTTCCGACCATTTCCCAGAACCTGCAGCAACTGGATGCAGGCAACTATCAGATATCCTTCTACGCCGCCAAGGACTCGAACTTCACCGGTTGCGACACAACGGTCACCCTGGACGGAACCCCGCTGCAGTTCGTCGTCAACGGGACTACCTACAACTATCTACCGGGTTCCGCCCTCAGCTCGTCCAAGTACCTGCAATTCACCAGCAAGGCGGTGTATCTGGCAGCCGGCAGCCACACCCTGCAATTCGCGGCGCGCATCCCTTCGGGATCTACCGCCCAGGCCCGCGTGGCAATCGACCAGGTGCAGGTTTTCACCCAGACCCTCACCTCGGAGCAGGCGACCTACCCCAAATTCACCAGCCTGCAGGGATTGCTTGACACGATCAACGAGCCAAACCTGGTCGGACCGGCCAACGCACCGCTGCCCTTGCCGAACAACGACACCGCCGCCGGCCAGGTGTATCTGGACAAGGCGACCACTTACACCGCGGCCACTTTGCCGACCATGGTCCAGTTCAACGCCAATGTGATCAACAGCACCATCACGCCGATCCTCTTCTCGGTCAGCAACGGTACCTACACGGTGGCGGCAGCGGCCCAGCCAATCACGGTGTCGCGGGCTGGTCTGCAGGCAGCCAGCCTGCTCTTTCCGGGTTTTACCCCCGGGGCGTCCACCACCTATGTGCTCGGCTTCACCGATCGGTCGATGACAGTTACCGCCAGCTCCCTTATCACCAATTCCAGCGGGGCGGGCACCGTTGGGGCGGACATGTCGACCGGTTCGGGCACCTGGGTCTTCAGCACCGGCCTGGGCACCGGCAGCAGCTCGCTAACCATTGGCTCCACCTTCGGCGCCACGGGAACCTCGCTCCAATCGGGCAGGACCTACGCCTTCACTGCCTACCAGGGACTTGCGCAGGCCGGCCAAGGCTCGCTGCCCCGCCCTAACCTCGACAGTTCCACGGCCAACAGTTTTATCTTCACCGGAGCCGCATACACCACCTCATTGGTACCCACCTCGATCCGCTATTACGCCAAAGCCACGGGCACCATCACGCCGATGCTGTTCACCTACAACCCCACCAGCTCGGCAAGCGGCAACTACCAAGTGGCTGCCATCGGTACTGCGGTGAATGTGAATGCCACGGGTGCCAATGAGGTGCCGATCATTTTCCCCACCCTGGGCTCACTCACCACCGGCACCACCTACCTCTTCGGCTTCAAGAACAGCGCCACGGGTGTGATCGCGATGCAAACCGGCACCAGCGTCGCCGGCGGCTGGGTCTCCACCAGCACCAACCTCACCACGGTTGGCAACAGCGCCTCCTTCAGCCAGGCGGGAACCTACTCGCTGGACATCATCGCCTCCCAGACCGCCGGAAGCCCTGTGATCTCACGGCCCAGCTTGGACACCGCCACCGGTCAGGTGGTGCTCAACCCAGCCCAGAGCTACCAATTGGCCAATGGCCAATCGATCAGCGGCTTCGGCATCAACGGTGCCGGTTGGAGTTTGGCCAACGGTGCCGGGGCAAAGCCAGTCATTGACAATGATGTGATGACATTAACCACTTCCACCAACTCATCGTCTTACAACGAATTCTGGAATAGCACACCCATTTCCGGGCTGGGCACCACCCCTTGGACCGCCTCGTTCACCTACACAAATCTCACCGGCACCTTGACCGATGGCTTCTCGTTCCTGGTGCAGACCAAGGGAGCGGGCACCTCGCCCCAAGGCTGGTCCTGGTGGGGTTCGGGCATCAGTTCCAGTATGGCAGCCACTTTCAGCCTCTATAACGGAGGTGCAGGCAATTCAAAGTTGGGCGTGGTGACAGGAGGAACCCTCAATCCGACCGACGCCACCGGGTCGGTCAACATGCAATCTTCCACACAGCCCACCCAGGTAACCATCAGTTACGATGGCACCGGCACGGTGACGGTCAACCTGGTCCAGGGTGCCAACACCTTCAGCAAGAGCTATTCGGTGAACCTGTCGGGCCTGAACGCCAATGCCTACATCGGCTTTGCCGGCGGGCAGGGTGCCGCGTTGGCCACCACCACCATTTCCAACTTCCAGTTCAAGCAGGTGGTGCTCAACTCAGCCCAGAGCTACCAATTGGCCAATGGCCAATCGATCAGCGGCTTCGGCATCAACGGTGCCGGTTGGAGTTTGGCCAACGGTGCCGGGGCAAAGCCAGTCATTGCCAATGATGTGATGACATTAACCACTTCCACCAACTCATCGTCTTACAACGAATTCTGGAATAGCACACCCATTTCCGGGCTGGGCACCACCCCTTGGACCGCCTCGTTCACCTACACAAATCTCACCGGCACCTTGACCGATGGCTTCTCGTTCCTGGTGCAGACCAAGGGAGCGGGCACCTCGCCCCAAGGCTGGTCCTGGTGGGGTTCGGGCATCAGTTCCAGTATGGCAGCCACTTTCAGCCTCTATAACGGAGGTGCAGGCAATTCAAAGTTGGGCGTGGTGACAGGAGGAACCCTCAATCCGACCGACGCCACCGGGTCGGTCAACATGCAATCTTCCACACAGCCCACCCAGGTAACCATCAGTTACGATGGCACCGGCACGGTGACGGTCAACCTGGTCCAGGGTGCCAACACCTTCAGCAAGAGCTATTCGGTGAACCTGTCGGGCCTGAACGCCAATGCCTACATCGGCTTTGCCGGCGGGCAGGGTGCCGCGTTGGCCACCACCACCATTTCCAACTTCCAGTTCAAGACCCGGCAAAACCTGCCCGACACCCTGCAGTTGTCCGCCACTGTCCCGTCGGGCGGGAGCGGTTGGATCACCCCGTTGCTGTTCCAGGTGGGTGGCACCGCCACCGCACCCACCTACACGCTGGTCGCCGCCGGCGGAAGCCGGCAGATCAAGGCCAGCGGCATCCAAATGATGCCCGTGGAATTCACCCAGGACACTCTGGCCGCACTGAATCAATCGGCCAATTATGTCATGGGATTCAGCACTCGGCAGATTTCACCTGGCAACAGCGGGGCTTTCACCACGCTGTCCACCAACACCGGCCTGATCCAGTACACCGCCGGGGGATCGTGGCTGCCCTCGGGAACGATCAGCTCCACCGGTTTGGCGATCGGCTCGCAGTTCAGCACGGGGCAGACAGCTTCCGCAACGGTGCTGGCCCAGTCCGGGGCCACCTACTCCGCCACCTTCCTCACCCGGGCCACGCGCGCTCAGGCGTATTCGGCTTTGGCCAGCACCCAGTACTTCCCCTCCACCAACCCCCAGCAGGTTTTCATCGGCTACGCTGACATCAACACCGGCAGCGCCACGGTGAACATCACCGCCTCCGCCATCAATTCGGCCAACGTTCCGCATGTGACCAACCTGTCCTTGTCGGGTTCCGAGGATGTGCAGACCACCGTCGATGCCGTCCGCCAGTTCTCGCTGAAGCTGGACGCGTCGGTCTTCACCAATGGCGCGTCCGCCTCCAACCGTCAGGCCCAGGCGACCGCCAACCCGGTGACCACCGGCGTGGTGACCGCCATCACCGTCAATCCGGGCTCGCAACCGTTCAACCAGGACGGCTTCATCTCCAACATCATTCCCGTCTCGGCCAGTGCGAAGGTGTACTCCACCCCGCCGGCGGTTTCCATCACCGACAGCGCCGGTAAAGCGTTTTCCAGTACCACCACAGCACCTGCCTACGCCTCCCTGCCCGACCTCGGATTGGGCCAGTATGCCGGGTTCACGGTTCAGGCCTGGTTCAATGCCAGCAATATTTCCTCCGCATGGCAGCGGATCATCGACTTGGGTAACGGGTCTCCCTCGGACAACATTGTCCTGGGTGTGAATGGATCCCAGATTGAGATATCCCTTTACAACGGCTCTACAGGAAGCACGTATGCTGCTGGACCGACCCTGGCGAGCAACACTTGGTACCAAGTCACGGCAGTCGTTAGCGGTACCACGGCCACCCTTTACCTCAACGGCCAGCAAGTCGGCACAACCTCCTCCCTACCCCAAGTACGCAATGTGGCCCGGCCGAATAACTATTGGGGAGCAGATTGGGGAGCCACCCCGAAATGGCAGGGCCAGCAGGACGAATTGAGATTCTGGAATCGCGCCCTGACCGCTTCGGAAATCCAGGGAAACTGGAACCAGACCTTCACCACACCGCAAAACGGGCTGATCGCTTATTACAAGGGGGATCAGGTTTCCGGGACCTCGGCCCTCGATTCCTCCGGGTTCGGGCGTACCGCCACCTGGAACCAGTCGGTGGCCAATCCGCTGGGCAATCCGGGGTTTGAGAGCCCCGTGCTGGCATCAGGTGCCTACACTTCCACTCCCTCAGGAGCCACATGGACATTTGCCACCTCAGCGGGCATCGCACGAAACGGCAGTCCATGGTTCTCGACCAACGCCCCGGAAGGGAGCCAGGCGGCGTTCATCCAAAAAACCGGGTCCATCTCCCAAACCTTCACGATCACCACGGCGGGGCACTATTTCCTGAAGGGCCAAGCCATAGGGCGGAGCGGGTATCCGGCCAATTCCATCAACATCTCGGTGGACGGCGCCGCGGTGGGATCCATCCAGGCCACCTCCCTCAGTTCGTCCACCTGGTCCAACTGGAACACCAGCGCCGTTTACCTGACCAAAGGCACCCATACCGTGGTGCTGGCAGGCGTGGGCAACGGAACCGCCGATGTGGACACTGCCGTGGACAACCTGGTCCTGAGCTATATCCCCATCACCACTTCCTCCGCGCCGTTACCCCTGACCGGACAGGGAGGACAAGCAACGGCGTACCTCGACCCGAACACGGGACGGATCGCCGGGATCACCCTTCTCACCCCGGGATCGGGCTACGCCAGCCCGGTCATCACCATCCAGGACAACGAGCCGGCCAAGGCGGTCGCCACGCTGAATTCGTCCGGCGGGCTGACCGGCGCCACGGTCAGCTTCGGTGGCCAGTTTTACGCGGCGGCACCCCGGGTGACCGTGGTGGACGGCAACGGCCCCGGTTATGGTGCCACGGCAAAGGCCACCATCGCCAATGGCGTGGTCACCGGCATCACCATCACCAACGGCGGGTCCGGCTACAAGCACCCGGTTTTGGTCATCGACCCGCCAATCGTTGCCACCGCCTCGCGCGAGCAGATCATCGCCGCCCCGGTGGTGACCATCACGGATCCGAGCGGCGTCGGCGCCTATGGCACTGTCACCCTGGACCAGAATGGTTATCTGACCGGCGTGGTGGTTACAGCCAACCAGGCTTCCGGCACCGCCACGCTCTCCAACGGGGCCATCAGCGCCATTGCTGTGGCCAACCCTGGAATCGGTTACACAACCGCCCCGGCCGTGACCATCACGGATTCCACCGGATCAGGCGCCACGGCGACGGCCACCATCGCCAATGGGGTGGTGACCGCTATCACCGTCACCAATGCGGGTACCGGGTACTCCAATCCGGTGATCACCATCGCCCCGCCCCCTGTGATGAATTCCGGGTATACCAACCCGACTGTCACCTTCACCAACAACAGCCCGGCCACGGCCAACGCTTCGGTATCGGGGGGCGGGGTGACTGCCATCAACCTGGTTTCCGGAGGTAGCTTCTACGGAACCACTCCGCCGGTCGTCACCCTCTCGGGAGGGGGCGGAACCGGTGCCACGGCGACCGCCACAGTCATCAACGGCATCGTCACGGCCATCACGGTCAACAGCCCCGGAAGCGGCTACAACTCAGCCCCCACCGTCAGCATCGCGCCGCCCATCACTGCGGCAGCCGAGGTGACAGACGGGATCCTGGAGGCCGTCCTCAGCTATTCGGGCACCCTCTACACCCAGACCCCGAATGTCACCTTCTCGGATTCCGCGGGACAGGGATCAGGCGCCACCGGGTACGCCGTGATGGTGGGGGGCCAGGTGGCCGACATCGTCATGACCAGCTACGGTTCCGGTTACGTCAGCCCGGTCGTGACGATCGATCCGCCGACCATCGATATCACCCAGTCGCCCACCGGCGCCTCCACGCTGAACCACACCTTCTATTTCCTCGATGGCACCTCGTGGACCACCACGACGACCGCCAACAGTGGCATCAGCCTGCAGTACCAGCTCATCGACCACATGAACCAGCTCAACAACCGGGCGGTGAACGGTCTGACGGGCGGTTCCGCCAACACCGCCGCCGGCAACTACAATCTGGCGGCTTACCTCAGCCCGTTGCTGTCCTCCACCGACCCGACCTATGCAGAGACCGCCGGCCTGGGGGTGGTGATGCCAGATTCCGGCAACGCCCCGCTTTTGTGGTATGTCTCTTCCGCCTCCGACACCGACCCGTTCATTTCCCAGGCCCTCTTCGCCAACAACTCGTGGTATGCGGCCACGCTGGGCCAGGTGACCCTGGGCAACATCAATTTGGGGATGAACCTGTACGGGACCAACGGCTCCTCGGGCTTCACCGGCACCGCGCAGGTCGGCTATGTCGATGTCAGCCTGACGGCCCAGAGCTTCACCCCGGATGTCGAGTTCACGCTGGCCAGTACCCCGGACAGCTACCAGGACTTCGGCACCTGGCAGTCGAACCTGGGCAGCGACGACCTGCTGGCCCTGAACGCAGCCACCACATCCACCATCAACGCCTACGGCCTGACCCTGAACGCCTATGTCTCCAGCCAGGCCGGGAACCTCCTGGGCCTGCCAACCTCCTCCAGCACCTCGCAGCCAATCCCCAACGTCACTTTCAGTGTCAACTCGACAGGCCAGGGCTTGTTCAGTGAGACCAACTGGGGGAATGCGGAGGGTTTGCTTTACATCGACAAGTCAACCGTGGGGACCTCCTTCGGCCAGGTCTCGCAGGTTCTGGAAAACACCGACACCGCCGGTTATCTGGGCAGCGTGATGCCCTTCACGGGCGGAACACTCCAGGACCTCACGGGTTTTTCCGGCTACTTCACCCAGTATCTGGAAGACAACCTGATCGGTTCGGTGCCGGCCGACCTGGATGCCCTGATCGACTGGGCGCAAGACAACGCCAGCACCTTCCGCCTGGCTTTCGGGGCGATCACGGTCGGCACAGCCAGCGGGTACGGCCTCACACTCCAGCCCCAGCTCTGGGCGGATTCGGTGAACGCCACCACCCAGGTGGTGTTCGATGTGGGTACCTTCGCCAGCCTGGCGGGCGGCTTCAACAGCTCGCGCCTGAACCCCGGCCAGAGCAACCTGACGTACACGGTGGTCCCGCCCGACAATACGGGTGATGTGACGGTCAGCCTGACGGCGGCCTGGCAAGCGCCGTTCGGCCTGTTCCTCTCCAAGACCGACCAGACCAATCCGGCAACCTACGGCGGCAGCGGGTATGTGCAGGGATCTGCCACCACCACGACCTGGAACCTGACCAACATCGGGGTATCGGCGACCGATCTGGATTTCCAGGGAACCCTGGGCACAACGGCCATTTATTTCGATTCCAGCACCTCCACGCCCGCCAGCGTGACAGTCTCCAACGGGGCCATTGCCGCGACACTGGCCGCCAACACCCTCGCCAGCGGTGTGGTCGCGTCCACCCTGGGCGGGTCGGCACCCACCGCGGGCACCTACAAGGGGGCCTTGCCGGTCTATTACCCGACCAGCACCTGCTATTCCGGGGCGTTCTCCATTGGCGGAACGAGCGGGGCCTCCACCGCCCCGTTGCAGCAGTTCCTGGGACTGCAGGCTGTCGCCAAGGCCACGCTGAACAGCTCCGGCGGAATCGCATCGGCCACCTTGATCTCCGGCGGCGCCAATTACGCCTCGGCACCCCAGGTCAGCATCGTTGATGAGGCCGGCAAGGGGACCGGGGCGACGGCCACCGCCACCATCACGAACGGTGCCGTCACCGCCATCACCATCACCGCAGCCGGATCAGGATATGTCTCGCCCGTGATCCGATTCACCGGTGGCACCCGCAACAGCACCAGCCCGTCCGGCACCCCCTCGGTCACCTTCGGGCTTCCCAGCATCTACAATAGCGACATCGCGGCACTGTCGCTGGCCAACGCCTTGGGTGACCCCAATGTCTTCCAGCAGGGGATCGGCGCGCTGCAAACCGCCCTCCAATCGGTCTTCGCGGACTCGATGGAGGACACCACGCAGATCATCATCGGCACCGGGACCGCGAAGTTCGGCCAGGCGTTCGACACCTACGGAGATATCGCCGACAACCTGGCGGCGACTCTCACCCCGTTTGTGCCGGTCTGCGACCAGAACGCGACTGCCAGCGCCACCGTGGGCACGGTGAATGGAGTCAGCGGCGCCATCAGCGCCATCACGCTGCTGGCCTCGGGCAATTCCTACACTTCCACCCCGCAGGTGACGATCACCGACAGCAATGGTGGCAAGGGAAGCGGGGCTACCGCCACGGTGACCATGACCTCCGATGGCAATGGTGGCCAGAAGGTCGCGTCCATCATCCTGGGCAACAAGGGATCGAACTACACCAACCCGGTGGTGAGCATCGGGGCGGCTACCCCGGGCAACCAGTCCGCCGACGCGCAGCTCTACAACGAGGCCTGCACCGTCTACAACGCGGTACTGGCCACCCCCGGGCTGGTCCTGAACCCGGCCCTGGTCCTCACCACGGGAACCTACACCAGCAGCCAGACCAACAAGTCCGTCACCGGCTACCTGCCCAAATTCCTCGATGCCAACGGCAACCCGCTCACCTTCAGCACCAGCAACCAGGCGTTCATCAACACGTCGAACGTAGTGACGGCTGTCCAGGCCGTGACCTGTCCGCTGATCATCGATTACACGCTGTCGAACGCCAAGGTTCCTTTCAGCCTGGGCATGCCGGGCATCCCGCTCTCGATCAACAACCCGGCCGACCTGAACCTGCTGGAATCCGGCACCGCCACGGTGGACTTGAGCTTCGGCATCGATGCCTTCAACGGCTTCTTCATCATCCCGACAGCCGGGGGCGGCAACCAGTTCTCCGGCACTGTGAACGCGGGGCCCGATTCCGATTTCAGCACCACGGTGACCATCGGCTTGCTGAGCGGATCGATGAGCGCCTCGACCGGTGAGATCTTCTCGATGCCATTCACCTCGGTGCTGACCGACCCCAACGGCAACGGTCAACTGACGCTGGCCGAGATCAACAACATGACCCCGTCGTCGCTGTTCCAGACGACGCTATCGACGCCGACGATCGGCATGAACATCGACTTCGAGCTGAAGGTGGCGGGTGGAGGCATTGCTGCAGCCATCCCGGGTATCGGCAACACGATGAGCATCACCTGGACACCCGGCCAGGGTGCCCCGCAGGTCAGCTACGACAACTTCTACCTCGACCTGGGCTCCTTCATCTCGGATTACCTGGGCGCGGTGGTTCCCTACCTCACCCCGATCACCGACGGCGTGCAGCCGATCCTGAGCGCCCTGGAGGCCCAGACTCCGGTCCTCAGCGACATCATCGGCGGGGACACCTCCATCATCGGCCTGGCCGAACGGATGGGGCTCGCCAATACCGGCTTCATCACGGCGATTTCGGGCATCGCCGACATGCTGAATGACATCACCAGCGCGGTGAATTACATCCAGCAGAACCCCGGCGAAAGCTACAAGGTCCCCTTGGGGGTCATCTGCACCTTCGCGAACGATTTCCGCGACGCGGCCAGCGGCCTGAGCAAGCCACAGCAAATCACCAAGCTGCCGAGCAAGCAGGACAGCATCAACGCGGTCAACAACTACCTGAACAAGTACGCCAACTCCGCGAAGAACAACTTCACCGAGGCGGCCAGCAAGGTGGTGAACCAGGAGTACGGCATGTCCGGCGGCCTGGGGATTTCGTTCGACATCCTGGACCCGCAAAACATCATCGGCCTGATCACCGGGCAGACGGTGGACATCTTCCACATCAACTTCCCGAGCTTCGCGGCCAACTTCAGCATCGAGCAGTCCTACCCACTTTATCCGCCGCTCTACATGACCTTCGGCGCCGGCGTGCACGCCGGGGTGAACCTGTCGATCGGGTTCGATTCGGCCGGCCTGGAGCAGTGGGTGGCCGCCACGGTCAACGGCACCCAGGGCCTGTCCACCTCGGCCCTGGAAGGTTTGGCGCAGGATATCCTGATGCAAGGACTGTTCGTGGATGGGGACAACACCTCGATCACGGCGGGCGGTTCGCTGTCGATGGGTGTGGAACTTAACGGGGGTATCGCCAAGGCCGGGGTGCAGGGACATTTCAACATCGATATGTCAATGACCCCCAACGCCGATTCCAACGGGCGGCTGAACCTGCAGCAGATGATCCAACTGGCCGGCTCGAACTTCAGCACACCACTGAACCTGTTCGACTTCGACTTCACCGGCAGCATCTCGGCCGACGCTTATCTGAAGCTGTGGCTTCCCTTCAAGTGGCGGAAGGTCTGGAAACAGAACTTCGGCAGCTTCACGCTGTTCAACGTCCACCACAATCCGGCCCCGCCCACCGAGGAGGCGGCCAGCTACGGTTCGTTGTACCTGAACATGGGCCCCACCGCCGGCCGCCGCAGCCACACCAGCAAGATGGCGGACGAGCACTTCGAGATCCGCCACCTGGGCGGCGTGGCGGGCGACGAGTCCCTCAGCGTGCAGTTGTACAACGCCGCGGGCGAGCCGCAATATGTGGACGCCGATGGCAATCCGAAGCCTCAGGTTTACCACCATGTCGACAAGGTAGTCGGCATCGCCGGCGCCGGCGATGACATCATCGATTGCGCCGGCGTGCTGTCTCCCACCCACCTGGAAGGTGGGCTGGGCCGGGATATCCTCATCGGTGGTCAGGGTGTCAATTACATCGACGGCGGCAAGGGATTCGATCGCATCGTCGGGGGGCCGCTGGGAGACAACCTCATCGGTGGGGATGGTCAGGACGACATCACCGGCGGCGGCGGGCCCGACATCATTGACGCCGGCCGAGGCAAGGACACCATCCAGGCCGGCCCCGGGGTGAAACTGATCTTCGCCGAGCGATTCGGCGAGGACGATATCAGCGGTGTGGACCTTTCCGGTGCCACCCTTGACTTCTCAGCCATCAAGGCGGGCCTGGAAGTGCTGCTGGGCGACACAAACGACATCCGTGTGGGTCTGCTGAACCGGATCAGTTGGTCCGGGCAAGGCCCAGCCTACATCCTACTGGGCCAGGGGGATGACCGGGTCACCTTCACCGAGGGATACGGTTCGGTCTCAATCGACCAGGGAGGCGGACGCGACCGTTTCCAGATCCTGTCCTTCAACCCGCAGGCTTTAGTAACCATCAATAGTTCCGCCACTGACCAAGCGGACCAGATCTTGGTGCACGGCACCCTGGGACTGGTCATCACCGCAGATTCCAGCGGCATCAGCGCCGAGGGAGCGGTTTTCAACATTGACTGGAACGATTTCCGCCGGCTGAACATCCACCAGACCGCCTCCGAGGTGGATGTAAACTTCACGGATGCCGCCCCTGAGAAGGTGACGGTGTTCGGCTCCGTCATTAAGCAATCCGGCAGCCTCCAGTCCAAGCATGTGCGGCTGGAGGCCGGAACCCAGGTTTCCGTCCAGGGCAACATTGAAGCCGCCCCGGGCGGCAGCATCGCCTTGGCGACCGGGGAAGAAGGCAAGGTCCTGCTGGGCACCATCAAGGGGGCAAGACTCAGCGCCACCAACGGCAACATCGCGATCGAGTCACCCCTGTCCTACCTGGGTGGCAAGGCGAGCAAGTTGGAGACAATGCTAACCAACGGACACTTCAACAACGAATCGAAGCGGACCATCCGTACCGCGCAGGATCCCGAATCGATCTTCGGCACCAAGGCAGCTTACATCGCTGTGGGGCAGAGCGGGCGGCTTCAGGCATGGTCACCCCAGGGAGAAACACTGGGGGCACCGATCATCCCGTTCACCGGATACCAGGGGGTGCCGCGTTTTGATACCACCTCTGACCTCAACAGCGATGGCGTCGCCGATCTGGTCTCGGTGCCTGGTCCTGGCGCAGCCCCGCACCTGGTGGTTTACAGTGGCAAGGACATGAAGGTGCTGGTCAGCCAGTATGTGTTCGACCAGAGATTCCTGGGTGGCGTGAATGTCACCACGGGTGATGTGAACGCCGACGGCATTTCGGACATCATCCTGGCCGCTGACAAGGGGGCGACCCCCCATGTGGTGGTGCTGGCCGGCAACACCTTCCAGGTGATGGCCAGCTTCTACGCCTTTGACAAGGGTTTCAAGGGCGGCCTGCGGGTGGCCACCGCCGATGTCAACGGGGACGGCGCGCTGGACATCCTCACCACCACGGCCTCGGGGGCGATCTCCCATGTGGTGGCGTTCGAGAACCTGGGCCAGAATGTGCTGGGCAGTTTCTACGCCTTCAACCAGGAGGTTCGTAACGGTGTCCAGATCGCATCGGCAGACCTGAACGGCGACAACATTGCGGAGATCCTGCTGGGCACCACCGGTGGAACCACGGAACAGGTGGGTGTCTACAAGGGGAATCCGAAGGCGATCGACTACTTCATGGCCTACCCGGGCTGGAAAGGCGAGGTGCGTGTTGGGTCTGTGAAGGTGGGAGGACTCTCCCTCATTTCCACCGGCCCGGGACCGGGCGCCGGGCCCGATATCCGCACCTTCGGCCCGGTCCACCACGAGCTGATCGACAGCTTTTTCGCGGGGGATCCTGGCGACCTTTCCGGTGTCACCCTCTGACCAGGGCGGGTATGCGCGGGTGGCTCAGATCTGGTTGCCCGCGCCGCCCAAATTGCTTGCACCTATACCCCGCGCAGGGCACCAGCCTAGTTGACTGGTCCCGGCGAAGCTTTCGCGGGTACAGTACCGGTTCTTGGGCCATACCCTAACTTACCCTGTTCCGGTGAATCGAAATGCTGTGGATTTACAGCCTCCATTCGTGGCAGTTGATGGCCGTGGTGGCCATCTTTTTCCTGACGGTGAACCTGATCGGCACGCTGCTGGTGCGATGGTGGAAAC
>Ga0255176_1000442_pt1 | contig 17388 bp, 45 predicted proteins | sample Atl_Atlam_RepA_8_2_FD_183622 | JGI IMG/M metagenome (GOLD analysis project Ga0255176, IMG submission 183622) | Freshwater microbial communities from Altamaha River, Georgia, United States - Atl_Atlam_RepA_8d | ecosystem: Environmental > Aquatic > Freshwater > River | place: USA: Georgia... | reverse complement strand
ACCTTGGACCATCGGGTGGGGTTCGACCGGCTTAGACACGTTCAACCTGACACCAGACGGAAAACCTAGCCAGATAGGTCCGGGCACCAAGTGGACGCAGGCTCAAGCGGATGAAAGAAAATCTGCGGATCTTGATAAGTTTTGCTCAGACGTTTCTAAGCTGCTGAAGATTGAGGTGACTGATAACCAGTTCGCCGCGCTGGTAAGCTTCGCGTACAACGCAGGCGTGGGCAATTTGAAAAGCTCTACCTTACTTAGACTGGTCAACCAGGGCAAGCATCTTGAAGCGTCAAACGAGTTTCTCAGGTGGACCAAGGCTCAGGGCAAAGAGCTTCCGGGCCTAGTCAGAAGGCGCGAAGCCGAGCGCCGCCTTTTCCTCACGCCCGGCTGATCGGTTTTTAGTTTTTATTTTGTGTTTTAATCTAGTAATTTTAACTATTTACCACAATGCCACGCTTAAGCTTGCAGCAAAAACGACAAGAAAACATATCGATCCTATCGCAGTCGCTGCCGTCAACTGACCCGAATGCCTACGTGATCGAGCGGCGCGACTATTCCCGGAGCAACTCCGACGAGCGCCTCTACAAAACTAAGTGGTGGCCGACGCTGATGCGGCTCTACGACTGCCGGTGCGCGCTGTGCGGTGCGGACCGCGACGGTATCGAGCTGGATCACTTCTGGATACCCAAGTCCCACGGCGGCAACCTCCTCCTCCGTCACCAGCTGACCAACCAGATCATCAACAACGGCGTGCCACTCTGCACGGCCTGCAACCGCCACAAGCAAGAGTCGATCGCCAAGCTCAACGATTCCCAGCTCGTGCGGATCGCCGACGCCAACCGCGAGATCACGGCCATGATAAACGGCGTTGCCGCCGTGGAGCCGCTGGCCAAGCTTCACCGCTATGAACCCGGCGATGAGCGTCGAGCGCTGGGCGTTGAGTCGGGCAGCGTGCTGTATATGGCTAGACTTTACAAAGCAGACCCCAGGCCGGAAACGCTTGAAAGTTTAAAAAGATATATAGATCACTATCTACTGGTCCGGGAGGACTGAGCATGGACTCGGCATATCTGGAGAATTACCTCAAGCGCGAGGGTCTCAGCGTGTGGCGGCTGCGCAGGCTGATACTGACCGTGAGGGTGCTGCGCCTTGCATCGTTCGATCCCGCGAACGGCGGACTAGCAGACATGGAAGCCTCGTTCAGCAGGAGGTGGGCAGATGCGCACGCATGATTTTTGGCGCTTGGATAGCTTTTTAGATGTTGCCCTGAAGATGAGGATGCTGAGCAAGAGGTCGGCCGCTTTGGTAGCGTATGGCTTTGCGGATGTACTTTAGCCGCTGAGAGCATGCAACAAGGGACCCTACTTTTATTAGGGAGGGTAGCGGGTGGGTATGGGCCGGGCCTTTAATCGGGTGGTTCCACCTTTATAGAGTATTTGCGCTGCGGGGACCCCATTTTCCGAGGGATTCCTTAGTGTTCTGGAGGCTAGCGGGTATTTCCGAGTCTATTATTAAATATAATTAATTAAATAATTAAAATTAATTAATTATTAAATTTAATTAAAATTAATTATATAAATCTGAAACTATTAATATATATAATTAAATAATAATAAATATTATTATATAGAGACTGGTGCCAATCAACACTATTGGGAGGTGTACTATGGACAAGTTTGCCAGCCAACAAGCAGCCTTGCGTGCAGCCCTGACAATTGTGCTTGGATCCGAGCCTGTCAAGGGCCAACTGGTCATCACCGACGAGCAGCGTGCCGCCGTGGGACAATTGATGATGCAGTGGTTGAGGGAGGAGCGCTGGACGATCAAGGAGGGTACGCGCGCCGCGGCCGAACCTATGATGTACATAACTGGTCGCAGGCCGACCGACCTGATCCAAGCCTGGGTGAACCCCAGGAAGAAGGAGAAGAGTGAGGAGGTTGGTGGTGACAAGCTCGCCCTCATCAAGCAGGCAGTTGACGCTGGGCTGATGAGCAAGGAGCAGGCGCAAGAGCTGATCATGAAGTTCCTGGCTGCGTGATCTGTAGCAGTGTCGGGCGGGACTCACGGATCCGAGTCCCCTAGAGGCAACCCGAAACTAGGAGGTAGCTATGATCATTGAGATAGCGCTGACGATAGCGACGATCATCGTGTGCAACCTGCTGCTCCGCGCAGCGTAACCAGGAGGTCCGATATGAGAGTGCAGTTCAAGTCAAGGCACGAGGCAACCATCTCCTTCACGGCCGAGTCGTTCGAGAAGCTGATGTCTAAGCAGTTCGACGAGCTCGAGTGCGTGATGGTCGACGAGCGGGTGATCGTGATCACGAGGTCGCAGCTCGTGTTCCTGTGGGCTAAGACGCGCGACTGGCGCAAGGTGCCGCACTCCAGCACTATGGTGAAGATACTGAAAGTAGCGTAGCTGTTATGGGCTCACGGATGAGCCCCTAGAGGCAACCCGAAACTAGGAGGTTATTATGAGCAGCAACAACGACATCATCCAAGTGATCATGAACGACCTCAACGCCCACCCGCAGCGCGGCCGCATCGACGTGATGGACCCGCTGGCGGATGAAATGGGCCTCGACAGCGTTCTGCCCGGCGACGTCGTGATCGCGCCCGACTTCGATGACGATGAGCTGTGTGCCGCCGGCGACACCGACGGCGTGAACGAGCTGGCCGAATGGTACAACGGCACGCTGTACATCCAGATCGACCGGGTGATGAACTCGCTCGGGTACGAGATGATCCACGAGAACGACGGCAGCGGCGGCGGACTCTACTACGGCATAGTCCAGTACCGCAAGCGGTTTCTGACCGACACCACGACCCGGCTGCGCATCGTCAAGTAATCTTTGTGGGCTCACGGATGAGCCTTCTGTAGCAGTGTCGCCCGCATTCGCCATCCCCGAAACTATTATCAAGTATAATAAGGAGATGCAACATGAGCAACCAAAACCTTATCACCCAGATCAAGCAGTTCTTGGACTCAAACGACTCAGCACCTGGCGCTCGCTGCTTTGTGCTGCAGCACATCCGCGATGTGCCTGATACTGAGTTCAGTGCGATCTATGAAGAGTCTGAGGGTGTCAATGACACAGAGCGCAACGCGCTGATCGATTCCATGACTGATGCGCAATTGCTGGAGCTGTCTGCGAGCTTGCTCGAGATCGCCAGCGAGAAGATCCTGTATCTTGAAGACTCTGTACGGTAACCAACTCAACTAAGGAGGTCAACATGTACGCCTTGAATGTCCGCTCTCCTGACTATGAGACTGCTATCGGGTTCGGGCCCACATGCGACGGTGTTGTCAAGATTATGCTGGTCGACGTGATGAGCGTCCGCGATCAAGTCTACTTCTACATCGCTGAGGATCTACTTGCCAACCTCGCTGAGGGTGAGATCTTGCCGCCAAACAGTCTACTGACTATCTGCTGATTATCTCGGGCTCACGGATGAGCCCAACTATCTCCGAAATTAACATTAAATATAAATGATGACGATCAAGTTAATCAACCAACCAAATATCAGGAGAACAACATGAGCAAGCTATCACAACACGCCGCAGTCGTCCAAGTCACCCAAGCCCACTTCGGTGAGCGCTTCATCCCCGGCTCCGACATCAAAGAGATCGCGACCAAGTCCGACAAGCAAGTCATCGCCACCAAGATCGCCGAGATGATGCTCGAAGGTGCGGTCGAGCTGAGCGATGGCGCCCGAGCCAAGTACGGCGAGTCCGCCGAGACCCTAACGAGCAAGTACGTGGTCGGCATGGTCACCAACTGGTTCAACAAGTCCAAGGAGCTTAACGGTGGCGTCAAGTACGAAGCCAAGAATCCTGGCTCGCGGTTCGGTGCCGGTGATGCGCAGCTGAAAGAGCTCAACCTCCTCCGCAAGCAGCTCGTCGAGATCGGCAACGAAGACGGCGTCGCGCGGTGTGACGAAGCCATCGCGCAGCGCAAAGAGTTCCTGCGCGAACAGAACCAGCCGAAAGTTGAGATCAACGCAGACAACCTCCCAGCTAACCTTCGCGATCTAGTCGGTTAATCAGCAGCGCGGATGAGCTCACGGACGAGCTCATCCTTCGCTTCTTCTGATCTTATTAATTAATATGATCAACAACTAACTACGAAAGCGAGATCAACATGAGCAACGCACAGCACATCTTAGACAACTGTGATCTTCTCGTTAAAGCTGACTGCAAGATCGTTGATGACGTTGTGTACGAGCGCTGTAAGTTTGTTGACCCTCTGTTTACAAAGTCTGAGTTCGTAAATACTGATACTGAGACATACTATCTGAACGACGATGATCACGTGTATCGCTTCTTCATCACTGACGACGACTACGACTATGTGACTGACGCTGAGACTGTAAGCAAGCTCAACGATCTCTTCAAGTGATCTGATCGCGAGCTCGAAGATGAGCTCGCTTCTCTTCTCAAACCCAGCAACCACTCAGGAGACGCTATGAAAATCAATGATCGAGTGTCTACTCCAGAAGGTGATGGTGTTGTTGTTAGTTTATCCATAGACAATGATATGTTTGAGAGCGAAGAAGGACCCAACATCTGTGTTCAACTAGATTCTGGGGATGTGCTTTACTTTTATAGCGATGAGTTAACTACTTAAGCTTAGACTCACAACCGCTCAGGAGGTCAGCATGTTTACGAGTGAAGATCTTGGTGGTCACGTCATTAAAGTTGATACTGTACTCCGCTATGATGACAGCGACCGATCCCATATCCTCGTGCTGTCTGATACTGACTCTGATGGTCTAGTCCACATCTACTACGGACCAAGTCTGGCAGATGCGCTGCAAGAAATATCTGAGCTGGTTGACTCCTCTGAGATGGCAACCTTAAGCAACCAGCTCAATACGTACCTGAGTGAGTATCACTCCAGCTTCTTAGCTCAACAACAAAGGAGGTCAACATGATAACCAAGCGAGACATAGTGCGGATGGCGATGGTGTCGGCTGACAGCATGACAACCAACGTGTATGATCTTGACTACTACCGAGCGCGGATCAAGTTCGTCGACGACTACCAGCCAAGCAAACCAACCACCAAGTTCAAGACCGACCGCGAGCGAGTTAAAGAGTTGCAGAAGAAGAATAACAACTACAAAGATATCCGCAGTTAACCGTCTGGTGCAGCCTCAAGCTGCACCGACACTGCTACGCCCAAGCCCGCCACAGCGCGCCGGTTGTTTCCGAAACTATTAATTAATATAATTAAGGAGGTCAAAATGAAAGTTATACTGTCGAACAGTGACGATAGTCTAGGGATCGGTAAAATCCTAGTCTTTGAAGAAAACGACGTGTCGATATCGATCTCCTCAGAAGAGGAGTGGTGTGTAGTCGATCACTCCGATAATGATCGTTGTTACTACGGGTACGATCTGGTTAAACTCTAAAGTAAATTGGGGTCATGGATGACCCCACTTGAGTTTCCGAAACCAATCTTACATGTGAATAACTCAGGAGGTCAAAATGATAGCAAATGTCAAACTTGAAGGCACTATCAACCGCATCGTTACTCTTGCTGGACACCGCTTTGAAGCGTTTGATGAGTCATTCCGCTTCGCAGATGGCCCTAACTGCGACGAGTACGTAGCCGACCATGATCTCAAACTAGCCGAACAATTAGACTCACTGTGTGAATTGTTTGCTGTCACCGATAACCAAGACGTCAGCTATGATGTTGACCTTGCAACAAAACAGATCTCCAACCTTAAAGTTGAATTAGTTGATCTCGACTAGACCTTCGGAGGGCGCTCGGGACTCACGGATGAGTCCCACTACCTCCGAATCAATTAGAGGGTATAAATAGGAGGTCAACATGGACAATGCGCAGCTCAAGTCTCTCGAAGAGATCCTGACTTATCTCAACTCGATCGACATAGCTGAAGATCCAGACACTTTCGAGTATTTATCTGGCATACGCGACCAAGCCAGCCGTATCATGCGCGACACTATACAGTGGGTCGAAAGGGGATCACTATGAAAGTGGTATTCACCGACGACGAGCTGATGCTGATGGCCGACCTCGTCGAGGATGCGCTGACTCGAGAGCCGAACCGAGACGATCTCAAGCAGCTGATGTCGCGGCTCGCTTACTTAACCACCACCAAGTGGGAGGTCTAGCATGGATATTAACCAGGAGAAAGTGCTGCTGCTCAACGGCATCGCACACCTCAAATACGAGCTCATGCTGACTCGCGGTCCAAGAAGTATCGACATCCTCGAAAGGCTTGAGACGCTGCGTAATTGCCTCGAGATCTTGATCAGCAAAGAACTTCGAATCTTTTCCAAGGAGATCTAATATGAAAGCGTTGACTAGCGCCGAACTCAAGAGGATCTACAAGGGTAAGCGTCCCAAGTCAGCCTGGGAAGTTCTTCTAACCCCGCCAAAGAAAGGATAGCGTGATGCTTGCTATGCAGATCATCAAAGCCACCGCTGTAGCAGCGACCATGCTGCTGATCGTCGCCGCGGTGAACATCGCTGTAAAGATCATCCGAATCAATAAGTAAGTATAATAAACAGGAGGTTATATGGCTTACTCATCCATCCACAACGTCGATACTTCACTCAAATATGTCGTCCGCCTCGACGGCGAAGTGATCCGCAGGGATGTTCAACCGCACCACGTCAACTCGATCGTCTACTCGCTCGAGTCCGAAGGTATCAGCATCAGTGACGAGATCTGGAACGACGACGAGATGGCGGTTGATCTCATGACCACCACAGTCTTCGACGACTTCGAAACTGACGACGACTACATCGACTAAGGAGCGACCATGAGATACTTAGCTATCGCGCTGCTGCTCGGCGGCTGCGCCACGACCAAAGACGCAGACCAGCTCAGAACAGAGTTGACCACGACCCGGCTCCGCCTGGACGAGACGCGCTACCACGTTCAGATTGAATCCTGCCGAACCACCGCGCTCGTTTGTGGCCTTGTGACTAAGAACGAGGAGAAGTGTATCGATTCTTTCTCCGACTGCGTGACCTCGGCTATTGAAGGTTTCCGCATCCGATACGGCAAAGAACCCTCCGACCTCTTTGACAAGCTTGAAGTAGTAGACAAACTCGACCCCAAGCGTGCTCGCTAGGGCGACCTCCTGATAAACCTCGGGGATCTACTCGGTCCCCGGGGTACTTCCCAACACAGCCGGGCCTCGCCGACACTGCTACGCCCACAGCCCACGCCCGACTATTTCCGAATCTATCATTGAGTATAAGATGATGATGAAATTAAAATAATTGCTGCTGAGTTTATCCGATCCTATCTTTAACCATCGGGCAAATGTTATTGCCCAGCAAACCAAGGAGTGTTATCCATGGCTATGAAGCAACGTGAAGCAGTCTACCAAGTCACCACCGAAGTCCTCGCCGCCAAAGGCATCGAGTTCATGCCCACCGTCACCGACGTGCGCGACCTCGTCAACTCCGAGATCCGCTCGGAGATCACCGACAAGATCGTGACCATGTTCCAAGAAGGTCAAGTGGAGTTCAAGTCTACCGAGTCCAACCAGGAGAAGATGTCCGACACCAAGAAGCTCCGCAGCTACGTCACCGGCCTCATCACCAACTGGTTCAACAAGGATACGCAGCTCAACGGCGGCGCCAAGTACGAAGCCAAAAACCCCGGTTCCCGCTCACCCGACGCCCAGCTGAAAGAGCTCCGCATCCTCAAGAAGCACCTCGAAGCCAAAGGTGACGCTGACGGTGTCAGCCGCTGCGACGAAGCGATCGCCCAGCGGATCGAGTTCCTCAAGGCAGAGAAAGCTCCAACTTCCCTCCCAGCCGTAGACCCAGACAACCTCCCCGACTTCCTGAAGGACCTGGCTGTCTAATCCTCCTAGGGAGGGAGACTAAACCTCTCCCTCCCCTCCTTCTAAGGATATGAACCTTATGGCCGCGAAGCTATACCGCAAAGAACTAGTGCACAGAACTAAGTTCAACAAGATATACTCCATAAGGCCGGTGCAGAAGGTCCGCAAGTTCATCATGGCGCTCCATTTCTTAAATCTCGGTATAGATATCTCGCTGAACGCACCTAGAGTAAAAGTCGTCGACCAGAGACCCCGACCATGAAACCTGACCTATACGAAAAAGAAGCAGTCGGCCACAGTCGGACAGAAACGGTATACATGGTTAAACCCGTGCCCAAAGCTATACTGTTCATGCGAGTCCTACACCGTATTCGGGTAGAAAAGCAGAAAGCTTTCTGCAAGCTTGACTACGTGGAACGGAAGGATAGGTCGTGATGCGCAACCGCACCCCAAAGCCCCTATTCTCCAGGGAGAAGCTGCACAGCGGTCCCAGCAACCTGATCTACGTCGTCTCCCCAGTAGAGGAAGCCAGGAAGTTCCTGCTTACCCTCCACCTACTCTCCGTAGAGAGGAAGAACTTCTGGTCCAAGGTGGACTACCTGAAGAAGGGATAGAGAGATGGACTTTGCCGACCACTACTACTCTTCAGACTCACTCTATATCTGCAAGAAGTTTATGGATCTACTCCAGGGCCTTAAGCTAGCTAAGCAAGAACCCTTCCCCTAGGAGAAGAGATGGACGACCGAACCGATCTGCTCAAGAAGAAGCTTGAGGAGATAAATGACCTGGCGCACCTGAAGATGATCTTCTTCACGCTGGCCCGCCTAGGTTTGGACATAGTGAAATATTAAGTGTTCCACTTAGTGGAAGTTGTTGGTTGGTGGGCGTCGCCACACCCCTCCCCTTTCCACTACACAACCATCGGCACCTTCTAAACCTAGAAGATACTACTTGCCCCAAAGACAGGGTGGAAAGCTTGACTACTTTTCCATTGCGATACTCTTCCCGGCTAGGAAAGCTGAGAAGTCTCTCTTTACCTATCCCATAAAAGGATGTTTATATGTCTGCTAGATGCTATGACGAGAACTGCATGGTTCACTTCTTAGAACTTGAAAGTTCTTTTGCCCACGTCTCTCCCCAGTTTGGTAACGTGAGGTGCTTGTGCTCCATCTCCGATAAGGAGACTTGGAGAGCCGCCCTTGCTGCTACGCTTGCGTATCGCTACCGCTTTCTTGAGGACATATAACAAGAGTTTGTTGCTTAGACCGTTATTTGGTAGAAGCCTAACATCCCAGGAGTATTGCTATGAACTATCAGCTCCAAATGGTTGAGCTTATTAAGGCCATTGCTCTTCTTTGCCAGACTGAGCTTGGAACAGAGTCGCCAGGGAGAGTGCTTGAAACCAGAAGGTTGTCTTGCATGTCCTACTATCTAACCTGCAGCTGTGATACCTCGCCTTCCGGCAACTTGACGTGCAACCCTAATATGTTTGAGAGGTTGACTGGTTGTATCTTGGAAAGAGCCCCGGTTAAGAGTAGGTGAAAGTATGGATGACCCTATTTCTAGTGAGGCTGAGAAATCTTTTGTTAAGGTGACTGGTCTTTTATGTAAAGTGAAGCTGGTTGACACAGAGACCTGGGTGGATCTGGTCGTAGATTTCCGATCCGAGGAATACGCACGTTCGTAAGCTTACTCAAACAGTAAACAAGGAGATTAAAGTGATCTTCGACATCCTCAACGTTATCGGCATTGTCATCACTGTAGTTCTTTTGTTTGGAGCTGTGAGCTTGTACCGCACCGTTCGCTCCTGGTTCCAACCCAAAGACTAGATCTCTTTACCTAAAGAGTGACGGAGGGTGAGCTTGTTTCTAATACTGTGAGGTGGGGTGCTTTGTGCAAATAAAAAGAGCTTACTGCGACATACTCTTAGATGGGTCAGATAGACCATACGTCGCCCTTCCTGAAGGTAATTTCATAGCAATATCAGTGCCGGATGGCGTTAGCTCTGGGTGGTTCACCTACCACCCCGAAGACCAGTTCGCCTACTACGAGTTTGATCCGTATCCACGTGACAAAGATCACTTTAGATATCTTAGGTACCGAGCTTTCATGGGTTTAGGCTATACGCTTAAATTTTTGCACTTAATTAGCATAGGTGAGGCAGTTAGCTTGACCGGTGGCGTGTTTGACGCGGTAGAAGAAAAAGATCTTAAAAAGTGAGTTGTTCTATCTATTTTCAGATAGTCTTCCAAGAAGGTATTTGGACTATGAGCCGGGGCTGATGTCTGACCGAACGGGCTATGTCTTCACGGGCTGCCGCATCTACCGCAAAGAGATCCTCGGTAAAGATGAGGCGTTCGCCTTTGTTTCGACTAGCGATCTCAAGAAGATATTGCGGAAAAGATTGGGTCACAAGGCTAACCAGTGCCAAAAGTAGGTCGATAGGTTGGGAGAGTACGGTGAGTATAGGTTCAGAACTAGCCCGCATCAAGAAGATAGATCCGGACTACTACCGGTACGTGTGGCTGGCGATAGCCCTCGGTCTTGGCACTTATAAGAAGTTAAGGCTGATGAGGCATAAACTTAAGTAGGAACTTTGGGAGGGCTTATGCACTATCACGCGCACGTTTACTGGTCCAGCGAGGGTGAGCGGGAAACCGCACTCTCGCTCAGAAAAGACTTAGAAGATCTCGGTCTTAGCTTGGGCCGAGTCTGGGATGTCGAGGTAGGACCGCACCCGCTCCCGATGTACCAGGTGAACTACTCCGACTCGGACGCTTATGTAGTGGAGGAGTTGCTGTCGTCTTCGGGGCTTAGTGTTTTACTCCATGAGGACACGGGCGACGACCTGCGTGATCATACCGAAGGTGCCCGGTGGCTGGGTAAGCCGCTGGATCTAGACCTGGAATGGCTGCGCGCCTACGCCGAGATGAAGCTGGACAATAAGGAAGTTTAAGCGTTGAAAACCTTAATAATCAAAACTTTAACCGCCTGGGTGGTCGTAAACTGCGGTGACGGCTCTGCCAAGAGCGGTGCTGAAGTTGATTCCGCGTCGGACCACGTGGTGGTGATCTGTGTTCCGCCTGATGGCGCCAACTCTTATTTGAGGGTCGCTCGCCTAGGCGGTGAGATGTGCCCCAAGAACCACGTTGCTCTTGACTGGTGCAGTCTAGCAAAATAATCAAGCAAGTATAATCCCTTAGCTTTCAAGGGGGAATACGATGTACATCCAGATATACGCTTGGTTTATATTGATTACTTGGCTGGGTTTGGCTTATTACTTCCACGGCAAAGAAGTCCCAGAGGACATGCGGGTCATCGACTTCCGCCGGACATTCACCTCGATCCTAGCTCATCTGCCGATTTTTGGCCGCGTGTTTGGTTGGTGGTGATCAATGGATGAGCGCTCCGTCAGGATATGGCAGCTCGCCCACACGCAAGATGCGCTTGAGATCCAGCGTTGTAACTCGCTGATATGGCGACTGCTGATCACAGTTATCCGCCTGAAGATGGTGGCAGAATGAGGAAGTACGTCGCCTGCAAAGCATTACCAGTTTACGAGTGCGCCATGCTTTTTGGTGGCCGAAACGGTTTTCAGAGGGCCAACCGCGCGTTGTGGATGCTGGTTCTCACAGCGACAAGATTAAAGATCCTGCCGCAAGGCGAGCCGTTAAGATGGCCGTAGCGAATCCTTTTGGCCATTTTAATGAACAATCCATGTCTTACCGCGAATATCTTGCCCGCGGTAAGATGCGTGTTTCCGATCATATAATTCCTTACGAATTAGGAGGTTGCACATGAACATGGAAAGCTACGAAGAATACAAAGAAGTTAGACAGAAAATAAAAGCGCTTCTCGCTGAAAAAGAAGAGTGGCTTTCTGAGCATTGGCTTGAAGCTCATGAAGACCTGGTGCGGGATCAGTTCGCGGAGGAATTGAGTTCGCAGCCCGATGACGCGGTTAATCGACTGATATCCGAGCTAGACGATGCTCACAGAAAACTATTCCATTATCTTTCTGGTAAAGAAATCGTAAACTTACTGAGATCTAAGATAACTGACGAGCAGATCGCAGATGTTCTCATCGACGCTGGCGAGATCTATGAACGAAAACCAACTTCCTACTTGTCTATTGCTTGTTTTGCACGCTCCGACTTTGAAGCAGATGTCTTTATTGACGATCATAAAGACTTAGCCGATCTCGTTGATCTGCTTCCCGACGATAGCATTTTCAAGAAAGATATGTTCACAGTTAACGTAGACATTGGTCCGTTTTATTTCTGTGTCAAAGCAGACGCTTTTCTTAAAGAAGTTGAACACTTAATAAATAATGCTCTAGCAGAAGGTTACATCAAAGAATTGCTTGAGATTGGCTCAGATGCGTAACGGCCAAGATCCATTAGTGCCAAGAAGGTTTCTCAAATCTTTGGAAAGACTCAGGGTGTTCTCGGTCCCATTGGGTAGATTAATCTGGTTAAAGGCCGGTTTTAACGACTTAAAAAGTCCTTGGAGCGATAACTTCGTCGACGATTGGACATAATTTGGAAAACGAATTTCGCATATTAAATATCGCTGAGACCATGAAAGATCTTCGTATAATATCCCCAGAATATTTCTGGGAAATTTGGCATTATCTAGCTCTGAGGATTGCAAGGGATTATGACTCAAAACCATGAACGACGAGTTATGATGTACAGTGCTGCCGCCATCTTCTTTGTGTTCGCGATGTACTTGACGTTCTCTTTTTCTTTTATAAAGCCAAAGACTACGGTTCAGGTTTACAAGGGTGACGTGGTTAAGTTTGGGTGGACGCCAGACAATGTCTTCTACAGCAAGACGTGCACCGACTACGGCACAGCGATCGACCAGTACGGAGGAGCGGACCACCCCGCTTATAAGGTGATGATCGTCTGTACCTCAAAGAACAAAGTGGAATTTATTCCAATACTTATCCAACCTGAAAATGTTGTGTCCTCTTCGCGGGAACCGCTCCCAACGCCGATAGATGACTTAGTAGAATGAGGTACGGAGTAAAGTCAATACTGATTGACAGTGTGATCAAAGGTACTTATTCCGAGCGATCTACGGTTGGCGGATTTGCTTGGATACTTTTAAAGTTAAACTTATCTAGATACCCCATCGTAACTCGCTGGATGAACAGGGAGTTTTACAACAACAGATGATAAAGAGTAAACCGAATCCTGAAACAGCGTGGAAACTCCTCTTGGCCGCTAAGAGGCTGAAAATATATAGTCTTTCCGATAGAAAAGCCATGGCGTGGGCAATATCACTTTACGAGTCTTTAGCATGAAAAAGTACATATCAATCATATTGGCGGCATTCTTTCTGGTAGGCGCCGGACATGTCCCTACAAATAAGAAGTATTTTAAAAAGCCGTCTTTCTCAAGAAAAAGACCAAAGAACATACCAATCAGAAAACCTAAACTATATAAAACACATAAACTAATTTACTTTACGTGGCCTATGGGTCTCGAAATGTTTGGGGCGGAATGTCCCAACAAAGGTTTTGTGCAGGAAGTTTACGGTCAACCACCTAATCTCCTTTACGAGGTGCGGGTAGAGTGCAAAGGTGACATCGAAAAGTACGAACACTTCTTTCTAATTCATCAGTCGCAGATAATCAAGATCATAAAGCGCGGATGACAGAAACCGCACTAGATTTAATTTAGTGCGCAATGGCAATTTACCCCATAGCAAATGATTTGCTCTTAGTTTAAAGACTGATTCTGCGATTCTGAATTTATTTCCGATCATATTATGATCCATAACACAGACGGAGGTTTTATGTCGAGTTCGTCAATGGGGTTCTCGATGCCGAGATTAGTAAAAGCAAACCTTCAACTGATACTTGGAGATAAATATGACTCATTTCTGTACGGGAGCATCCTCGCCTTCAAGGAAGCTTTGGCGGTTAAAATTAATAAAATTCGCATCGATAAACCTAATGATAAGTATTACACAACATTCAGCAAATCGTATAAAATACCAAACACAAACCTGAAACTTAAGTTTCAATCAACTATCTCTTTCAGAGATTATTCTAAGTTCTCAGGGCATGCTTCGTCTAATCGGCAGGAAGAATATTGGTTTGATCCCAAGGCGACCCATGTTAAAGTCACAATACCGGCTTTTCAAGGAACAGACCACTACGGCTTCAATGATGTGCTTAACGAAGCTATCGCACACGCTTTCGATAAAGAAATACTGGGAGTAGGCAAATGATACCGTTCGCTTTATTCTTTTTGTGCGTGATGTTTGGTGTTTACGTAATATTCGTACCATGAGGCTTACCATGAAACATAGTATCGGCGATACTGTCTCCTACCAAGAATTAACTGGAAAAATCATCAACGTGTTTGATGCTCCAGCTGGAACTGTGCTTGAGATCGAGTGCCCAGCCAAAGTTGAAGGTGACCTCGACACCATCCTGTGGATACCTGAGGCAGAGCTCTCTGCCCCTAAAAAGGGGATCACGACATGAGCTTTAACGGCTTGCTTTTATTACTGTTGCTGGCCGTGCTACTCTCGTTGCCGGGGCTCACAATGGCCGACATTATTTCGCCGTTCATGGCCAGCATGATCAGCCTTGGATCTACTTACTTAGTCTTAATATTTTGGCAATCTTAATGAAACACGACTCGGATATATACCAAGAATACTACAAGCAAATTCTCGACCAGAAGAAGATGAATTTCTTTATCAGAACACTCACAACCCTCCGTCTCTCGGAGGATGTCCGATCTTATCCTGATTTTAATGATTTTGCCGTTTCATAATGGGGGTTTATATGCTTTGCCGTGATTGCGGTTTTGACATGGAAAAACCTAAGAGATGGGGCTATGCCACGCTGTGCGACGCGTGTGACGAAGCCAGATACGAAGCGAAGCATGTCGGCGTCATGATTGCCGATGGTAAAACTGATTATGGAATTCAACTAGTTAGAAATCCAACCAAAGCTCAGGCCGAGAAGATCAGGAGTCTAGGGTTGGCGCACGACCCAAGAACTCAGTTGAGATTCACGGGCAAAGGTCAGCATAATGAGCGGGAAGAAAAGTAATCTTATTGAAACGACAGATCTTAATGTCGCCGACGCCGTGTGCATCGACCTTATGAACGTGGTGTTGTGCGATCTTCGTTTGCTGAGCCGCATATCGTGCGCTCAAATATCCGAGCGCCTCGACAATATCGTCCTCTTTGAGATTCAGTCTATATGAATGATTTTTACCGACGAGACGCAGAGCATTCAGCTTACTTTTTCGACTCGACCTATCGACTGGGTCTTCTGGGTAAAAATGATTACGACAGAGTTTGGCGCGTGACGCGGAACATCATACTTTTCGAGATAGTCACGAGGAACGTTTGAGGTATGGGCTAGGTGCCAGTTCGGGTACTTTGCTGAGTAAAATCAAATACAATTTTAGGTTGTTCCATCACAAAATAAATTTAGTGGATTCAACCGGTTATAACTTTTAACCGTTTATATTTTTCTGCTCAGAAGTGGAAACATAAAAGTCAACGATTTCAACTACTTTAAAATTAAATATTTTGACTCGACATCTGGCCGCTGGGGGTGTTAAAATAGAAATCAGTGAGTACAACTCTCCCAACCGGAGACACAGATGATAAAGCATATCGCGGTCGTTGAGGGGTTTGAGAACTGGAACCAGTGGTACCAAGAGGGGCGAGTTGAGCTGACTAGCCTGACCTACGAAGGCGCCTTCCACCCCAACCAGGGCGTGGTACTCAAAGGCGGCGGGGCTAAGGATCATGGTCTAGTCAAAGGTGACTACGTAGTACGAGTCGCTCAGTACTTCCCTTCCGGGGTCTCGCCTAAAAACACCGAGCAGACAATCGCGCTCGGTCTGCTTAACGATCCAGGCGTCCCACTCACCATACTCAGCGGGGTCGCAGGATCTGGTAAGACGATGCTGGCGTGCGCCCACGCTCTTGAGCGATTGGACCGCAGGAATGACAATATCACCAAGATTGTCATCGCCAAGAGCATGACGCCGGTTGGCCGCGAGATCGGGTTCTTGCCCGGCGACATGCAAGAGAAGGTGCTGCCCTGGCTCGGTCCGTACCTAGACAATTTTATCAACTGCGGTTACGAACCGTATCGCATTGAGAAAATGATTGAAGAAGGCGTGCTTGAAATTACCCCAGTTACTTTTATTCAAGGCCGTTCAATTACCAATGCTGTCATCCTTATCGACGAGGTCCAGAACTTGGACATCAACGTTATTAAGCAGATCGTGACGCGCGCTGCTGCTGGTACGCAGATCATCTTGCTTGGCGATCAGACCCAGGTGTTTGAGCGACTCAACGGAAAGTCTATCGACTATCTTCTGCAAAAGGGTAAGTCGTCGCCGCTAGTTGGATCTATCCACCTGGAGAAGACCTTGAGATCACCGATCGCTGACTGGGCTGTCCACAATCTTTAGACATGATAAAATTGCTTAGGAGGAATTGTCATGACGCTTCTAAGCGATAAGTTAAAAAGACGCATTGTCATTGCCGTAACTAGTGAAAAGTACGGCAAAGAGCTTATCGATGCTATTGAGGGCATACATGAAGCTGTCGACACAGTGTTTGAAGGCATCGAACAACCTGTTGGTCTTAAAACCCCTAGCGCAGTTGGTCTGTCGGTTAACGATGCAAGCCGCACACTGACATTGACTCCGCTAACTGGCTCATATACGTACTACGTTGCTGGCAAAGAGATTGAGATTAAGTCAACACTGACAGCTCAGTGGTCAGCTGCGCACGGACCGAATTACTTCTATCTAGACGAGAACAGCGAACTAAAGGTCGCGCAAACCTTTATGGAAGACATCATAACCAAGTACGCATTTGTGTCGATCGTGTACTGGGATCCGACCGCCGGCAAGCACATCTACTTTGCCAACGAGCGCCACGGCATACACATGGGCGATTACACCCATCTGTATCTGCACAGGACTCGCGGTGCTGCATTTGACTTCGGCTGTAAATTAGTAAATTTTGTAGTCGACGGCTCTGGATCCTTAGCAACAGAAGCGCAGTTCGCAGCACAATCCGGCCAAATCTGGGATGAGGATATTAAGCTCCCAATATCAGCACAAACAACGTTTCCAATCTTTTATCGCTCTGGTGCTACAAATTGGAAGCGCAAAGATCCAGATGCTTATCCAGTAATTTATTCTGGAAAAGAAGGCTATGCGGGAACAACGCTTCCGTATAATAGTTTTGACGGCACCAACTGGACTTTAACGCCGGTCGACGCAAATAAATTCGTTCTGGTTCACGTGTTTGCTACTAATGATATCGACTATCCGTATGTTGGCATTCAGGGCCAAGCACAGTATACTTCAAAGTCCGAAGCTCGCGACGGGGCGGTTGCCGAGATTAAAGCGCTGTCTGGTTTGCCTGTAGCAGAGTTCTGTCCTGTTGGTTCTGTTATCTTTCAAACCTCCGCCGCATACACCAACGCGCCGAAGGCAAAAATCGTGTCAACTTCAACCGGCGCTAACTACGAAGATCACCGAGCGACACTGCT
>Ga0255176_1000439_pt1 | contig 17496 bp, 24 predicted proteins | sample Atl_Atlam_RepA_8_2_FD_183622 | JGI IMG/M metagenome (GOLD analysis project Ga0255176, IMG submission 183622) | Freshwater microbial communities from Altamaha River, Georgia, United States - Atl_Atlam_RepA_8d | ecosystem: Environmental > Aquatic > Freshwater > River | place: USA: Georgia... | reverse complement strand
CCTCTTGTGGTAAACTAAAATAATATTTATATAATCTATATATCATATCCATAACACAACTGCTGCACCACTTTGTTAATACAAATTGTTTGTCAAGATATTCCCTATATATATGTTCATACATATTAAGTATATGAATATCTAAATTTCTCACATAACCATTATCAACTGAATGCCAGTTTCCAATATGTTCTTCTAAATAATCTTTATGTTCTTGTTTCATTGTATAAGATTTTGAAATTCTTCAAATGTCATTAATGTTATTATGCTTGATCCACCTATATAAATTTCTGTGTATTCTATTTCGTTATTCCAAACAGGATGTGCTCCATGAAAGTTTAATAAAAGAAAAGGCACAACATCCAATTCCCTCCAATCATAATCTAAGTCAAGCTCCTTAAACTCTTTTGTTGTCGCATTATGATATAATATATTTATTAAATACCCCATCATTTCCTGATTCTTTTCTTTAATTCTTTTTTTGTTTGGTTTAAAGTCCTAATTACAGACATATATGGAATACCTGTTTTCCTGCTTAGTTCTTTTGCGTTCTTATTAAAATCGAAAGTATATAGTTTGAATATTTCTTTTTGATACCAATAAAGGTCTTCTAAATGCTCGTAAACTTCTATTTGATCTTCTATTTCATCAGCCTTTTCTACAGGATTAAATTCCTCAAAGTTTCGGTAGTTTTTAAAAAACTTATTTTTATTTGACTGAACTAAATTGAGCATTATCCTTACTATGTAAAATTTGAGATGACCTTTCTCATAAAGCTCCATGAATTTATTATTCTCAATCTCGCATATAATTAGGAACAATTCGCTTTTTAAATCATCCTGCATTTCTACAGGCTTCATATTTTTTAAAGCATCATTCAAGTCTTTTGAATCCCACAACTCAGCTATGATTCCATTTTTGTCCATTTGTTCAAAATTGGATTAATACCTTGTTGCGTACAGATATATGCCTGACCTCCGCACTCTATAATATCATCAAGCCGCTTCTTTTGTGCTTCGCTTAATCTATCTCCTATCTTTTTAACTTCTATTGCAACATATCTTCCTGTTTGTGTATAACCTTGCAAGTCTGCCCATCCGATCTCAACTGTTCCTTTCCTGCGTCTTACAGGAATATTGTTCACTCTGTTTACTCGCATACCGAGTCTTTCTGCTTCCAACTTCGCCCATTTTGTAAGTTCTGAAGCTGACATCTCTTTGTATGATTCCGCAATGTGGACAGTCTGTTTTACCCCTCTTGCCATTATAAATTGTAACAGTATAAAATTTAAAACAATGTTTACACTTCATAAAATTAGTTTAATTTATCAAAATATTCAGCAACTGCCATCCTTCGACAAGCAAGTTCCATATATTCATCATCCTCTAAAAGTCTATTCATTTCCTTTCGTTCTTTATGCGATGCGTATGTGTATTGCTTTCTTATAGCTTCCTCTGTTTTTTTCAAAGTTGCTTCTGTGTCAGTAATTAGTCCTCTTTTGTGGATAATGTTGAAACATTTCAAACCCATAAAAATATGTTGCCAATCTTTATTCTTTTTGTAAATATCATAACTCATTTTCAAAATTTCATCCTCATCAACTTCAGGTGCTGCTAATTGTTTTTCAGGTTCAATCTTTTCTTCTACATAGTTTTTGTATGCCCAACGAGCATAGCTACCCATTAACCTCGAAAGATATAAAGCAGAGAAATTCTGATATGTTTCAGCTCTTTCATCCAACTTGTCTTTAATCATTAAGTCAAATGCTAATTCAAATTCTCCAATAGGTAAATTTGCATAATCTACTTTGACCATTTTTGCCATATAATCCATTTCAAATTCACTCGGCAATCTATCTCCTTTTATACCAAGTAAAATCATCGCTTTTGTAAGTATATTAAATATATCCTTAGTCGATGAATCTGCTAATCTTTGTGTTTTCTTCGCTTCCAAGATTAGCTGTGAGTTTGTTATACCATTGCTCATATTGTTGCATTTTAGTTTGTGGTTGTTTAAAGTTAGATTTATTTTCGTTTATTGCGAATAATCCTTTATACCTGTTTGCTATTGAGTGATTTACTATTTTACTTGCTAATTCTGTATCCCCATTTGAAAGCTCAACTAATTTGTTAATAGCTGTTTGTTCAGTTTTTGGACTTTTAAACTTTTCTTTATGTTCTGCTTTTTTATATTCTATCCATCCTTTCCATAATTTTTCAAATTCTTCGTTAGGATATATTAATACAATTCTATTTTCATTTATATTTTCATTTTCATTTTCCATATGTTTATCCATATGCTGTTGCATATGCTTTGTTTTAGCATTATTTCTTCTTGATTCTGTATATTTTGATCTCTTTTCGGCTTCTTCATACATCCTTTTATTTACATAATACCCATCTTTTAATTCAAATTTTTCATATACATCATGAATATACGTTTTGCATATGCTTTGCATATCTTTTTCAGTAAGTTTTCCTTTTTGATGTTGTAAGCATAATAAACGAATATACATACCTACTTCTTCATTTGACATTGAAAATGTTCCACTTAAAAAATCACTTGTATATAATAACACAGCTGGATCTTTTGCCATAAAATAATAATCCCTGAAGGGATTGGAAAGGCAGTTCCGCACCCATCAGGGAAGTAAGTAAGTTAATATAGAAGGCTGCCTCCTTCATATTGCAAATATAAACCTTTTTAAATTAATTGCAACTTAGAATCTATTAAAAGTTTTGCCTGACTAAATTTTTCAGCAAATGATTCATCTGTTTCAACTAAATTCTTGCAAGTTTTTATACTGTGCAAAATTGTTGTATGATGACCAGCTCCCTTAATATGCTCTCCTATTTCCTTTAAAGTAAGGTCTGTATATTCCCTTAAAAAATGGGTTGCTGCGTGTCTTGCATCTACTACTCTTTGTCTGCGTGAAGATTCTTGGCAATCAGTATTAAATACTTCATTTATAACTGTTATGATTTCCTCAGCAGGTCTGCGTTTATGCTTGGCAACTCTTTCAATAACAGGAAAGTTATCTAATAGTTTTTCAAGTTTGCTAATCATTTCATAGTGATCTTTAATGAGAGTTTGGATAGATACTCTCGTAAGACTTGTAGGTCTGATTTCTGTTTTCAAAATGGTAAGTCCTCCTTTACTTTGTTATAAACTACATAAGTTTCGTTTCCAAATTTGTCCTTTTTCTTAGATAAAAAACATACATATTTTTTGTATCCTTCTCCTTCTTTGATAGACAATTCTAAATATTCGCCATTTTTACCTTGTTTTTTAGTAAGGTAAATTCCGTTAGCGAAGTTCGGTTTCTGTGAGTTCTGTTCCATTTGTTATCTGATTTAAAAATTTAGCTTCTTTTGTTGGGTTCATATCCCAATTATCTAAAATAGTCATTAATTCCTGAAATCTATCCTCTGAATACCAGATGTGATGGTAGATTTTAGCAACGATAACCATGCGTTCCTGTGGAGTGAGTGTTTGGTAAGTATTCATAATATTTGCATTTTAGCTTTTTCGAATGAAATTAAAGTCCTGATGGCATCTATTTGGTGAACAGCAGCAGAACAAGCTTTTTCAAAACCTGTCTTTAATCTGTTCCAATCCTTCGCTTTTGCCTTAATCATCATATTGAATGTAGAAGCAGAAAACTTATCCATTAATTCAAGATTAACCTTGCATTCAATATCTACAACTTCATCTATTTTGTATTGACATTCAGTCATATATTGCCCTGCTCTTGTCATTAAAACAGATAAGTTATTAAGTCTTTCAATTAATTGCTCAGGTTCTTGTGGTAATGGTTGTTCAAGATACTTCAACATTCTCTGGTAATGATCATTGTACTTCTCTAACATTCTTTAAAGTTTTTTTAATATCTGTTTGTGAATAATTTAAACCCATGCTTATTCTGTCCTTGTCCTGAATCTGATTCATTTGCAGATTAGATAAAGCCTTATCATACTCAGCCTGAGTTTTGATTGCTTCAATTCTGATTGCGAGTTGTTCTTTTTGTCTTTCCTCATAACTTGTGTTTTCAAGTAAAGTTAAAAGATACATTCTACCTTCATCATTAATTTCCTCAACCCTATTAATTGCTTTTTGAACTTCATCCGCTGATGCTATTCCTGTATCAATCCCAATGTTAGCCATTGCACAGGCTCTGCCAACTGCTGATGTTTCTGCGTTTTCTAAAGCTGAAGTATGATTTACTTCTCTATAATTATCAGATTCTATTTCCTGAGCAAGTCCTGTGTATGTGTAATCTCTCTCTGCTCCATGAATAGTCAACTTAGCTTTTACTACCCACATTTTTCGTTCAGCGAAATACTTATAATCTGTTTCGATGTTGTACTCGTAATTTTCATTTAACCATTTGATTCGTTCATGAACAGGAACGTAATCCTTTCCTTTGATTTTTACTGTATTCATTTTATAGTGTTTTAGTGTTTAAATATAATGACCATTTTGCACCGCTGAAAAAAAGATTTATTAAATCATCACCGTTTAAAGGTTCTTGAAATTCAACTGATATTGTTGTTTCGCTATGCAAGTAAATTAAAACTTTGTCGCCAAATTCATTTTTGATATATGATTCAGCTCCTAATGGTAAGAAAATTTTATTGATGTTCATAAAGATCGTTGTTTAAGATGATACAAATAGAATCAAGTGCATTCTCTGAAATTACTTTCAAATAATGATGAAATGGGATATTACCAATGTCATGGATAACATACCACCCAAGTGGTGTTTTTACCACATCCGCAATGTCATTGTCTTTAATTAATTTGAGAAGTTCTTTTTCCGTTAGGAAACAGTTGATGTAATCCCCACCTATAAGGTGGTAAACATCAGATTTGATGTGTACAAGTTGCATAATAAATGGTTTTAGGATTCAAATATAAACCCTTTTTTATAAATAAAAAAATATTTTTGGCTAATTATAAAAAAATATATCCAGCCAAATGTCAAGTTTTTTGCGCAATTTACTTGACAAATTGAGCCAAATAAGTTTAATAATCGGCTCATTGACGGCGATCATCGCCGTTAAAAAGTAAGGCTATAAACTGACAAAAATTCTATAAAAGTCAGCTTATAAACTGACATATTTGTCGCTCATTTTGTTACAAATATTATAAACAATGTGACTTGTATCTAACAAATGCACATCAAAAAGTGCATTTTATGACACATTATGCAATAAATTGTTGCTAAAAAAAGAAACCCCCTGTACTTACAGAGGGAATCTTAACCATCTATTATGAATTACAAAGTAACCAACTAATCCCAATATAATCAAATAAAACCATCGTTTGAATTTCCTCAGACTTTCCACCTTGTCATTAGCCTGAGTTAACTCTTTGTTTAACTTAGCTATTTCTTTTTCATGCTTTTCCTCATGCATATTATATTCTTTAATATAATCCTGCATTTCCTTTTGGTGTGCTATTTTTAAAGATTCGATTTTAGCGGTATTTTCCTGCGTTTTAACGACCTCTTTTGTTTTTGTGATAGTCTGTACAGGTGGACATACAAAAGTGAAATTTGAGTCCTTAAAATGCACTACAACCGTATCAGGAGTTGCCTGAACTGTATCTATGATCAAAACTTCTTTAATTTCCTCTTTTATAGGGTATTTTTCAGCACAGGTTTCAGCAAGTTTCTTCTCAGAAAGGCATCCTGTTAATATTAAACTAAAGAGTAATATCTTCTTCATTTTCTAGAAAGTTTACTCCGTTTACCCATCCCTGCAAATAAATGTGAATATCTAAACCTTCAGGATTCATTACCTCAATAGGTTTATATTCAAATTCAGCCTCCAATAATTCTTTGGCAGCTTCGTTCAGTTTTTTAAGTCCCTCTTTATTGTATTTGTATTCGCCCTTCTCATCTAAGATCAGATTACCATCCTTGTCCACAGATGCATTGTCCAATCTTAATTCACCGATCTTTTCCTGATAGGCATCATAATGCTTTTTCAATTGTTCGTGAATCTTTAAAAGTTTCTTTTGTGTTTTGGTCTTTTGATCGCCAATATTTGCGACAAGCAAAGACATTGTTAAGATTAAATCTTTGTACTTCATAAATATAGTTTTAACAAATTTACCACTTTTTTAATGGACAAGCAGGATTTCTTGGTGAAAATATCTTTTTCTTTATAATGCACCCACAGATATTGCAGGTTTCAATTAATCCCTTTTCCAAGTATTTACATGACTTGCAAATTTCATACCGAACCTCAGCAAGTTCAATCTCTTCTTTTGTAGGGTTTAAAGAAGTCGCAAAAGACTTAACAATTTCAGATATATTCATTTAATCTTCTTGATTAATACGAATAAATCTCTGTAAGTCATAGTATTTGTTTTTTGCTAATTTAGTTTTTATTTTTTAATATATCCAATTCTGATTTTAATTCTTGTATGGCTTTTACAAGTACTGGTATTAAATCTTGATAATTTAGACCCAAACTTTCTTCGTTATTTTCACTTTTAATTTTAAATACTGCTTCAGGATATACTTTTTCAATATCTTGTGCAATTAAAAATAACCTTCTTTTATTTTCATCATCAGTTTTATATTTACCAATTATTGTTCTTAATTGTGATAAATTATAACAAGCATTTTCTATTGGTTCAATTATATCTTTTGAATTTATATCAGATAAAGAACCCCATGAAGTTCCACCATTTGCAAGAACTACTCCATTTGTATTACTAATAACTCTTATTTCAGCACTTGTTCCTCCATTTGCTTGTATATAGTTTGTTCCATTTCTTCCAAAAATCATTTGTACTCCATCACTTGCCAAAGTCAATTTAGATACTGTACCATTAACTTCAACATCTCCCCCACTCGTGATGCGCATGCGTTCGGCACCTCCAGTAACTAATCCTAATGTATCTGCTGCTGGAAAATAAATACCAGTATTAGTATCTGTTGCATAATGTAGTGATGGTGTTCCTACTGAACCACTTGCAATAGCAATTCTATCACTAACATGAAGACCGCCAGCAGCTAAACCAGCAGATACTGTTGGGTTATTACCAATTACTGCTATCCCCCCACTCGTTATGCGCATTCTTTCGGTTAATGTACCACCGCTTGCAGTTCTAATCCATAAATCAGCTGCGTTAGTAGCCTCACCTCCATTTTGTATTGATAATCCAAAAGAAGCCCCTGGCTTAACGGCGCCAGTTGTGTTTTGAGAAATCATTATAGCAGTTCCAGAAGAAGTGCTAATACCAGTATTAACATCTAAAATCGTATTCGGGCTGCTCGTTCCAATGCCAACATTGCCACCAGATGTTATTAACATTGCAGGAGTTGTGAATGTAGTCCCACCATTTGCAGTAGCAGGTGTAAATTCCAATGCACTACCTATATAGTTATTTGCAGTTATTTGCCATCCCTTTGCAGATGCAGAAGGATATAAAGTTAATATAGAAGGAGTTGTACTGCTGTTTCCTATTGTAACATAATTACTAAAAGTTGCAGCACCAGTTGAGGCGATTGTGAGTCTTGCAGTTGCACCACCAGTTGAAATAAAAAAACCATTTTGCGCTCTTATTCCAAAGTTTCCAGAACTTCCACTCCCCGTTAAACCAGTTTCATTTCCTATATATGCAATAGTTGTAGAAGTATTGTATTTATATTCTGTAACTAAATTTGAAGCATTTGTAGATGCCAATACTAAAGGTTTATCATCACCTCCACTAAACGTAGCACTTGTACCAGATAATGCGCCAGTTAATGTTGTTGTCGATGCTTCTAAAACTCCAGCAACTAAAGTGCCATTTGCTTTTATTCTTAACTTAGTAGAATATGTAGAACCAGTTCTTGTTGTTGATTGTAAAAAGTTTAAATCACCAGGATCAAGCTCATCATTTTTTATTTGCCATGATCTTGAAGCGGCATCACTTCCATATCCTAATTGATAATAACTATTTGCTGAAGTAGCAAAAGTTGTACCTATTAAAGCACCAGTTAATGTGCCACCAGTAAGTGGAAGGTAAGAAGTTGTGTCAATGGTTATTGTTCCATTGCTTGAACTTGTTTTAACAAATCCATTTGAACTATAATTTGTAAATCTTAATGACCTATCAGAATTAACCCTAAAAGCCTCTCCGTTTTCAGAGTTTAATGCAACATAACGAGTTCCAGTTCCGTTAAAATAAATTATATCAAAAGTGCTATGAACCCCTGAATTTGCAACTGATATTCCTACATCTCCATATAAATTATAAATATTTGCATATTTATTACTACCAAATTGTAAATATAAATTTACATTACTATTAGAATAAATATTAAAGTTTGAATTATTGTATTTATTCCCAGCACCTATTGATCCAAAAGTGTATTCATTTGAATTTGTACCTTCACTATAATACATTGAACTACTTCCTATAGCACTTGAACTTGTCCAAATAGGCAAATAGTTAGTTGTACCAGTTCCCGTAACTGGGTTTGTTAATGCAGCTTGATATTGTGGAATATTAAGTGTATTGCTGCTAAAAGTTGCAGCACCGCTTGTACCAGTTGTAGTTAATGTGATTGTAGCTTGCTTATTATTAAATGTACTCCAATCAGTTGAACTTAAATATCCACTAACCGTTGAACTAGCTTGTTTGACTTGTATAGTTGTACCGCTTCCAATAACTGCTCCAGTACCTCCACTTATTGTTAAAACTGAGCTTGTTGCCTCCGTTAAATTACCTTTAGTTAATGTTGGCTCGTAAGAAGGAGTGAAAAATTCGTATGCTGTATCCCCTGAGTTTCTCCTTAAAAGTTGTCCTGAAGTTCCTGTGACTGCTGTAACGGCTGATGTTCCATTTCCTATTAAAACACCTGTTAATGTTGCTGCTCCTGTACCGCCTCTTGCAACAGAAAGTTGACCTGTCCATCCAAGTGTTAAACTTGCTGCTCTTAAAAGTGCGGTTGAAGGTGTGCCACCTAAAGTCAAAGTAACGTTTGTGTCATCTGTTTTAGTTAATGCAGCTCCTGTTATATCTGAGCCTGCAATAGATGACCATGAAGGTGCAGCACTATTTGTACCATCCCCAGTCTGAGAAAGATATTGTTTACCTGTTGTAGTATTTCCTGCGAGTCTTGTCGCTGTTCCTGAAATACCTCCATACATAATATCCCCAAGAGTAGTCATTGGATTTGCAAACCCACCTAATCCTGTTAACGTATATTGAGGAACATTTAAAACACCTGTTGTATTGTTATAAGTTGAAGCACCGCTTGAACCTGTTGTTGTCAAGCTAATCGCCTGTCTTGCTCTCGTATCTGTATAATATAATCTTGTTCCCTCTGTAATATCAGAAGTTGTCAAACTCACTATTCCCGTATAACCATTTACAGAAACAACTGCATCTGTATTATCTACCTTTCTCCATACAGTTCCATCGAATATTGCCCAATCACCAATTTGCCAATCAGTAATTCCGTCAAGATTTGTTGTTCCTGCTGTTGAAACAATGTAATAATAACCTTTAGTTCCTATAGACGAAGTCAAAGTAGGTGTATTTGTACTCGCATTCCAAGTTGATTGAAATATTGAACCACCTATTAATCCATTAATTTGATTTTGTACTTTACCAAATGCTGATAATATACTATCTGTATCTGCTATTGAACCTCCTGTTATATTTAATCCTGTTAAAACCTTTCCAATAACAGCAGAATTTGTCAAAGTAACTGTTGCAGGATTATAACCTGTTGAAGTTGCCTCACCAGTTAACCCTGTAAAATAATTACCACTTGCTTGATATTGCGGAATATTCAAAACATTACCAACCAAAGTTGATGCACCTGAACTTCCTGTAACAGTTAAATTATCAATTCGTTTTGTATATGCATCATCCCATTGAGATTGCCTTGTATTTGTAGGTAATGAATACCCTGTAGCAAATTTAATATCAATAGTTCCTGCTGCTGTGATCGGTACTCCACTAACATCAAACCCTGTAGGAACAGATGCGTTTACACTTGTAACACTACCTCCGTATGCGTCATTTACACTTACAGTAAAGTTTGGATATGTACCACTTACTTCAGCAAGACCTCCTGCTGTTATTGAAACTATTTGATCGGGTGCAGTATTTGTAACCGTAATTGTTCCTGAACCAGTTACAGGTGAACCTGAAATTGAAATACCTGTGCCTGCTGAAGCAGCAACCGAAGTTACTGTTCCTGTATATTGATCAGCAGAATTTATAGTAAAATTCGGGTATGTTCCGCTTGTTGTAGTTGTTCCTGTTCCTGTTAATGAAACAACTTGATCAGGAGCTGTATTCGTGATTGTTAAAGTTCCTGATGATGTAATCGGACTTCCTGAAATAGATATTCCTGTGCCCCCACTTGCTGCAACTGAAGTTACAGTACCATCAAATTCATCATTTGAAGTAATTGTGAAATTAGGGTAAGTGCCTGAAATGCTTGTTGTACCTGCACCACTCAAACTTACTATCTGATCGGGAGCTGTATTTGTTACAGTGATAGTTCCGCTTCCAGTTATAGGACTTCCTGATATGCTAATACCAGTTCCACCTGAAGCTGCAACACTTGTTACAGTTCCTACATTATATGTTCTATCTGCACTTAAATCTTGTGCAGTTCCGTTTATTGTAATTATTCTTGATTGCGGAACAGGTGTATATCCTAAAACTCCTGATATGCTTTTATTTTCCCAAACTCCACTTGTGCTATTGTAAAATAACCCATCGTGATTGACAGGAAATCTTGCAGAAACATCGTGTAATTCTGATAATTCGTAACCGTTTTGAATCTTAACCTCAATCACACCTTGTGTAGGATGTGACCTAACAACAACACCCAAATAAACCATGTGTTGTGGTGCATAAGGTTTTGTTGAAGTAAAAGCTCCTGCTGTTGTTGGACTTAAATACAAAGCAGTTCCGTCAGGATATGCTTGTGTATCTAAATCATTTATCCCACCTGCAATTACAACGTAACCATTGTTATTATTTGTTATGTTGCTTTGAACAATACCAAATGTTTGAGCTGAAGTTGCGTCACCTGTTGCGATAGCTTTTGTAACGGTAGGCAAGTTACCTTGACCTCCATTAATATAAACAACAGTTCCTTTTGTTAAAGTTGCTCCTGTTGAATTATAAACCTCCCTGATTAAAGTTAAAGATTGGTTTATGGTTGTCGGAAAAGTTGCAAGTGTGCCATCACCTTTTATATACTGAGCACCTGTACCTGCACCCGTAACTGTGATTGTTCCGTTTGAAGTTAATGGTGAACCTGAAACAGTAAAAGCAGTAGGCATTGCAAGTCCAACAGAAGTTAATCCTGTGTCTGCGTAATTTGGAATATTCAATGTTGATCCAACTAAAGTTGCAACACCTGAAGTTCCTGTTGTGGTAAGAGTAATATTATTCTGCTTTAAATCTAAAGCATTTTTCAAGTCAGTCTGATTGGATAAAGTTCCTGTAATTGATCCCCAAGCAGCAGGAATAGTTCCTGCATTTGTGTCAATAACAACAACTTGCTCGCCTGAAATTACTTGCGTGGTTGATTGAGAAACAACATTGACATTTGTAATCTGATCCCCTGCATTAATTTCAACAATTTGTTCGGTAGAAGATATGTTTGTACTCATTATGTAGTAATGTCATCTGTTACTGAAAATTCACCCCAAAGATAGGTTTTCACTATTCCTGTATTAAATGTCACTTGAAGATCATATTTATAATCTCCTGCGTCTAAACTTATAACTTTATTTATAATAATGCTATTGTTACTTACTCCACCGACAGTAATACCATCTCCTTCAGTCAATGTTACAACAACAGTTCCTTCACATCCACTAACGATTTGTATTTTAACATCAGCGGTTGAAAGGTTAATTGGTGTACTATCCAACGTTAACGTAAACGTTTGCTGCCATGAATCTCCTTTCCAAATTTGTATATCTAATTGTGCTGGTCTGAAATCACTCATATTAAGGTATTTGACATCTGTTATTTAATGAATCTAAAGTTAATTGAATATCGGCTTGAACTCCTGCAAGAAAATCAGGATCGTATTCTCTATAATAAGTTAAAGGTATATTAAAACCTGTTTCCCAATCATTTGAATTATTTCTAATTTCAGCAACAATGTCTTGCATAATTAGATTTGTATCTGATAATACTTCCAAAGCATCTGTTTCAACCAAATGCCTATCCAAAATATATAAACTTAAATTATAAGTTATTTGCTTTTGGCTTATTGCAGCAGCTCCTAAATCAAAAAACATTGCAGGATAAAGAATATCATCGCTATCCAACTTGTCTGAGAACTCTCCGAACAGGACTGTTTTCAGTTGTGGATGACTCGTTCCGAATCCCTGTATTTGTTTTATTATTTGATTTAGTGTTAGACTCATTTTTCTTTAGGTATAATTTAAGTTTCTCTTGGTTTTTAAGGTTTGCTTTTTTACTCATTGCAACAATTTGGTTTATTTCCTTGATACATCTCCTTAAATGTTCTTTCACCTTTATAGCAATAATCATCGCCAAGCCAAATAGATGCTCTGTAAGCATCGTTGTCAGGCTTGATATCATCAATTCCTGATCCATAATTTAAGTAAAGAGGAAAGTTTCCTTGTGCAGATTCCTGCTTCAAATACTTTATTAATCTTTGTTTATAATATTCTGCTCTTGCTCTGTATCTATTTGCAATATCAATCAAATCTTGCATTGAAGGCAAGTCTGTATTGTCCGATGATTTTCTAATTAAACCTTTGTTATAAAACTGAAAGCTCAAACCTTGTGGAAGTTCACTTAGTACATAGTTTACCAAAGTATCTACCACATAATCATCAAGTAAAGTCTTTTCATCGCAAGTAAGATTATTGCATTCAACTCCACTTTGAAGTCTGTTATAAAGAGCTGATCCAACAGCAGGAAGTATGTAAATATCCTGTGCTGTTTTAATCTCAGGCTTGATCAATTTTTCATCAACATTGTAATGAAGTCCTGATCTTTCTTTAATTGTATCTGGCGATATGAATAATATGTTTAAACTCATCTTATTTTCTTGTTACTACGTTAGCTTTCCATTCATGTCTGCAATAAGGTCTGTGTCTATTTGTGTCAGGTATTGTGTACCATCCACCGCCTCTACTGAATACATCGTATCCAAGTCTTGCACTCATGGCTTCGATTTCACTTCTGCTATACATTTTGTCTGTTGTTACAAAATATTTGCAGAAATCTCTAGATGTATCAATATCACTATTGTTAAACCCCTGCCTCCATTCGTATGAATATCTGATTAAAAATTCAGTTGTTTTTGGTTTCATACCTTCAACAATATCACTAATCGGAGCAGTTAGTTTTCTTTCGATTATTGTTGACTCATTATCTCCTTTCCCAATAGAAACCTCTTTAGATACGATATAACCTTTATCTTCAATCACACCGAGTATTCTCTTAACAACTCCAATATCTTCCTTTAAAACGTCTGCAATGACCTCAGGAGTGATTCTTTTATCCTTAGTTATCAAATCCAATATATTAGACTGCAACTGAGAAACATCCTCGAATAATTGTGTTTCTTGGAAATATGATCTTTGTTTAAATACATTAAAGTTTTCTTTACTTTCCCCAAATTCATTTAGAGAAGAAAAGTCAAACTGCTGTGCCATCTGTACAGATTGTTGTACAGGATTTTGTACAGGTTGTTGTACAGTTTCATGTTGATACTTTGTAATATCAATACCTGCTTTTTCGAGTAGCCATTCTTTTGGTGCAATAGCAAGCAATGTAGCTTCAGAAAGTTCAATACCGATTGGCTCGGTAGGGATGATTTTCATAGGTTCATTATATCCTGCATAATTAGCCAACTGATTAAAAGTTGACTCCAAAAACATTTGCTTTGCGTTTACATAGGTATTCTTGAAAATCTCATAACCATCTCGCATTTCAGTTCTGCTCCCAAGTTTTCCTGCTTCTGCAATACCGAAAATTGAAGGTGTTGTAATTTGATGACCGCTAAATATGTTAGTCTGAATTAGACTATCCACATTTGCAAAGTCTTCTTTTGTCAAATCTGATTGCCCCAAGTCATCAATGATTGGTTTCCTTGAAGCATCATTTACAAATGATAGCATATATTTTATACCATCAGCACCTGTATATGTATTCTTAAATTTACGGTGAATCACACTTTGCTCGTCAGGTGAAGGTTCTCCATTAGGTAGAGTGATTAACTTACTCGCACTAAATCCAGTCTTTGCATTTCCTAAAACATGCTTAGAAACTTCGATATCTGACTCAATATAATTTAATGCACCAAAGTAACCTGGCAAAGCATAAACCTGTGTATATGGTCTGTATTCCTTTATATAAAGAATCTGACTACCTTGTGGATTCTTAGGATTAAAAGCAGGATAAACTTTGTATTTTTCTTTGCTATCTTTCCATTCCTCTTTATACCAGAATTGTGTATTGTCTTTGTTAGTCCTAATTTTAGTATAATCAATATGCCATATCTCAGCTACTTTATTCAATCCCCAAATAACCTCCATATAAGCACCACCGAAAATTTCAATATCTGTGCTGACTTTTCTTGTAAGATCATCAAGGCTTTCACTTCTATTAACATGATCAATAAAATCCTTATTTCCTACCCATCCGTTTCCGCAAATGTAATGAACCTTAGATTTGATAATTGAATTATGCTTTGCTGATTTATTAAATAGTTCAACGAGATAATTAGGATAGTCATTACGATGACCATATCCTACCCAACCTTCACCTCGTTTCTCAACGTATTCAGGCTGCTTGGCTTCTGCAAATTGAACTAAAACAAACTGATTTTCTAAACTCATTGTCTTATTTTATATGTGTCTTTAGTTGCATACTCTGTATATTCAAAGCCATCCCCATCAAGCATCATGATTCCACTTTCTAAAAGTGTTAATCCGTTTGTACTTGTATTGGTTGATGATGTCTGTTGATATACTGAGTATGTATATTGACCATTTAACTTGCTCAAAAAATATTGATTAACGTTAATTTGAAACTTATTATATCTATCCTTATATAAAGATAAATCTTTTGCGTTAGTTAAAACAAATTTTACTTCTGTATTTGTAGACCTTTGTTCAAACACAAATAAATAATTAGGTGCAGAAATAGTTTGCTTTTCTGTTAACGTTAAATATATATATTGAATCTGTCCTTTCGTTAATGTAATCACACTAATAAATGTCAAAAGTGATTGAATTTAACAAAAATGCCCCACCAAAAGGCAGGGCACTCTCACCATTTAAACACTATCTATTATGAACCTGCTGTTTCCAATTGTCCAGCAACTGTAGAACTTACTTCAGGAGAAAGATCAGCCTCTGTGCCTGTAAAAGTCAAAGAGTAACCGCTTCTGTCACCAAGAGCAGCACCTGACTGAGCAGAACCGCCTGTTATGTCCAATCCCTTAGTTAATCCTAAGTACCAATATTTACCATTGTTATCTTTAGCTACTGCAACCAAAAGATTCTTAGCCAACAACAAGATTTCGTTTCTTGTATTAGCCTGTAGCTTATTAAGAATGATTGTCAATTCCTGCTGATAGAAAATAGTTCCATTTTCAACAGATGCATTAACATTCTCAACAAAACTTGAAGTGCCCTTTACGAGTTCATATTTGTAAAATCTCTTACCTGCTTTCTTTGAAAGTGCAGTTACTACACCTCCTGAAACAGTATAAGAGCTTACATCTTGTGAAGCCATAAAGTACACTTCGGTTATACCACCGAGTGAATCTTTACAATCTAATGCATAGCCTTGCGTTAAAGCACAAGCCATTTTGTTAAGTTTTATTTATTTAAAAATAGGGCAGTTTTTTAGGCTGCCCTTTTTATTATGCAAGAATGAATTTCACTACTTCATCAGGGAATGCGATATTCACACCCATTTTGAACTCAGATACAAAACGTACTTGATCAGCTTCTTTTGCGTAGAAGATTTCGAATTTTTCTTCTTCGTTAAGAAGATCAGTTCCCAAGAACATATTGCTCAATCTCAAAGCATAAATCTTGTTTGTACCATTTAAACCTGCAACAGCTACAACTTTAATTGGAGTGCCAGGAAGTACAAATTCAGAATCAGCTTTACCATCGAAAGAGTAATGGAACATATTTGCATTCTTCAATGCGAGTGTATATGTTCTAAACAAATCTTGACCGCAGAAGATAGTCATATCATCAGCAGCTACAACTTGTGCAGGGATTGCTTTGTAAACACCATCGAAAATGCTGATTACGTTAGCAGCAGTAATGCTTGACAAAGGAGCACCTGAAATATATGTAGATGCGTTTGCAGCAACAACTCCTGAAGCAGCACCGATCAACTTAACCAAACCATCAAATTTGTTCAAGTTAACATCAGCAGATGAAGTGTCACCTTGCCAAATAGCAGTTTCAAGTTGTGCAGCGATTCTCTTAGCTTTCTTATCAGCAAATTCTTGCTCGAAAGGAATTGAATCGTACATTGAACCTGTAGGCAATGCTTTTTGAAGATACTTTGCTTCCAAATCTTTAGGGCAAAGAGCTTCGTTAACTTTAATTTTACCAACTGTTACTGTTCTTTGAGTGAAGGTAGTTGCACCTGAAGCATTGAAGCCACAAGTTCCACCTGCCTGAAATACAGCATCAGTATCCATGATATTAATGGTTTCTGCGGATTTAACCCCAACCATTACGTTACCTGCACTCTTAATCAAAGATGCAGTCTTAGCACCAAGCACACTTGAAGTTACAAGCAATGCTTCGTTTTGTTCTGTGTAATCTGCAAGAGCAGAAACGTTAAAAGCCATTTTTCTTAGTTTTTATTGTTTAAAATTGCGTTACGATATTTATTAAGTCTATCAAACTTAATGTCTTTTGTTTCCTCAAACTTAAATGATTGTGGTTTCTCAATCGGATCAGCTTGTGGAACTTTTGAAATTTCTTCAATTAATTCAACTACTTGGCTAAAACCTTGCTTGGCTTTTGCTTCCATAGTTTCGATTTTTTCGTTTAATGCCTTATTCAAGCCTTCCAATTCTGCAATTTTAGCAGCAAAATGTTCAGCCATTTCTTGCATTTTCTTTTCCATATCTTGTGGTGCTTCTTCAGGCTGCATATCTTCAGCAGGTGAAGAAATCTCGGAAATTTTACCAACAGAAACAGTAATGCTTTGACCATCAGATAGCTTATATTCGCCATCAGGAAGTGCCATACCATCTGCGTCTGTAACATCTCCACCGATTTCAAGAGATGAAATTTGAATTTTTGAACCATCTTCCAAAGTATATTCAGAGAATTGAACTTTAGTTTCCTCTTGAACAGGAGATTCAACTTGCGGCATATCTTCGAAAAGTGCCTTAATTTTTAGTATTGCGTCTTTAGGATTCATACTTTTATTTTAAATGTTAATTAATACAAATAGTTACCACTTAACAGATGATAAAATTTCCTTTATATC
>Ga0255176_1000433_pt1 | contig 17830 bp, 18 predicted proteins | sample Atl_Atlam_RepA_8_2_FD_183622 | JGI IMG/M metagenome (GOLD analysis project Ga0255176, IMG submission 183622) | Freshwater microbial communities from Altamaha River, Georgia, United States - Atl_Atlam_RepA_8d | ecosystem: Environmental > Aquatic > Freshwater > River | place: USA: Georgia... | reverse complement strand
AAATTTAATTTATCAGATGAAAAACTTTTAAACTGTTTAAAGGATCAAAAATTGGAAGAAAAAATATTAAACGACAGAATTGATGGTCAAAAAAAATATTCTATTAACTCTACTCCTACTATTGTTATTAATGAGAAAAAATTTGAAGGAAATCCAACTTTTGAAAATTTATCAAAAGAAATATCCAAAATATTAAAATGAAATTTAAAAAACTAGAAATTGTTGGTTTTAAATCTTTTGCTGACAAAACTCATTTATTGATTGAAGATGGTCTTACAGGAATTGTTGGGCCAAATGGTTGTGGAAAATCAAATATTGTCGAGGCTTTAAGATGGTGTATGGGAGAAACTTCTGCAAAAAGCCTTAGAGGTAGTGGAATGGAAGATGTAATATTCTCCGGAACATCAAATCGTCCTTCTAAAAATATTGCTGAGGTTAATATTCTTTTAGATAATAACGAAAATATTCCTCAATTTAGAGATACGCCAGAAATAGAAGTTAAAAGAAGAATAGAAAAAGATAAAGGCTCAAGTTACTACATCAATGGAAAAGAAGTTCGAGCAAGAGATGTGCAAATATTATTTGCAGACCTTTCCACTGGAGCTCATTCCCCATCAATGGTAAGTCAGGGAAAAGTTGGTTCTTTAATTACTGCAAAACCTACAGACAGAAGAGCGATATTAGAAGAGGCCGCAGGTATAGGAGGACTTCATGCCAGAAGACATGAAGCCGAGTTAAGATTAAGCGCTGCTGAAAATAATCTTAAAAAAGCCGACGATATAATGAAGCAAATTGAACTTCAGTTAAAAAATTTATTAAAACAAGCAGAAGAGGCTTCCAGGTACAAAACAATTTCAAATGATATTAAAAAAAATGAAGCATTGCTTTCTTATTTAAAAATCCAAGAAATTAATAAAGAACTTAAAGAAAGTCAGGAGGGTTTAAACGAAATTGATGATGACATAAGCGCAGTAACAATCGAAAAAAATTATAGTAGCGAACTACTGGATACTGAGAACAAAAGAATTAAACCTTTAAGAAATGATTTTGCAGAAATTACAAGCAAACTGCAGAGGCTAAACCTAGAATATGAAGACTTATTCAAGCAAGAACAAAGAACTAAAGAGGAAGCTGAAAAACTTAGAGTTGATCTAAAAAATACTAACGAGGATCTGCAAAGCGAAAATATTAACATCAATAATGCAAATTCAAATATCAAAAGATTAACAGAAGAAAAGACTGAGATACTAGAATTTGAAAAAACATATTATGAAATTGAAAATAAAACTAATAATGATTTTAAAAAAATTTCAGAAGAATTAAATAATGAACAAAAAGCGCTTGAGTCTCTATCAGAGAAAATTTTTGCAAATATTGGAAATAAAGAAACTAAAAATGCTATTAATAATTATTTAAATTATTTTAAAAATTTTAGTGATAGCCAGTCAAAAATATTAAATGATATAATAAATAATTTTGAAAATATTGGATCTCAAAAGATTAAAGACAATTTGAGAGGCGTTCTGATTGGTTTTGAGGAAACATCTAAAAATATTGAAAATTTATATAATCTAATCAAAAAAGATGATGAACAATTGTCTTCTTTTAACAAAGAAGATGCAAAGAATGAATTCAATCAAAAAACTCTCTTGCTTAAAGAATTACAAGAAAAATATGCGATATTTTTAAGTAAATATGAAACAATAAAAAACGACTCTATTAAAAGAAAAGAAAGGATTAGAAGTATTGATACTGAAATAGATAACTGGCGTAATTTAGAACAAAACTCAAAAACAAAATCAGAAAGTCTTACATCCAGACTTAAAAATTTAGAAAAAGAAATCGCAAAAATTCAAATAAAGCCAAGTGAAATTGGTGAACAAAAAGGTTTTTATCAAGAAAATATAAAAAACACGGAAGAAGCTAGAGCAAAAATTAGTTCAGAAATTGAAATTGCAGAAAACAAAATTTCGGAAATTAATAGAGTATTGACAGATATTAATGAAAAAGTTTTAGTTGGACGTGAAAAAAAAGTTCGTTTTGAAACACTTATAGATAACCACAAAGTAAAAATTACAGAGCTAGAAAACAAAGTTAAGGAAGATTTTAAATGTTCGATAGATGATCTTTTAAATGAAGAAGATAAATTATCCATCGAAAAAACGAGTATTGAAAAAATAGAAGCTTCACTAAAAACTCTTAAAGATGAAAGAGACAATATGGGTGCTGTAAACTTAAGAGCAGATGATGAAACTAAAAATCTTGAAAACCAAATAAATAAAATGATGGAAGATAGAAAAGATCTTCTTGCTGGAATATTGAAATTAAAATCAAGTATTAATGAATTAAATCAAAAAGGAAGAGAGAGACTAATTGATGCCTACGATAAAGTTGGACGAAAATTTAACGACGTATATACAAAATTATTTGGCGGTGGAAATGCTAGGCTTGAATTAATAGAGTCTGATGATCCGTTAGAAGCCGGTTTAGAACTTTTAGTAAGTCCTCCTGGAAAAAAATTACAATCAATTACTTTGCTATCAGGGGGGGAGCAAGCTTTGACTGCTATGGCTTTAATATTTGCGGTATTCTTAATTAATCCAGCTCCTATCTGTATTTTAGACGAAGTAGATGCTCCGTTAGATGATGCAAACGTAACAAGATTCTGTTCATTAATAGAGGAGCTGACAAAAATTACAGAAACAAAATTCATAGTCATTACACACCATGCACTGACAATGTCTAGAATGAATAGATTATATGGAGTTACAATGGCCGAAAGAGGGGTAAGTCAACTAGTTGCTGTTGATCTTGAAAAAGCTGAGGAAATGGTAGCATAAAAGTCAATGTCAGAATTTGACGATCTAAAGTCTAAAATAGAATTAATAAAAAAAAAATATAAAAAAGATAAAATAATTAAAAACAATAATTCTATTGGATCGGCATTTAAAATGAGCACAGAATTAGTGGCTGCAGTTTTTGTCGCAATTTTTATTGGTTGGTACATCGATAAATGGTTAGGAACTAAGCCAATTTTTTTAATAATTCTATTATTAGTTGGTATTGTAGCAGGTATATTTAATGTTGTACGATCTGCAAAAATGATTAATAAAGACTAAATTTATGGCAACAAATCCGATGCACCAGTTCGAGGTTCATAAAATTGGACCTTCTTTATCTATAAATGGAATAGATATTTCTTTTACCAATTCAAGTTTATTCATGATGATAAGTTCAATTTTAATCATCACATTCTTTATACTAGGAACAAAAAAAATAAGTATTGTGCCTGGAAAAATTCAAATTCTGAATGAAATTGTATTTAACTTTATTTCAAAAATGATTAATGAAACTGTTGGTAATGATGCAAAACCTTATTTCCCATTCATACTAACTCTTTTTGTATTTATATTAACAATGAATATGATTGGTCTGCTACCTTATTCTTTTACAGTTACTAGCCAAGTAATCATTACATTTTTTTTTGCTATTGTAATATTTATTGGAGTTACGATTGTTGGTTTTGTAAAAAATGGATTAGGATTTTTAAAGATATTTGTTCCGTCAGGTATTCCTGTCTTTTTATTACCATTACTAGTTGTCATAGAAATAATATCTTTTTTAAGTAGACCTATAAGTTTATCTGTGCGTTTATTCGCTAATATGCTTGCCGGACACACTATGTTAAAAGTTTTTGGAGGATTTGTTGTAAGTCTAGGCATCATAGGTGGGTGGTTGCCTTTGAGTTTTTCTGTTGCATTAACAGCTCTAGAAATACTTGTGGCTTTTTTACAGGCTTATGTATTTGCAGTTTTGTCGTGTATTTATTTAAATGATGCATTACATATGCATCATTAAAACTAACAAAAAAAAAGGAGAAAAAACATGGAAGTAGCAGCAGCAAAGTTAATAGGAGCAGGTCTAGCAGCAATAGCATTGGGTGGTGCAGGCGTAGGGATAGGAACAATATTTGGTAATTACCTATCAGCGGCAATAAGAAATCCATCAGCAGCTCAAAAACAATTTCCTACTTTATTATTAGGATTTGCATTAGCAGAGGCTACGGGTTTATTTGCACTAGTTATTGCATTATTAATACTTTTTGCATTTTAACTATTTAAATAAATCTAAGTTTTAAGTTAATAAATGAAAAAAAATATAATTTTTTTTATTTTCCTTTTGTTTCTCGAACACGAAGCAATGGCAAATGAAGGAATGCCTCAACTTAACCCAGAGTTTTGGTTATCTCAAATATTTTGGTTAATTATATGTTTTGGTTTTTTATATTTTTTAATTCACAAATTTTTTAGTCCAAAACTTTTGGCATTATTAGATCAAAGAGCAAATTTTTTAAAATCACTAATTAATGAAACTGAAAATAATAAAAATCAAATTCAAAAATTAGATAATGAATATAATAAAATAATTGCTGAGGCTAAAAAAAATTCAAAAGAAAATTCAGAAAAACTAAATAATGAATTTAACAAAAAAATATCCATTAAAAAAAAAGAATTTGAAAATTATTTAAATATTGAAACTACTAAAGTAGAAAATGAAATTAACAATTTTAAACAGCAAGCTTTAGATAATATTTCAGACATTGTATCCGAATTTTCAAAAGAACTTATTGAAAAGATAACTGATACAAAACCCAATGATAGTAATTTAAAAGCAATAATCTCGGAAATATACAAAAAACAGAAAGAGAGCAAATATGTTTGATGCAACATTTTGGGTAGCTATCTCTTTTGTAACATTTTGTTTAATACTTATTTATAAAAAGATTCCCCACACGATTAATAAATTACTAGATGATAAAATAAATGAGATTAAATCTGAAATTGAAAATACAAAAAATTTAAAAATAGAAAGTGAACTATTACTTAAAAAATATAAAGATAAAATCCAAGATGCTCACTTGGAAAGTAAAAATATTCTTGCTTTAGAAAAAAAAGAAACAGAAAATTTTATAAAAGAGTCTGAAAATAAATTTGAACAGTTAATGGTTCATAAAAAAAAATCATTAGAACAAAAATTAGTACAAATGAAAAACAAAGCAATGAAGGATATCCAATATATTTCTAATAAAATTGCATTAGAGACGGTTAAAAAAGTAATATTAGATACGTCTAATCTTGATAAAATAAAAATTATAAATAAAAAAAATATAGAAAAAACTTTAAATCAATTAAAACAAGCTAAAATTTCTTAACTCTTGGAGTGAGAACCATCGCAAAATGGTTTATTATTAGTTTTTTTACAACTACATAGAAAATAATTTTTATTCTCTGTAACCGTAAATTTCATAGGCTGAAAATTTGTAGTTTTATGAGAACCATCACAAAAGACACCATCTTTAGATAGGCCACAAGCGCACCAATAGTAATCTTTTCCTATCTCTAAAATCATTTTTATTGATTTTTTAATAATTTTTTCTTGCATAATGATATAACATAAATTCTATTTTAAGTTATTTCAATAAACAAAAAAATTAATCGTAAGCAAAGATGAATTAATGAATACTATTTATATTTATTGATTTGGTCTCTGTAAAATTTGCTTATAATATAAAATTTTAAGTTTAAAAAAATTTTTTAATGGAACCAAAAATTGTAAACATATTTCTAGCAAGTCCAAGAGGATTTTGCGCCGGCGTTGATAGAGCTGTTGAGATTGTAAAAAAAACTATAAATAAATTTGGTGCACCCGTTTATGTGAGACACGAAATAGTACATAACCATTTTGTAGTCGAAAATCTAAGATCGCAAGGCGCAATATTTGTTGAGGAGCTCTCTGAGATTAAAGATAAATCTAGACCTGTTATTTTTTCAGCTCACGGTGTTCCAAAAAAAATAATTAATGAAGCAGAATTAAATAATATTATCTATATAGATGCGACATGTCCCTTGGTAACAAAAGTTCACAGAGAAGCTGAGCTTCTAGCTAAAGAAGAGTTTAATATCATTTTTATTGGTCATAAAAATCATCCTGAAGTAATTGGAACTATGGGGCAGATAGACAATAATTATATTACATTAATTGAAAATAGAGATGATGTAGAGAATTATTCACCTAAAATTAAAAATAATAAATTTGCCTACATTACTCAAACTACTCTTTCTGTCGACGATACTTTAGAAATTATATCTTTATTAAAAAAAAAATACCCTTCTATAAAAGAGCCAATAAAAAGTGACATATGTTATGCAACAACAAATCGTCAAGAAGCCGTTAAACAAATCGCAAAAAAATGTGATTTATTTTTGGTTGTTGGAAGCAAGAGCTCTTCTAACTCATTAAGGTTAGTGGAGGTTGCAAAAAGATTTGGTTGCAATGACAGCATCCTGATGCATTCTGATCAAAAATTGCCTGTTGATAAAATTAAAAATTCCACAAATATAGGAATAACTTCTGGTGCCTCAGCTCCTGAAATATTAGTTGAGAATTTAATTAAAGAAATTAAATGTATTACTAATATTAAACTTGAAGAAGTAATCACTTCAGTTGAAAAAGTTTCTTTTAAACTTCCTACAATGCTTATTAAATAATGGCTGTTTATACTAAGTTAGAGCATAAAGAGGTTGATCGATTCTTAGAACAATACAATATTAATAATTTTAAAGATTTTAAAGAAATTACAGAGGGCGTAGAAAATACTAATTACCTCATTAAAACATTAGGCCAAGATTACATCCTCACTATTTATGAAAAAAGAGTTGATGAAAATGATTTGCCATTCTTTATAAAATTATTATCTATTTTATCAGAAAATAATTTTCCTTGCCCAAAACCTATTCCAAATAAAAATAATGAAAAAATTAATAAAATTAAGAATAAAAATGCTGCATTGGTAACTTTTTTAAATGGGCATTCAAAAACTAGAATAACTACTGAAGACTGTTTTGAAATAGGAAAAATAACAGCTCAATTGCATGAGATAACAAAAAAATTTAATATTTATAGAAAAAATAATTTATCTATTGAAAGTTGGCAAAGTATTTTTGATAAAATTATTAAACAAAAAATAGATTTAGATGAATCTATTATAAAAAAAACTAAGAATTATTTAAATTTTTTAAAAGATAAATGGCCTAAAGAATTGCCTCAAGGCATTATTCATGCAGATTTATTTCCTGACAATATATTTTTTACAAATAATAAAGTTTCTGGAATTATAGATTTTTATTTCGCTTGTAATGATTTCTTTGCTTATGAAATAGCAATTTGTTTAAACTCTATATGTTTTGACAACAATTCTACATTCAATATGACAAAGGCTAAAAATCTTATAGACGGATACTCATCCACAAGAGAATTAAGTGAAGATGAAAAAAAATATCTACCTATACTGTCTATGGGTGCAGCTATGAGATTTTTTTTAACAAGACTATATGATTTTTATCACACCGACAATAAAGCGAATGTTAAAATTAAAGATCCTTTTGAATATCTTAAAAAAATTGAATTTCATTCAACTATTAAAAATTTTAATGAATATTTTATTTGATGAATGAGATTGTAATTTATACGGACGGTTCATGTCTAGGCAATCCCGGAAAAGGTGGTTGGGCTGCTGTCATTATTCAAGACAACAAAGAAGAGGAAATATTTGGATCTGAGAAAGAAACTACAAACAATAGAATGGAATTAACAGCAGCTATAAATGCTTTATTAAAAATCAAACAAGATAAAAAAATAAAGATCTATACCGACTCTAAATATGTCAAAGATGGTATTGAAAAATGGATTAATAATTGGAAGTTAAATAATTGGAAGAGCGCTAATAAAAAAGATGTAAAAAATAAAGATCTTTGGGTAAAATTAGATAACGTCATTAGTAAAAAGCAAATTACTTGGAACTGGGTGAAAGCTCACTCTATCAACGAATATAATAATAAAGTAGATATGCTTGCAAAAAATGCTGCTAATGCAAACGATTAGTATTTATATAATTTTTAATTTTATTTAAATTATTGGGAAGCACTTTATAAAATTCCTTTTTTTTAAGATTTTTACTAATCTCAGATGGTATTGTAGGATTCTTTTTTAATATTTTATAAATAGTTTCTCCAAATTTAGCTGGATGTGCTGTCTCTAAACAAAATAAATTCTCAAATTTCTTACTATTGCCTGAATAATAATCTTCCAAAGCCTTCAATCCAACGGACGAATGCGGATCTAATATTTTATTATTATAGTTATAGACTAATTGGATAGTTTTTTTAGTATTTTTTGCATTAACTGACTTAGAATAAAAAATATTTTTAATTCTTCTTAAAATATTTTTACTAATTTTATAAAAGCCCTTGATAGCAAGCTGCTTCATTAATTCTGATATTTTTCTAGAATTATTATTATAGTAAGAAGAAATTAATCTTTCAAAATTACTGGCTACTTGTATATCCATGCTAGGTGAAATGCTAAATTTTACTTTAGAAGGTTTATAAATACCGGTTCTTAAAAATTTATATAAAAGATCATTTTCATTTGTTGCAATAATTAATTTAGATATAGGCAAACCCATCTTATAAGCAACGTAGCCAGCATAAATATCTCCAAAATTTCCTGTTGGTACTGAAAAAACACTTTTTTTATTTTTTTCAGATAAACGAAAGTGTGAATAAAAATAATAAACTATCTGAACAACTATTCTTGCCCAATTTATTGAGTTTACTCCTGACATATTAATAGATGTTCTAAATTGATGATCACTAAACATTGATTTTACTAATGTTTGGCAATCATCAAATGACCCTTTTACCGCAATGTTAAACACATTTTTTGAATTTATTGTGGTCATAAGTTTCCTTTGCGTTACAGAAACTCTTCCTTTTGGATGTAAAACAAAAATTCTTAAATTTTTTTTATTTTTTATAGCATCGATCGCTGCTGCTCCAGTATCTCCCGATGTTGCTGTAACAAGATTAACTTTATTCTTACTTTTTGAAAGAATAGTTTCATACATATTACCTATCACTTGCATTGCAATATCTTTAAACGCTAAAGTTGGACCGTGATATAATTCTACTAAATTAAATTTTTTTAATCTGGAAAATTTTACTACATTTTTACAATCAAATTCTTGGTAAGAGTTTTTTATAATTTTTTTTAACTCACTCTTTGAAAAAGTATTACCTGTATAAATTTTAATAATTTCAAAAGCTAAATCGTTATAATTTAATTTTGATAATCTTTTTAATGTAACTTTTGATAAACGAGGTATATTTTTTGGAATATACAAGCCACCGTCGTGTGCAAGACCATTTAAAAAAGTATCAATAAAATTATAAGTTTTTTTATTATCTCTAGTGCTGATATATTTCATTAAGCTTTTTTCCTATAATATAAAAAAAAAATTATAGTAACTATTGCTAAGCCATACCATGTTATAGCATATTGCAAATGATTATTTGGTATACGAACTTCATATTCATTAGGAATTATATCTTTGTTTATCTTTGAAGTTTGAATAATTAATAACGGATAAATATTCTTATTTAACGATTTCTTCAAACTATCGACATCAATCGAATATAAAAAATCTTCCTTAATATTGTTGTTAGGAGTGAATAAATTTTTTTTTGTTATTTTCTTTGTATAACCCACAATAACATCATCATTTAATAAAGTATTTTTTATTAAATTAATCTTATCTTTTCTAACCCAGCCTTTATCTACCAAGACTATTAATGAACTGTTAACTTCATAGGGAACTATAACTTTAAAACCTATCTCCCCTTTATTGAGATGATATAAAAATATTTTTGATTTTGAATCTTTTTTCTTTAATAAAACCTTCGTATACTCTTGATCAATATCTATATTAAAACTAACAAAATTTTTTTTTAAATTATTTTCTAAATTAGAAATTAAATTATTTTTTAAATCTAATCTAAAAACTTGCCATGTTCCTAGTGATAGGACAATAAATATAAAAATTATAAAAAATATATCTAATGATTTAATTCTAAACAAAACTATCTGTTAACTTCCCCAAATATATATTGAGGCAAATAAGAATAGCCAAACTACATCCACAAAATGCCAATACCAAGCGGCAGCCTCAAATCCAAAATGATGATCAGGCTTATAATGTCCAGCTTTTGCTCTAAAATAACAAACCGCTAAAAAAATTGTTCCAACAATTACATGAAAACCATGAAAACCTGTGGCCATATAAAAAGTTGCTCCATAAATGCCTGAACTTAATTTAAAATCAGCATGAATATATTCATAAGCTTGAAATGAAGTAAAAATAATTCCAAGAATTACTGTTAATAACAATCCATTTAATAATCCTTTTCGATCATTTTCTAAAAGAGAGTGGTGAGCCCAAGTCACTGTAGTTCCCGATAAAAGTAGAATTAAAGTATTTACTAAGGGTACATGCCAAGGATCTAAAGTTTGTATACCTTTTGGAGGCCAAACGCTTCCTATAACTGCATCTGGAAAAAGACTTGAGTCAAAGAAAGCCCAAAACCAAGCGACAAAAAACATTACTTCTGACATTATAAAAAGCGTCATTCCATATCTAAGACCAATTTGCACAACTGGTGTATGATCACCTTTATATTCTCCCTCAATTACAACATCTCTGAACCACATAAACATAGAGTAAAGAGTTAAAGCCAATCCAATCAGTAACAACCAAAAAGATTTAGCATGCATATAATAAACTGCTCCAAAAGCTAAAACTAAAGCTGAAAAAGACGAAACGATTGGCCAGATACTTGGATCTACCAAATGATAATCATGTCCTTTTTTATGACTTTCTGACATTAATTTTTTTCTTTTTTAAAATTAGCTACATCAAAAAAAGTATAAGATAAAGTAATATCCTTAATCTCCTTTGTAGATAAGTCATCTACTATTTTTGGATCAATAAAATATGCCATTTCAAACTCTTTTGTTTCTTTAGCTTTTAATGTTTGTTGTTCAAAGCAAAAACAACTTATTTTATTAAAATACTTTCCAGCAGAATCTGGAGTAACATTAAAAGTTGAAACAGCTGTTGATGTTTCATTTCCTAAATTTTTTACTTTAAATTTGATTGTTGAAACTTGACCAGGTTTAATATTCTCTTTTATCTTTTCAGCTTTAAATTCCCAAAATAAACCTTTTGAAACATTAGTATCAAATCTAGTTGTTACATTATGGTTAATAATAATATTTGGAACTTGCTTAGAAAATTTTGTAGTTCCTCCAAATCCAGTTATTTTACAAAATAATTCATAAAGTGGAACGGAAGCATAAGATAGCCCCAACATTATAAAAAAAATAAGTACTAAATAGATAGGATTAATTTTATTTTTAGTTTGTAAACTCATAAGGGTCTTACAAGTATTCCATTCCCAATATTTAAAATTGTGAATATAAAAAAGAATATTACAAGTAACGTTAAAATAATTGCAGTAATATAATTTTTATTCATTAAAAAAATCCAATAAAACTCTCAATTAACAATAGAGTAAAAATTAAAAATAAATATAAAATTGAAAAAGCAAATATTTTTTTTGAAAATTTTCCTATATCTTTTTTGTTATTTGCTTTTAATAGTTTAAAAGTTAACCAAATATAAAAGATTCCTAAAATAGCAGTTGGTACTAAATAAACTAAACCGGCAAAATTAAAATAAAAAGGCAGTATAGTTATTGGAAATAATAAAAGCGCATAAGTAAAAATATTTTTTTTAGTAAAATCTACACCTGACACAACCGGAAGCATTGGAATTTTAGCTTTTTTATAATCTTCAGATTTGTATAAAGATAACGACCAAAAGTGAGATGGCGTCCAAAAAAATATAATTAAAAATAAAATTATTGGCTCAATCGATAAATTGTTATTTGCAATAGTCCAACCTATCACTGGGGGAAATGCTCCTGCGGCCCCTCCAATTACTATATTTTGAACACTTCTTCTCTTTAACCAAATTGTATAAATAAAAATATAAAAACCAATGGTGATCGCTAGCATTGAAGCTGATAAAATATTTGAAACTAAATACAATCCAGTAATAGAAATAAGACTTAAAATAATTCCAAAAGATAATGCTTGAGAATTTGAAATCTTACCAAGAGGAATTGGTCTTAAACAAGTGCGCGACATCACTGCGTCAATTTCTGAATCGTACCACATGTTAAGAGCTCCAGCTGCCCCTGCGCCTAATGCAACAAAAAACAATCCTAAAGCTGATGTTAAAAAATCTACTTGCTTATTTGATATAATCAAACCAACAAAGGCCGTAAAAACTACAAGAGACATTACTCTTGGTTTCATCAAATTATAAAAATTTTTAAGAACTAAAATATTTTTACTCTTTTGATAATTAGCAAAGGTAGTTTTATACACTTTATTTAATTATTTAATTTTAGGCAGTTCGTTAAACTGATGGAATGGAGGCGGTGAACTTAAAGTCCATTCTAATGTAGTCGCCCCTTCTCCCCATTGATTATCAGGAACTCTTTTTCCTCTAATAAATGCATGAGCAACTAATACCAAAAACACTAAAACTCCAAATGCAGAAATATAGGAACCGATTGATGAAACATAATTCCATCCAGCATAAGCATCTGGGTAATCAACATATCTCCTTGGCATTCCAGCTAAACCTAAAAAATGCTGAGGAAAGAAAATTAAATTAACTCCAATAAATGTTAACCAAAAATGTATTTTTCCTAAAACTTCCGAATATTCATAACCAGACATTTTACCGAACCAATAATAAAATCCTGCAAATATCGAAAATACTGCCCCTAAAGAAAGAACATAATGAAAGTGGGCCACCACATAATATGTATCATGAAATGAAGTATCAACTCCAGCATTAGCAAGAACGACTCCTGTAACGCCTCCAACTGTAAATAAAAATATAAAACCAATAGCCCAAAGCATTGGTGTTTTAAGAGTAATAGAACCTCCCCACATTGTAGCTATCCATGAAAATACTTTTATGCCTGTAGGCACAGCAATAATCATAGTTGCAAAAACAAAGTATGCTTTTGTATCTACACCTAAACCAACGGTGTACATATGATGGGCCCAAACAATAAAACCTACAACTCCAATTGAGACCATCGCATAGGCCATGCCAAGGTAGCCAAAGATAGGTTTTTTTGAAAAAGTTGAGATAATATGACTTATCATTCCAAAGCCTGGAAGGATCATAATGTAAACTTCAGGATGGCCAAAAAACCAAAATAAATGTTGAAATAAAACTGGATCCCCTCCTCCTTTGGGTTCAAAAAAAGCTGTTCCAAAATTTCTATCCGTTAATAACATTGTAATTGCTCCAGCAAGAACTGGTAAAGATAACAATAATAAAAATGCGGTTACTAAAATTGACCATGCAAACAGAGGCATTTTATGCATCGTCATTCCAGGAGCTCTCATATTAAAGATAGTAGTTATAAAATTAATAGCCCCAAGAATTGATGAAGCCCCAGCAAGGTGCAAACTTAATATTGCAAGATCCATAGCAGGTCCTGGCTGTCCAGCTTTTGAAGATAACGGAGGATAAATTGTCCAACCACCTCCAACTCCTGATCCGCCAGGAGGACCCTCAACAAAAATAGAGGCAACTAGTAAAATAAATGCTGCAGGTAATAACCAAAAAGAAACGTTATTCATTCTAGGAAATGCCATGTCGGGAGCTCCTATCATTAAAGGAACAAACCAATTTCCAAAACCACCTATCATGGCTGGCATCACCATAAAGAAAACCATTATCAAACCGTGTCCAGTAACTAGAACATTGTAAAGATGATAATCACCTTTTAAAATACCATCGCCTGGATACATAAGTTCCATTCTCATAAGAACAGAAAAAGTTGTACCAACAATTCCTGCGATAATTGCAAAAATTAAATACAAAGTTCCAATATCTTTATGATTTGTTGAAAATAACCATCTTGTCCAAAAACTTGGATAGTGTGAATGATCAGAACTTGCGCTAGCCATTTATTTTTTCTCCTTTGTTAAATTTTCTGCAACAATGTTATTTTCTGGAAACTTGGCAAACTTTTTCTTAGCCTCACTAAGCCAATCATTATATTGTTTTTCTGAAACCACTCTTACTGTGATTGGCATAAATGCGTGTCTAGAACCACATAATTCTGAACACTGCCCATAATACACTCCCTCTTTTATAGCTTTAAACCAAGTCTCATTAATTCTTCCAGGAATAGCATCTCTTTTAACTCCAAAAGATGGAACTGCCCAAGCATGTAATACATCATTGGCTGTAATCAAAACTTTAACAACTTTGTTAACTGGAACAACCACATGATTGTCTGTTTCTAAAAGTCTTGGTTGATTTGGCTTTAAATTTTTTGTTTCAATCATGTTGGCTTCAAAGGCAATATTTTGATCTGGGTATTCATATCCCCAGTACCACTGATAACCTGTGGCTTTGATAGTAATATCTGCTTTTGGAATGACATCTTGTTTATAAAGTAATCTAAATGATGGAACCGCTATAACTATTAAAATCAAACAAGGAATAACTGTCCATAAAATTTCTATAAAAGTATTGTGTGATGTTTTGGAAGGTATTGGATTTTTAGAAGCTCTAAATCGTATAACTGAATATAAAAGTAAAAAAAGAACAAAAACAGATATTGCGACTATGATTGGAAGCAAAATACGGTCATGTAAATGAACGATATCGTCCATAACAGAAGTCACTGATTCATTATAACCCATTTGCCAATTGCTCGCTGCAAACGATGTGCTCGAACAGAAAAAAGGTAATAAAAATAAATAAAATTTATTAAATAATTTTTTTGTCATTAATTAAAGATATACTATGTAAATATAGTTATTTAACTATATTATTATCACAAATATATACAAAAAATTTGCGACAATTTATCTAAAAATGAACCCAAATTTAAATGAGTTTTTTTCAGAGGAAAATTCAATTTCAAGAAAGTCAGCAGAAACAATAGTTAATAATACTCTTTTTAAGTGTGATGATGGTGAACTATTCCTAGAATCTACTGTTTCAGAGTCTTTAGTGTTGGATGATGGAAAAATCAAAAATACGAGTTATGACTCTAGTAAAGGCTATGGTTTAAGATCGGTTAATAACGATATTACAACATACTCTCACTCAAACGAATTAACTGAAGAATCTTTTAAACAATCAGCAAAAATAATTTTGGACGCTAATAAAAATTATTCTGGAAAAGTAAATTCTGGACCAAAAAAAACTAATAAATATCTTTATACAGACGTTAATCCTATTGAAGCGAAAAACTTTTCTGAAAAAATAGATCTATTAAATAAAATTGATAAATATTTAAGATCTAAAAATCCCTATGTTAAACAGGTTTCAAGTTCAATATTTTCTGAATACCAGCAAATAGAAATTATAAGACCTAACAATCAAAGTTATTCAGACAAAAGACCTCTAGTTAGATTTAATGTTTCGATCATGGTTGAAAAGAATGGAAGAAAAGAAACTGGAAGTTATGGAACGGGTGGTAGGAAGATATTAGACGAATATATTACTGAATTAAATTGGAAAAAAGTTTGTGATATTGCATTAAAACAAGCTTTAATTAATCTTGAAAGTGTTGACGCCCCTGCTGGCGAAATGAAAGTAGTTTTAGGACCTGGCTGGCCTGGAATACTTCTTCATGAAGCAATTGGACACGGACTTGAAGGTGATTTCAATAGAAAAAAAACTTCAGCATTTTCAAATTTAATGGGACAAAAAATAGCTGATGAACAAGTAACCGTTGTTGATGATGGAACAATTGAGAATAGAAGAGGATCAATCACTATTGATGATGAGGGAACGCCAACTAATAAAACTGTTTTAATAGAAAAAGGAATATTAAAAAATTATATACAAGATAGATTGAACGCACGATTAATGAATGTACAGCCAACAGGAAACGGTCGAAGAGAAAGTTTTGAACATATACCAATGCCTCGTATGACAAACACTTATATGTTGTCTGGAAAATATCATCCCGATGAAATAATTAAATCAGTTGATAAGGGAATTTATGCTGTTGCCTTTGGCGGCGGACAAGTAGATATCACAAATGGCAAATTCGTTTTCTCTTGCACTGAAGCTTACGAAATTAAAAATGGAAAAGTTGGCAAACCATTAAAAGGCGCAACATTAATTGGGAATGGTCCTGACGTTCTAACAAAAGTTAAAATGGTTGGTAACGATATGGAGCTAGATGCTGGAGTTGGAACTTGTGGAAAAAATGGACAATGGGTACCGGTTGGAGTTGGGCAGCCAACAATTTTAATTAATGGCATTACTGTTGGTGGAACTCAAAATTAATTAATCTGAGAATTTAATAAAGTAAGTCCTACAACGGCAGCTGTTTCGGATCTTAAAATATTCTGTCCTAAGGAAATAGGAATACAATTACTCATACTATTTAACAAATCTCTTTCTTTTAATGAAAAATCTCCTTCTGGACCAACTAATAAATAAAATTCATGATTTTTATTATTTTCATGAACTGCTTCAATTTTGTTATTGGAAGAGTTAATGTCAGCAAAAAAAATAATTGAGTTTTTGTCAAAAGATTTAAGTTTCTTCTCTAATTTTTCAACCTCATGAATAACTGGCAAAATTAATTGATTAGATTGTTCGCAAGATTCCTTTATAATTTTTTCTGTTCTTTTAATATTTAGATTCTTTGCAACAGATTTTTGTGAAATAACAGGGACAAAACTCTTAACACCTATTTCTGTACATTTTTGAATTAGATAATCTAATTTTGAACTTTTAATTAAAGAGAATATTAAAGATATCTTGCCTGGTTTATTTGTATTTTCAATTTTAGAGTTTAGTCTTACTTTTATTTTTTTTTTATCAAAACTAACAATTTCTCCCTTGAATTCTCCATCTTTTGAATTAAATAAAAAAACATTATCTCCTTCCCTTAAGCGCATCACATTATTTAAATAATGTGTGTCTTCTTTTTCTAAAATTAAATCTAAACCTAAGTTTAATTTTTTATCCAAATAAATTCTTACTTTTAAAGACATAACTGCTATTGTAACTAAATTACTTTATTTTTACAAAATGTACCAATTTGCTAACCTATTAAGATTAAATAGACCAATTGGAATTTTTTTACTCTTCTGGCCATGTGCTTGGAGTTTAGCAATGACTCAATGGTATGTTGTTAATAATCATTTATTTATTAAATATTTAATTTTATTTTTTATTGGTTCGGTAATTATGAGAAGCGCTGGTTGTGTCTATAATGATATTGTAGATAAAAAAATAGATATCAAAGTTCAAAGAACAAAGAAGCGCTTAATAGCCTCTGGAAAAATAAGACTTAAAACTGCATGGCTTGTTATTTTATTGCTTCTAATACCTGCATTCATAATATTATTTCAGTTCAATAATTTTTCTAAAATACTTGGCCTATCATCCGGATTATTAATTATTACTTACCCTTTTATGAAAAGAATAACATTTTGGCCTCAGTTATTTCTTGGTTTTACATTTAATTGGGGGGTATTGCTTGGTTGGTCAGTATTTTTTGAAAATTTAAGAATTGAAACTATCATTTTATATATGGCAGGAATTTTTTGGACTTTGGGATACGATACAATCTACGCCTTGCAAGATAGAAGTGACGATTTAAAAATAAAAATCAAATCTACAGCAATCAAATTTGGACATGATATAAAAAATTTTTTATCTTTTTGTTATATATGCTTAATAACTCTTTTGATTGCTTTAGGATTTTTAACAGATAGATCTTTTGTATATTTCATCTTAATAGGAATCGCTGCATTGCATTTGACTTATCAGATATTAATAATTCAAAAAATAAAATCTAAT
>Ga0255176_1000428_pt1 | contig 18068 bp, 16 predicted proteins | sample Atl_Atlam_RepA_8_2_FD_183622 | JGI IMG/M metagenome (GOLD analysis project Ga0255176, IMG submission 183622) | Freshwater microbial communities from Altamaha River, Georgia, United States - Atl_Atlam_RepA_8d | ecosystem: Environmental > Aquatic > Freshwater > River | place: USA: Georgia... | reverse complement strand
GCCGCAATTGGCTCTGAATTCAACACAGTCAGGTCAAACAGCGGCCAACAACAATGGGACCAATCCCTACAATTCCAAATTCCCCAATTCGGAGATTTCATTTCTGATATGGTATTTAATGTACAATTAGCACAAACATCGGCAACTGTTGGTACAGTACCAGCATTTCCACCTAATATTGGTAACACGCCGGTGACCTCATCTACTACAAAATCATCATCATCTGATGTTGTCGCGACAAACACACTTATTACATACACATACGAATGGGTTGACCGTGCAGGTAACGTGTTAACTGTCGGCGCACCTGCATCAAACTATGTAAGATATTGTGAATATCCTGGTGAACGATTCTTTAAAAAGGTTAAGATTGAAGTAAATGGTAATCCACTTGATGATTATCCTACTGAAACATATCCTTATTACAGAAAATTCTGTGTCGCCCCAAACAAACTTGTCGGCTGGAAACGTCTTATGGGACAAGAAGTACCTGTAGAAGGTTTTTCTGACTTTCTCACTATTGCTGGTACAAGTAATTATGATCCTAGTATCACAAATAAACAAGATATTACAGGAGCCGCAGCTGCTGGAGCACCCGTAACATCTGGACTTACATCACGATCGGTTGTACAAGTCGTATCTGGCCCACAAACACCACAAGCAGTTCAACCAGTTTTGGACTTGTGGATTCCATTGTTGTTTTGGTTCCGCGATCCGCGTCTTGCTATTCCATCTATTGCAATTCCATTCGGTCAACGTTACATTAATGTCGAAATTAACAGCCAAAGCAAATTATTATACACCGCACCAGGAAATTTGTTTTTGAGACTTACCGTTGAACAACAAACAAATGTTGCCGCTGCACCAAATGCAGGTACTGTAAATGCACAACAAGTAAACAACTATAAAAAGTTTGTGACCTTAACACCATCACTTGCAAGTGGTTCAGTTATTGACAAAACACAACAAATTAGTGCAATGACTTTGTACATTGACAACTTGTTTGTAAACCCTGAAATCCATGATATCTACATTAAACGTATTGGCTTTTCGCTTATCCGAGTACATAGATACCAAACACAACAACTTGTAAACTCAAGCGACAAGGTTCTCATGAGCAACTTTAAATGGCCAATTGAATATATTATGTTTGGTATCCAACCAGCAGTTAATGTGTCTGATGCTAATCTTAATCAACATCGCGACTGGCATAGATTTACACTCGTTAACGATAATCGCGTTGACGTAGTAGCAAACTCACAAAGCAGACTTGTAACTGATCCGGCTACACCATTTGGCAGTAATACAAGTACAAACGTTAACCTGTCATCTCAACAAACTGCAGGTTCTCTCACATTCCCATCTTACACCGAAACTGTCAATTCATTACAAGTTGTCGTACATGGCATTAACGTGTATCAAGATTATGCATTCCACTTCTATCGCGATTATCTTTCATACACATTCGGTGAAGCCAACCTTAACACCCCTGATGACCTTGGTGTCGGAATTATTATATTCTGTCTTTATCCAAATACTTATCAACCAAGCGGACACATCAATACTTCAAGAACTCGTGAATTCTATCTTGAATACAAATCATCATATGTTTCCAATTCCACTCCTGCCAGCCTTATTACCATTGCAAAAGCAATCAATTTCCTGCTTATTAGCGATGGTTCAGCTGTATTGAGATATAACACTTAATTTCGACAATACTCACACCTTTTGTATATACGCAAATATGATTCCAATATCATGTACGGTAACACACTTGCGCAGCGGTGCCGATGATCGCGACGTACCAATAGTAGTAATACCGCCTGTAGATGGCAAATATAAGTTATTATTTGGATCGCCGTTAAACCATTTTTATGGCACACAAATGCAACTAGACTACATCAAATTACCACTGGATCAGCCTCGCGAGCGCACATGCCTATTATGGACAGAAAATTCATTTACGCACTTTTTATTTCATTTTTTACGCGATTGGCGCATAGTGTGGCCACGAGATCTTGACCATCGCGACAAGTTGCCAGAGAAAATAACGTTACTGCATGTAAATTCTATCGGGGATAAATTAGATAAAAAAACATATGGCATAAAGTGTCATATTTCCAATCACCTTGTTGCCGGGCCATTAAAAATACTCACAAATAAAACGAATCTTGGCAATTCTCCTGTAAAACATCTTGTGCCATTATCCATTAAACTACACTATCCAAATACACCTGATTTTACGCGCGAAATGTCGCGAGCGCTAGGTGAGATGAATGAAAACGGCACAGTATGGTTGCTTAAACCTGCCGGTGTGCGCTGTTATCAAGGTATCGGCATACATGTTATTTCTGATCCAAAAAAGCTAATCACGACAGTTCGCGATGTGTTGACAAAAAACCGGCAATATGATTATGTGTTAAATAAATACATAAAAGACCCGCTTTTATGGCACGGAAAAAAATTCCACTTACGGGGTTATATTGCATTAACGACACACCAAATGCGCGCCACCGAGCATCGAGACTTTTTTCTTATGCATGCAAAAGAATTATATACACCTAGTGACTGGCAAAATAAAGATATTCATGATTCACATTGGGCTAGTACAAATACTCCAATACAAATACCATCTGTAGGTTTGCCACTTGATCCAAATTGGGACCTTGACAGGTTGTTAACTAGTGCCAGACAGTTAATGAGCGATATACGCGACGCCATTGCACGCAGTGAAATTGAAATAATATCATATCCAGAAGCTGATCACGCATATGAAATATTTGGCGTTGATATTATGTTTGACCGGCATTATAAGGCATATCTTATTGAATTTAATATGAGACCTGGCCGAGATGAAGATGAACATGTTAGCACCCATTATGCGGTTGTCGCGCAAGCTATATCAGAATATAAGTGGGAATACGAAAAGTGCATAGCGCCGTTTTTAGCGAACTGAGCCTGTTTTGCGATTATAAATGTCATAGAATGTGCCTGTATACGGATATGTACTTAATTTTTCTGATGTACGTCCTAGTTTTACGTCTACCCATTTACCATATCCGCCAACGTCAAAATAGTATGCGACCGCGAGTATGACCACTATTACACATACGGCTATGCCGATTTTTTTGCCTGTTGATAAGTTATTCATTTATACATTATGCAATATCAACCTATAAAAAATAAATATTATTCGCAAAATTGATTCCCACTATATCCTCATTTAAAAATAAAGATGCTCATTAGCTCATTGAATACAACAAAAGATCTTATTGTAAATCAAATTCCGAACACTATATTCGCAAAAGCGTATATAGGCGGTGATTACTTTGTAATATTAGCTGAAAATAAATACGTAAATATTGCATCGGTAATTAGAATTATTGGCAGCACAAAACGAGCGGATGACTTTTTAAAGTCTGCACCATGTAAAAACGGCGTAAACCAACTTCGCCTGGAATTTGCGCTTGACAGGTCTTATACTTTAATAGAGCAATGTACTGGCATCGCACATGAAGAGTGTAAAGGTTATTATATTCATCCATTACTAATGCCATATTGTGCTACATGGGCAAACAACTCGCCAGCAATACGATCATGGTTTAACATCACGGCGTATTTAATCGCGTATAGCACAGACGAAATTAACATTAATTACGAGCACGACGACGAACTGTCTATTAAGGTTATTACGGATTATTTGATAGAAGCGCCAAAAGTATTGCCAAATTACCTATTAGTGATAGTGCATAAACCAAACACAAAACAGTATAAAGTGCTAAAAACTGACGTTAATAGCGTAAACGAGTTGTTGGATGTATGCAATAAACATGGATTTTCCATAATACCGCTCAGACTACACACAGAAGACCCAGCGGCATTATGGGAAAAATGCGCAAGGTTGCTTGAGGGCATAAAAAATGTAAAGGTAAAAGGCGACACCATAATCTGTGATAGCCAAACGTTTGAAATGGTAAAAATTATGATTGTTGGCTCGGCATAAATTGTCGCGAATTTATTTTTTTAGTAATGATCGGTATTAACAGTTACGCCAAGTGAGCCAGCCGCTAAATCGCCGCTAAATGTGACACGAAATTCACTATCAGCCGATAATGCAATATCTTCCGCGACTGTGATGTGAAACATTCCGCCACTATTTACGTCATCGGTTGTATAATTTTTTGCTGACGGCAAATATTTGCCAACAGCTCCGTCCAAGCCGAACTGCATAAGTAAACCGCTTGTAAGATTCGTTTGATTATCACTTCTGTAAAATTTGATACTTTTTACAACTGATCCTGCTGGTAACACTGCGCTAGCCGCGCTCATCGGGTCAATCAGCGCCGATGGTGTTGACGCAGAGATAACACCACTAGTTTGCATTAATATTTCAGACATAATTATACTATATATTCGCCGATAAATTATAAATCAATATTATGTTGTAATCTGGCATAACACTTATTATGTATTTCCCAATCTTCGTAAATTTCTTTGCTATATTTACCGGCAATATACAATTTGCATATTTGTTCAAGTGTTAAATATTGCTCATTATTGCACAATATTTGCAGCCCAGATTGTAATTCGTATTCTGGCAGTTTCGCGAACACGTTAATATGATCCATTTCAAACACATATCCATATCGGCAAATTATATAAAGCATATCTGATGACAATGGCAATCCCCATTCTACAAATATCACAGAAAACATATTATCGGTCATAGTCATCGGCACTTCATGTGCTGCATATCCGTTTGTAAGTGCCCATATGTTCGCGACAGCAAGTGTTGCCATCATCCGCGTATAATCGATCGCAATCATATCGTCATTATTTTCCAGTTTTACCTTTTCTGTCCCGTTAACCATGAAATCTACAATATATTTGCCAAATGAGTCAAATGTCACACCAAACAAAAACAACAATCGCGTAGTATCATGTTCGTCAAATGCGTTTAGCCATGTTAATACATTATCGCTAGTATACCAGATATATTTAAACATTGAGTAACGCACCATCGTCAGATTATCTATGTTTTCATTATCAAGCATAATATCTGTTGGTGGTACATAATAATTGCGAACATGCCGTTTAAACCACTTCATAACCATTACCGGATAATGCGTTTTATTGACATATAATAGCGGTACATAGTGTTTGTATTTTGGCCCGAATTTGCTTATCCAAAAAATAAGTGCCGGTTTGTGCCCGTTTCGCAAGTAATTATGTAACGGATTGGACCTATCTGAAACTGTTATTTTGCCCAAAAAACTTGATTTTATGTATTTCCACGACTCAACTGTGTAAGTGGTTTTTACGAGTTTTTTATAATCATAATATATCCCGATATTGCCGAATTTGCATATTGCGCACGACCAAATTTTATATATTACGATACTGCGCGATACATGTGACGCCCAATAAGTTAATTGTGGGATAGACGCGTACATACAAATATATTTTTTTTGTATGGGCTCGCGACAATCGTTTAAAGTTTTACATGTACCCGCGAGCGAACACGCGCTTATGGGCTGAGTTTTATATAGCCACTTTACTAAAATGTTCATCTTTTATACAGGTAGATAGTATACCATACCAAATTGGCTAGCTGTTGGCGATGCACCGCCAGTGCCTGGATCGGCTGTTAAGATAATATCAGACAATGGATTTGTTGTGGTGATTAACATTGTAACTCCGCCTCCGCCACCTCCGCCAGATGGTCCGCCACTAATTGAAGCTCCATTACCACCATTTGCTGTGATTTTTCCACCAATTTCGCAAACTACAAATCTCGCGACAACTAACACTACTCCACCTCCGCCACCACCTCCACCACCGTTTACTTTAATCACATTACCACTCGCGGATAATAATTGCCCATCACCTGCGCCGGCTGCACCGCCTCCTGTACCGCCATTAAATCTTGTATATGAATAATCTCGTCCAGTAATGGCGATTTCTGCGACCCGCGGCGTCCCGACACCACCAAGTATTGCTGATATTGTTGTAGCTGCTCCAGCGTTTCCAGGTGTTCCAGTTGCTCCAGTATCGCCATTTATACCAATTCCGCCAAGTCGTGTATTTGCTGGCAATGCTGCGCCACTTGTACCATTTCTGTTTGATCCTGTGCCGCCAGCACCACCATATCCAAGCGTTCCCAGCGAATTTGTAGAACCTCCGCCAACTTCAGCAACTGCATCATTTCCATTATTGTGTATATGCCCAGTACTTCCGATAGTTAATGTGTTCGCGACAAACAATCTAAACCCATTTGTGTTAATAACTCCATAGACTGTCAATAATCGATAATATGTATCGCGAGCCAATACAACCGTGCTACCACTATTTACAACCAAATCTCCATCTTCAGCGGTCCCAAAAAAACCGCCATAAGTGTCAATTTGAGTAAATATAGCGCATTTTTCTGGATACACGAGATGTCGCGAATCTGTAGGACATGTTTGTCGTAATTGATTATCGTATAAATTATATCCCCGTTGCTCAATTTCGCAAAAAACCGTGGTTAATAAACTCATTATACACTACCTCGCGACAAAAAAATAAAACACAAATCCAAGCAGCTCACCCGACCAGCAATTTAATCGCCATTTCTAGGTCAGATCGGCTATGATGCGCCATTATCGCACTTACTAGATAAGAATTTTTACAATGTGGGTAATTTCTATACAAATCGGTAATATAATTTACCGTTTCAACATCAAACCGCAACAAATTAGCCACTTTTGCCAACTTTTGTTCGTATATACACCGATAAATAAACCACCTCGCAAACCTAAATCCGCTTGGTATCAAGTTAATACCCATAAGGTTTTTAATAATACAATGTGCGAACATACAATCCTTGAATTTGCTTTCAACACTTATCGCTAATATATTAAACCTTGGCGCGTCACACAACATATAATCCGGTAGTATTAACCACGAACATATGCCATGATGTGCCACTATTTCCGCGACATCACTAGATGTTAAAATACTTAAAAATTGTTCATATCGGCTCGCGCAAAACGGGCCATCTGGGTCGTATCTGCGTGATTGTGATATATTTATTATACGGATAATTAATGGCGATGCTAGTACATCCACTGCCAACCTGCGCATTTTTTGGCTATGTAAGGCTCTAAGTAAAATTTCGTTAAATATATACGCGGATTTCGTGTGTTTTAGGGCCGTATATACTTGTGTTGGCGTTATAGTACCGTATAAGTGGTAATTTATGTTTTTATTTTTTGGTAGATAACACTCGATACGGTCAAAATAGTATTCGTGGACTGTTACGTGCCTGTTTATATCCCCACAGTTTACTGACTCTAAACATCCGATATTGGCTATTTGTTGTAAGTGATAGCTTGAATGTACATAGAATTTGGCTGGTTTTGACTTTAATATGTCAGCGCGCACTATCGAATATAAATGTTTTTCACATGAATTCTGTATACCCGATAACTCTGCGAACTCACTAACATCGTCTGTATGTAACAGGTATCGGATAAGATATTCATTACAAAATAAGTCTTGATAAAACGACATTTTTGTTGGCAATTTGACCGATTTTTGCGCATCTTTACACGTTCTCGCGACGGCCACAATTGCCGTTGGTGACAGGTATTGTGATAACGGTTCTAATAATTCAAACGACAACATATATAAATGATGCCCATATAGCCCAAATAACAGGCAAAAAAATAAAACGTGGCGTATATGTGTTAAATTAGCGATTTGGCATATTCCATTACATCATCATCTTCGATATCCACGCCGTTTAATGATTTGAGTATATCACGAAGTATTTGGATATGTTGATAGGTAGACAATAATCTGTTAATTATGTTAATCATATTATCTTGGTTTAACTTTATAAAATTTACCAACAAATCAGTTAAAATTTTATCCGATGTTGTGTTAGAATGATCAATACATAGTATTTTGATAATATGATTTATAATACCGACTGAAATAACGCAATCAGATGGGATAGGTTTATCGCTTATATAGCTGTAAAATAATAATGATTTATATGTAAATCTGGCATATTCAGCGTAATAATCTGATAATATGTACGGATTAAATTCAATATATTTTTCCACAATAAGCGGTTTTAATAGAAACCACGACCGATCTCCGTGACAATCGATTATAGTTTTGTGGTCATTTTCGGTTAAGATATCATCAATATTTAAATTATGTCCAAACAAAATGTTGCGCCTCTTTTTGGTCACGAAATTATATCTGGAAATAATCGATTTATGCGCACAATTAATAATATCCCATATTATTGGCGTACAATATAATTGTTTTATAAAATTTTTATGATCCCGCCACGAAAGCTTTTTTGGTGGCCGAGATAACGCAGCATATGATTTTGTATATAATACAAATTTATAATATAGGTCAGTATCACACATATCATAGCAATCATAATCAAAATTTATGTCGGCTGGCACGCATTCTTCTATATATCTTACATTGCTATCACATACATATATGTGTGTATTTCGGTATTCCATGTAATCTGCTATTAACATAAATCCAAATTGTAAAGATAAATGGAAAACGTTGTGGCTGCCAAATGAATATTTTTTTCTGTAATCTCCATTATCTACAGATTTCACTAATTTACGCAATGCGAATGCCAATAATTGTATTTCGTCTTTATTGATACGCTTTTTGGTATAACAATATTCCGCGAAATCAATAACATTATCACGATCTAATAAATATTTAACTAATCGTGGTTGAACGTTTAATAAATGTAAATAATATTCTGATTTACTTGGTAGCCGAGCATTTACACGTAATTCCTTGCATGTTCGCAGTAATGATACTAAAGTTGCGCAGTCAATATATGATCGAATGGATTCGACAAACGCGTACGTATTGGTAAACATGTTAATATGTATGATGTAATTATGATTTCAATTTTGTTGCTTACACTCTCAGATAATATATATTGCCGATAGAGCCATTTGCGCCATTAGCGCCAGTACCAGTTCTAGTACCACCAATACCACCATTTACGTTTACAGTTATCGTTTGTAAGTCAGTAAGAGTACCAAGCAATATAACTCCGCCTCCGCCGCCACCTCCACCACCGCCATTGCCAGTGCCAATTGCATTACCACCATTACCACCGGTTGCTATGACATTACCATTACCAGAAATATATCTTGCCATTAACAATACCATTCCACCTCCACTACCGCCTCCACCACCAGTTGTAGATGTACCTCCGCCACCTCCGCCGCCACCACTACCGCCATTTAATCTAACATTGTTTAGATCGCGACAACGCAACGCATGTGACAGCGTAAACAAAATTCTTTGTCCGCCATTTGCCTCAGGTATAACTGTTCCTGAACCTGCTACGCCAGCAGCTGCTGCGCCACTGCCACCACTGCCGCCAAGACCGCCACAACGAGTACCGCTTGTAAGTGTTAATCCAGCGACTCCTGCGGCACCAGCGGCTCCACCTGTGCCACCAGCGCTACCACTACCTAATATTTGTGCAGTATATGATATGCCTGCTGTACGACCACTTGCGTTTCCGCCGCTTGCGCTAATTGTACCTGATAGGTAAAGCGTATCAAGAACATATATTCCGAATCCGTTTGTAGTTACCACTACGCCAGATGGTATTGTGAGATTGACATAGTACATATTTCGCGATAATGTTGTATTTGCTGATAACGTTGCAGACCCGTCGCTGCCATCGCCAAAGCATGTTTTACCAAGACTAAGGTTATCAATTAATGCCATTGAATCTGGATTTATCTCATGAGTGGCGTCTGCGGGACAAACTGTTGGCAGTTCAGTCATAATCGGGTAGTACATTTTTGCCTCGGTATTGCAGTATATTTGATATTGCCCATATGTAGTAGTTGCCATTTAAATATATACAATTTAGCGGGCAGGTAAAAATTGAATATTAACATTTTATATGCATAACCAATATGTTTACAAATTCTGTTTTGTCTAAAAGCTACATCTTCAAGAATTGCATCAATTTGATACAATCTCCTGAAGCTATTGCCGATGACCTATGCGAGTGCATTGTCGGTAATAAAGATAAACGCATTAAGCGTTATGGAAGACTGGAATACGTGTGTAAGGTATTCAGTCTCGATTTCTCGGTATACGAGAAAAAGATCAAAGATTTGGGCATCCAAATTGTTGATCCGGCGGCTATTAAATTGGATGTCAGAAAGTTTATTGAAACCCCTATGGCGTTTCCGTCCAATGGTCAAGTGATAGCATTTGATGACAGCGATTCTTCTGCCCCTGAGAAGAAAGTTGTTGATGCTGCGCTTACTGCCCATATTGCTCAAGATCTTAGGCTATATTTTGTGACTCACCAGTATCTCCAGGCGATCCAAAAATATTTGCGTAAAGATCCCTTTATAGATAGTCTTTGTAATAGCGGTGACGTTATTATGTACTATAAAGGAAGTATGGCCCATAGATTAGGATTGAGTCTTCATTTGCAACGAGGCGTGGACACTGAGATTATCAAAGAATTAAACAAATGGTATCCATGCACCGGGGACAATGACTTTGAAATAAAAGTTAACCCCAAGTTGGAGAAATTTGATGAGATTCGCGATAAGATCGGTCATATGTTAAGGATGTTTATGAAGCATGAGGAGGCGAGGACGTTACTGGAGAAGAGTATTTTCGGAAGTGATGAAATAATCAATATAATTGGAAAATCGTTAGTAATAGAGGGCAAGCACTACCAGCCTCTATTGACTACACAACGCGATTTCATTATTGATTATTCACCACGAGGGACACCATACTTGACATACGGAGAGGAGCAAAAAATCTATACAACCATAAATAAAACGCTGTGCTTTCCTGCCGAAGATGGGGAAAACTTATGCGCGTTTGATTTGTATAGATACAAAATGCCTTTCGTATTGATGGATGTGGATACTGGGAAAGTATTTGATCGAGTATTTGGAGCTGAAGTTATTGATATTTCGATACCACACAAGATAGATTACAAACTGTTAGCGTTCGATTTCGATAACGCAGATGCTCATTTCGTGACCCGAGAATTGAGCTATATAGACAGTGTAATTAAAACAAGTGTGATTGAGATTTAAAGGTAATGGAAGTGAAGAGTTCAGATTCTAAAATGTTAAAATTATAAAATTATAAAATTAAAAATGTGTTTTTTATTTTTTTACAATGTTTGACTAACGATATCAAACGAACCACACCATTTAATTGTAGTGGCTGCAATACCAGTAACAGTGAAATTAAGAGTTGTGCCGCTTACAACTGCTGTCACTGTCGCGCTTGTTAGCGACGTATCTGCCGCCGTAATTAGATTAAATAAACTTGCCGTCAATGTACCACCAATATTTTTGAATTTAACGTGATATTGGTACGACGCAGTATCTGTGGTACTTGTAGTATTTGCTGCTGATATATTTACAAATGCGTAATAGCTATTACCCGTTGTTGTCGCGAGTCCAAATAATGTTGTTGCAGTAGCATTTGTAGTTTGTACGCTTGCGCTATATGAGTTTATTGCACTTCCAGCAATGCCAGTTGGCACCTGATTAATAACAGATGTGCCAAATAATACGACTCCTGTAGTTGGCGTAAGTGTAATATTCCCAGTACTGGTAATTGTGGGAGTTTGGACAGATGTTGCAGTTACGGCGCCAAGTGCCACGTTTCCGCTGCCATCTCGTTGTACAATAGTATTCGCTACACTTGCTGTTCCGTATTGTAATGTTGCCGTAAATGCCCCACTCGACGCAGTCACGATAAATGGTCCAGCCCCTGTCGCAGAAAAGTCAGCTCCGAGACCGCCACGAGCAGTACTAAGTTGTGCTTCCGAAGACAATGCACCACCAGCAGTATTAATGACTACATGATTTGCAGTTCCATTTGCTAATTTTGTGCGAGTAATTGCAGCTGTAGCATTTACATCTGCGTCAACAATTTGATATCCGCTCGCCCATGTACCAGCAGTAATACGAACTAACCCAGTTGATGCACTTGTATCTAGTCCGGTACCACCACGAACAGTGCTTAATTGTGCTTCTGATGATAGTGCTCCGCCAGCTCCGTTAATTAATACGTGATTTGCAGTTCCGGTCGCGATATTCGCACGAGTCAAATTAGTCAATGCAGACCCAACTCCACTAAACGAATTAGCGGTCACTGCTCCATTAAATGTTTGTGTAACGGTTGTCATTATACTATATATATTTTTTTGTGAATTCTTTTATTAATAAATTCCGCGCCATATAGTTGGCGTTCCCATCCACTTTGTAGTTCTTCCCGCGACACCCGTAATTCTGATATTTACGTTTTGGCCAGATACTGCAAATGATATGGCACATCCAACTAATGTTGCATCAAGCTCAGTTATAATATTTAATATATTATTTATCGATACCACTCCACCAATGTTTTTGAAGCTGCAAGTGGCGCGTAATACTCCCATACTACTATTATTTGTGATATCGGCAATATTACATGTTACTTCTGCAATATAGTTAAACCCGGCACTTGTGTTCGCGACAGCTAATGTGGATGTAGTTGCACCGACCACCGTAATTGGACTTGATACAAGTATGTCATATTTATTTGCATTTGCGCTTAACCCGCTTACGTTTATTAACGTTTTACCATTGCAATCAATATTCGGGCCGCTTGGATTTAACGATAAATCTGCGCCTCCAGGTGTGCTAATTTCGTTGTTTACGCTGAGCCCGGTTGATACGAATTCTGCTACATTACTGCCATTAACTGCGACTCCTACTCCGTTGCCCGTATAGTAAAGTCCAGTTATAACATTTGGCGTAAACGATATCGGGGTATATACAACACCATTTAAATATATTTCTTGTGACACATAAAATCTTTCTGCATATACGGACTTTCCCGTGAGTCCGTTTACTTGCGTTTTATTTCCGGGATATGAATACGCTATTAAACTCAATAATTGTGGTTCAGTTATCAATAATCCGTTTGGCAAATCTATGCCAGTTTGGCTTGGATCCGGTATAGTAGTCATAATTATACAATTGCGTATAATATTCTATCTCGCGAAAATTATCCGTTTCCGCTTAATCGCATTAATGGCTCGCATTTGTAGTATTTGAGCGTTTCTGTGCGGCCAAGTTTTTTACATATTTTAGCATATATAATCCCATTACGGGTAATACTTTCATTGCTTTGCAAGTGAATATATCCTAATATTCGTAATTTATCAGGATTATCTTCGTAAATATGCCGAATAATTTGCCAGACATAAAACGGATAACACGGCCGATGTGGCACGTTTACGCTCATTTCAATATGTATTTGTATAACTTTTACGAATTTGCTTGATACTAATTTGCGATCTGCTTCTGTAAATTCTGGCGGTGGCGTACCTCCAAATTTAACAATTAATGCAGTTGTGATCGAATTATATTTGCTACCATTTACATACGGGTCTGCAAGTATTACGCGCATTGTCGCGCAGTTTAATTGATGTGGTTTGTACCCATCACGAGCTATTATATATGCTATTTTTTGTAAACAAGCGTTTGGGCAATCCTCTATACCACCGCCCAATATTTTGTTCCACCATTTATTAAAGTGTTTTAGTTCTTGTAATGTTGTCTGGGATCGTTTATCGGTATTCATGCTGATATCGCAATCGTTATTTGGCGCATATTTGCCACATTCTGAACAATATAATTCTGGCGTACAAAGGTCTTTTACCAATTCGGCATTACATTGGCAGACGGTCGTTAGCTTTTCTTTGGCCAATGATTTAAATGATTGCGATATCGGGATATATTCCGTGTTCGATAGCAAATTCGGAACATCATCGCCGCAAATTATCACCATAAAATCGCGTATTTTGGACCGTAATTTATTGACAATATTCAGGTATTTCGTAAGTTTGCGGCGCATAAATAATCTGTCTGTAATGGATTCGTATAAAATAGTGTCGCGATTTGTGACATTAGCACCATCACCTGATACGACTGGTAATGCTAATATTTCCAATATATATCTGCGTTTAAGTGTTTGTGCTTTATCGCACATATGCCGCGACCGAGATAATAGTTTGCATATATCGGATGATAGTTGTAATATATATTTTGTATTTTTAATCTCATTACCCAATTTGATTGTATCTCGCGAGTTGTCGGCCATATACTTTGCCAATTTCTGTTGATTTTCGGACATAATTTGCAGTGACGCGGCGACATCTTTTGCGGCTTCGCATAGTTCGGATAGTTGCGCCATAACGTTCGCATGTACGATAGTGATGTTCATATGATATTACAAATTGCCGCGACAACCTATAAAACGCGTGCGAACACTTTCGCGATCGATTTTACGTCTCCGAATACAAATTATATAAAACAAATATGTCAGCAGAATCACATCGCGAAATGGTACGAAAATTGGCAGAGAATCCAGACATGTTAGACGAGCTCACCGAACAACAGATACTTGAACTCAAAGAAAGTTTGCGGCCGCATGGAATAATCACTGATGCAAACGACTATCATGCTGCTATCTCGGTCACTAATTTATCAGAAGTATATATGAAACGATTTCTTACGACTGCAATTATCGGGCACTTGCAACGTATGGTGACTCAATACGAACCGACAGCGATTGTAAATAAACTTGAACGTGATTACGCTCGTAAACGGGAAGCAGCAACACATCCGAATGATAAAGCACGACTAAACGAAGAGTACAAAACTAAACGCGAAACTATTGTCCAACAACATCGCCAAATAATTAGCGATTTTATTAATCGCGAGTACTCATTTAATGCCGATTATCACGTTAGATCGGCATATGAAACACACTCGCCAAATGATATTAAACGAGTTAAACTTGATACACTTAAAGCAGTCAAAGAATCTAGCTTACAAATATCAAATACTGATACCAGTACCGATAATGAAACGGCATTGGCCACCTTAACTACATTGAAACTCGTAAACAAATCGCTTTCAAGCGTACTCAAATCATTAGGACAAACAGTTAAAACATGTCCCAGCGTAAATCTATCAAATGCGATACTGGAATTACAAAAGTATAAAAGCGAATTGTCTCATTACGAACGCACGCTATCAGGACAATATTCGCATGCTGCATGGCTCGGAGTCGGTGGTGCGATTGACCCGCCAAGTGGCGACTTATTTTACAATCTTAATCGGTATATAACGCAACATTACGAACAACTGCGAATGGTCACAGATGCAATTTATGCGGTCAAACCTGATACGGAGTTTTCGATTACACTTCACTACATCTCGCGAGACCTCGAAGACGTCAAAAACTACATAATGAAGCATACGGAAGAATTCAAAAGCGAGGTGTTTAATGTCAGTTCTGGTGGTATTACGTTGCTTGGACCATGGAAAGAAAACAGAGAACGGGCAGAATATTATAACAAAAACACTGAAATATTGCGCGAAATGACAAAAGCTCGCGAAGATGAACATAAATATGGAGCGGAATTAATGAAAAAGCAAGTGTCGTGTAAAAAGTTACAAAACATCGCGACAGATGGTATCGACTCAGATAATCTCGCAAAATATCAAAAGACTATGAACGAAATACGTGGATTCTCCATAAATCCGGTACTGACGCAAGAAGAAAAAGAAAAGTTAAACAAATTAGCAAAAGAAGCGGATGATTTGAAGGCCGACATCTTAATGCCTGAAGATGCAATTCAAGTAGATGTGTGGACACCAGGAGATGGTGATTTACGCAAGTCACATTTTTATACCAAATCTGAAGATCCAAAAGAAAACGAATTTAAATCCAGTGGCAAGAATTAGAGATATCGGGGTATATGAGTATAAAAAATGTCGTTGTTGGACATAATCCCTGATATTGCCGTTTATATAGCACCAGATTACCTGTCAAATCTCGCGTTAAGAATGACATGCAAATTATATTACAACACGATACCATCAATTAATTTGCACCCATTCGATATATCGTGGATACAACTTACGCGTAAAAAATGCGAACATAATAAGTGTAAATCAATAACGTATATTGAACGTGTTATAAGGAATTTATCAATATACATGGGCGATGCAAATGCGTGTGCGAAACATGTATTACAAAATTTACACCGAAAAAACAACAAAATTAAATTTGACCATATACTTGATAACGGCCCTACATCATATTACTGGCTCTTATTGGGAAAACATAATCCCGACTTATTTTGGTGGCTAATGCATTTAGGCGTATTGCCACTACATCAAGACGAAGTTGCTGATAAAAGTTATGAGCATAGTATTATGGACTATATGTTTGAAAGTAATGTTGTGTGTGAATATGCAGACAGTTCAGTAGTAGTCCCATACGTTCCAACGATATTAGAAAAGTATATAAAGCGTATATCGCCAGACAGTTTTGCATATGGCGATCACCTTATAGAACTACGTATCAATGAGTATAAAGGTTTAAAAGAGTACTTATGCGATGATATGTTTGCAGATGTGCCATTTATTAAATCTATTTACCACTTATGGGATACATATGATCCTGAAGGCTTACAACCACTATGGCATATGTGTGGCCTCGCATTACGTCGCCATATACGGGATAACATATACAGCGATGTACCAGACTATATGGAAGAAGACGACATAATGAGTAAAATTGAATTATAATCTGGTTTAATACCAGCAATGGAGATTGGAGATATATTAGTTGACATTTTAAACGTATCTGGTTTAGACTATGCGTCTAAGCGAGCGCTTAAAATGGTTAATAAATATTACTACTCTAAAATATCTGTTGCATATATACATCCATTTGATCATTCATGGACTAAATATTACAACTCGAATTGTACTCATAAACATTGCAGATCGCGACACCACGTCCAAAGTGTGTTGCGCGATCTCATTGAGCACTCGTTTAATCTTGATCATGATAGAGATGCCGTGTGTAAAATATATACCAATCACGTATTGGCCAATATACATCGCACTCATAGTAGATCATTGTCACTAGGTAAAATAATCAAAAACAACTATAAATGCCTGGAATTAGTAATGGATAACCCTAGTCTGTATTGGTGGTTAGTGTCGTTAAGATTGTTTCCGACAAACAAGGAAATGTTAGCATATGACAGCGCAACATCCGACCTGTCAAAAGCGATATTTAATTGGTGTCATGTAGCGCAGTATAGTGATTCAGACATATGCGCGCCATTTGCCGATACTATTGCATATCAGCATATATTATGGTGTTATAATACTGATAAAGATATGCTATGTTCCTCGGGCGAAGCTATGGTTTACCTGCCAATTAGCGCGTATAGCATATTTCCAGATTATATGTATTCGCGATATTGCCACTTTGCGTTTATTAAAGGTGTTTCAAGCATATTTACGGATGATGAACCGCGTCGCGATATATTGCAGCACATATGGGAAATGTCGTGTTACGAGTTGAAAACTTTAATCTCGTTAGAGTATTGTGGAACCGAGTTGAAATATATTCTTGAATATGCTGATATGTGCATTGATCGTGATACCAGTGATGACTCATATTCATGGTAAGTAATAGCGGATAATATTTTAATTTTTTTCCTCGGCAAAAAAATTAAATGGCATAAAATGCATTTACTACTTCAGCTTGGTTTATCCATAATGCATACAAGTTATGGGTTTTATTTACCCTTACAAGTAATTGTTTTGCATTATGCAACATCCATTCTTTTTTGTCTTCTATTGCCGAGTAATCGTAATGCATGTTAGTGTTGGTTGTCATGTGTGCTGTCATAATGTCCGCATATATAACGGGATAACTACGTATCTTAATACGATTAGTTGCATGTATTATAGGATGTACTTTTGCTGCTATAATGTTAAATAATGTCCTGCACGGCGTACCGAATACGTGATACACCCACTTTACTTCCCACGGATAATAGCTATAATTACTAATAAAGTGTATAAGTTGTTGTAATTGATTTTTGAAAGCATGGTTATAATCCTTGCATGTCAACGATAGTGCCAACTTGCAAAATGGGT
>Ga0255176_1000422_pt1 | contig 18441 bp, 22 predicted proteins | sample Atl_Atlam_RepA_8_2_FD_183622 | JGI IMG/M metagenome (GOLD analysis project Ga0255176, IMG submission 183622) | Freshwater microbial communities from Altamaha River, Georgia, United States - Atl_Atlam_RepA_8d | ecosystem: Environmental > Aquatic > Freshwater > River | place: USA: Georgia... | reverse complement strand
CAAACGCAGATAATAAAAGCCAATCTATCATTGCTGAAGAAGCCAAAGCTTTAAAGGAGACTCTTATTAAGATGAGTACAAAGCTTTTGGAACTCATTAAAACAATTCGTTAAAAAAGACTAAAAAATACTCTAATGAAAATATTTATCTTAATTAGCCTGGCCATAGCATTTTATTTATTTAGGGTGAATGTCATGGCAGCACCTATTTTAAAAGTAGGCGATGATGCACCAACTTTTTCGCTTCCAGACAGCTTAGGCAATCAAGTCAGTTTAAATGACTATAAAAGCAAATGGGTTGTTTTATATTTTTATCCAAAGGATGATACGCCTGGATGCACGACTGAAGCTTGTCATTTTAGAGATGATTTTAAATTGCTAGAAAGTTTGGGCGCCAAGGTGATTGGCATAAGTATTGATGATAGTTTTTCTCATAAGAAATTTGCAGAAAAATATAATTTACCTTTTCCTCTCTTGTCAGATGCTTCAGGAGAGGTTGCAGATCGATATGGCGCACTTAACAATTTCTTAGTAATTAAGCTTGCTAAGAGATATACCTTTTTAATTAACCCGCAAGGCAAGATAGCGAAGATCTATCTCAGTGTCGACACTTCAAAACATAGCCAAGAAATTATTGAAGATTTAAAGAAATTTAAAGAATAGATTTACGCTGATAGCGCTTCATCAATTTTTTCAGCCAACTCAAAGTCTTTATCGGTAATTCCTGATGCGTCATGCGTATGTGTTTTAATAGTAAGCGCATTAAAACTAAATGTAACTTCCGGATGATGATTTAATTGATTAGCAATTTTTGCAATTTCATTGGCAATTTTGATTGATGCATCAAAATTAGAAGTCGAAATTTTTTTTTCAATAGAAGGAAAGACGTAAGACCAACTCGGACATCTTATCTTTAATTTTTCTTCTATTTCATTTGTGTTATAAGCCATGGCGGATTACCTTAGTTCGTGATATTTAAGTTCTGCAAGATCGATTATTTCTAAAGCTTTTTCATGTGTAGCTTCCAAAACTACAGGAGGAGCGATGCCTTCTTCTAGGGCCTCAAGCCAACGATTGGCGCATAAGCACCATCGATCACCAGCCTTTAATCCATTAAATTGAAATTCAGGTCGAGGCGTCATTAAGTCATTACCTTGTAATTTTGAGAAGTGAAGAAACTCTTCAGTAACTTCAGCACACACTGTGTGTTGGCCAATATCTTCTGGGCCCGTTTCACAGCATCCATTTCTGGTGAATCCTGTGATAGGCTTGAGATTACATATTTCTAATTTAGCTCCAAGGACATTTTTCATCATTTTAAGTCATCGATATGAACGATATTTGCATCTAAGAGTCAGATTGACTATGAAAAAGACTTTAAGTTTATTTTTATTGCTCATTACTTTCCAAGCCCTAGCAATTCCTTCTTTTGAAAAATTATTAGAGCTTAATAATTCAATCGTAGTAGTAAATGTGGATTTACCCGATGGCTCCTCTGGAACTGGATCAGGTGTTGTTGTCAGTAAAGAATATGTGGCGACCGATTGTCATGTAATAGCCAATACACTAGGGGCCAATATCTCCAAATTTGATGATACATTCAAACCCATCGCATTTAAGGCGGATTGGAAACATGATTTATGTTTATTAAAGTTTGAAGGGTTACCTTTTAAACCTTTACCTATTCGAGACAGTAAAACGCTTCAATATGAAGAAGATGTATTTAGTATTAGCTATCCGAATGGCAGTAATGTCCCTCAGCCATCTTATGGTTCAGTTAAAGCTCTTCACAATCTTGATAGTAGTGTCATTATTCGATCAGACGCGGCCTTTTCTCTAGGCTCGAGTGGAGGTGGATTATTTGATGAGAAATATAACTTAATTGGAATTACGACATTTAAGAGTCCTGGACCTCAAGGATTTTTTTATAGCTTACCAGTAGAGTGGATTAAAAAGCTTATGAATGAGCCCGACGCTAAATCGCTTAAAACTTTGGATATCCCATTTTGGGCTTTGCCATTTGAACAAAAACCTAATTTTATGAAGGTGGTTATTCCTTATCAAAATAAAGAGTGGGATAGGCTTAAATCCATTTCGGATTTGTGGATTAAAGAAGAACCCAATTCATCTGACGCCTGGTATTTTTTAGGCTTAGCTGACCAGGGGAAAAAAGATCTTAAAGCTGCAAAAGAGGCATTTTCTAAAGCTGAGAAAATTAATCCGAGACATGTTGATGCTATGATGGGCTTAGCAGAAATAGCTGAATTTGAAAAAGATGTCACAGCCCTACAAAATATTCAAAAAAAGGTTAACCCCTTAAATACAAGTCTCGCAGAAGTTATTTCGAATAAACTAGATAAGTTAAAGTAAGATTTAATTTTTCAATAATAAAATTTCAATATGTTAAAACAAGCTTTGTCACTTGCAGAAAAAGGCTACCTTCCAGACGCGCTTATTCGTTTTGGAATTAGACAGCTTTTAAAAAAACGTCTTGAAGAAATTAATAATCAGAATGCAGAAAAATCGCAAGCGCTAAAAAACTCATTTATAGAGAGTATGGATCATTCACCTATTGCATTAGTCCCGCATCTTGCGAATAAACAACACTATGAAGTGCCTTCTTCTTTTTTTGATTTTTGTTTAGGTAAACATAAAAAATATAGCAGCTGTTATTGGGATCTAGATACAAAAAATCTAGATGATGCAGAATTGCATGCACTCAAGATAAGTGCAACACACGCAGATTTAAAAAATGGTCAGACGATCCTTGAACTAGGATGTGGTTGGGGTTCGTTTACCCTTTTTATGGCGAAAGTCTATCCGAAGAGTCAAATCTTTGCGGTATCCAATTCAAATTCGCAAAGAGTTTTTATTGAAAGTGAAGCGAAAAAAAGAAAACTCAAAAATATTCATGTAATCACGTGTGATATGAATCAGTTTCAACCTAAAAATTTTAAAATCCCTAAAAGCTTTGATCGAATAGTTTCAATTGAGATGTTTGAACATATGCGCAATCATCGAAAGCTTTATCGCATGCTTTATGAATGGTTAAAGCCTAGCGGAAAATTCTTTATGCATATTTTTGTGCATCAACATACACCCTATGCATTTGAAGTTAAAGATCAAGATGATTGGATGAGTAGGTTTTTCTTTTCAGGAGGCATGATGCCAAGCGACGATTTGCCACTTCACTTTCAAGAACACCTCAAGTTAAAACAGAAGTGGTGTTGGGATGGAAGGCATTATGAAAAAACAGCTAATGCATGGCTTAAAAATTTGGATCAAGCAAAAATTGATATTTATCCTATTCTTCAAAAAACCTATGGAAATAAAAATGCAACGCAATGGTTTAATCGTTGGCGAATTTTTTATATGGCTTGTGCTGAATTATTTGGCTTTAGAAATGGTCAAGAATGGTGGGTGACACATTATCAATTCGAGAAACCAAAAAACAAATGAAGCTACTTAATTTCGCTCTTTTTCAACTAGGCTGGTTCATTGCGATATGGGGAGCAGCTCATCAAAATTTACTTCCATCAATGATAGCTGTTGCATTGATATTAATAATTTATATTATTCAGGCACGTTATAAAAAAGAGGCATGGATCTTACTTCTATGTGTCATGTTATTAGGTCCCATATTTGATCAATGCTTATTGTCTTTTGGATTAATTGAATACAAGAGCCAGTATTCAGAATATATTGTGCCTATTTGGATAGTGGCTTTATGGGGATTGTTTGCAACTACCTTAAATATATCTTTAGGATGGTTAAAAGATTATAAGTTGCTTGCAATTTTATTTGGTCTTATCGGCGGGCCTCTGGCCTATCTTGCAGCAGAAAAATTGAATGCGATTCAATTGTTGAATCCATATGCACTTCTCGCATTATCATTAGGTTGGGCATTATTAACACCTTTATTTCTTTTGATTGCTGAAAGATGGAATGGATTTCGCGCATGATATTTTTAAATGCATTATTCATTAATCTATTATTTGCTTATTTTGGTTGGCTTTTAAGCTTAAAAAAAAATAATGTCACACATGTTGATACGATGTGGAGTTTATTTTTCGTGCTTAATGCGCTTTATTTTTATAGTGTATTTCCTGCCTCATTGAGATCTAGTCTAATCATTTTATTGGTTTTGTTTTGGGGTGTTCGTCTTGCGATTTATTTGACCTATAGAAATTGGGGTAAACCCGAAGATACACGTTATTTAAAAATTAGACAGAATAATGAACCTCACTTTAGATACAAAAGTGCCTATATTATTTTTGGCTTTCAAGCGATTCTTGCATGGATCGTAGGCTCAATTCTTTTTATCGCCATAGAAAATAATCATCCAATTACATGGTTAGATAACTTAGGTTTTATAGTGATACTATTTGGCATAGCCTATGAATCAATTGCAGATTATCAATTAATGCAATTCAAGAATGATATTAAAAACCGTGGAAAACTTTTACAATCAGGACTGTGGAAATTAAGTCGGCACCCTAATTATTTTGGGGAAATTCTAGTATGGTGGGGCTTTTTTATAACGACGCTCACGACGGGGTTTCATTATAATTTGATTGCACCTCTGCTTATGACTTTTTTAATATTACGATTTTCTGGTGTGACGCTTCTTGAAGCTAATCTAACTTCGAAATTTGATGAATATGACAATTATCAGAAAAAAGTAAATACCATTATTCCTCGATTTTGGAAGATCTAAGATATGCGATTTATATATTTCTTACTTGCAGCATTTTTTTTATTATTGAATGGATGTATGACTCAACCACCTATTAAAACTGTCTCTGAAGTTAATTTGCAAAAATTTATGGGTCCATGGTATGTCATCGGACATATTCCAACATTTATTGAAAAGAATGCATTTAATGCTATAGAGTCTTATGTGTTAAATGAAGATGGGACAATTAGTACTACCTTTACTTTCAATGAAGGTAGTCTTAATGGGACACCTAAAATATATAAACCTAAAGGATTTGTTATAAAAAATTCAGGTAATGCAGAGTGGGGTATGCAATTTATATGGCCTATCAAAGCACAATATAAAATTGTATATTTAGATGATGCATACCAAAATACAATCATAGCAAGAGATGATCGAGATTATGTCTGGATCATGTCCCGTGAAAAAAAGATAGAACAAAAGACTTTAGAGCAATTAGTAGAGAAAATTAAAATAGATGGCTATGATGTAAATAAAATACGTTGGATAGAACACTCAAATTAATCATGAGTAAATTGTTTAAAAAATTATTTTTTTGGTTTGATAATTCCTTCTTAGAAGAAAAGTATGCCTCCATTTCTTCTGGCAAGGAGATTGATTGGATGAGAGTGATTCCTTTCATACTTCTCCACTTGTCTTGCTTTCTTATTTTTCTCGTTGGATTTAGCTGGATAGCCTTTACGGTGTGCATCACTCTTTTTGCTATTCGCATGTTTGCTATTACAGGCTTTTATCATCGTTATTTTTCTCATAAAACTTTTAGAACATCGAGATTCATACAATTTTTATTTGCGATGATTGGGGCTACCGCAGTTCAAAGAGGTCCTTTATGGTGGGCAGCCCATCATCGAGGTCATCATATCCATTCTGATACTCCAGAAGATAAACATTCACCTCAAGAGCATGGATTTTTTTGGAGCCACATGGGGTGGTTTTTGACTAAATCAAATTTCGTAACGAATACAAAATTTATACGTGAATTAATCAGATTTCCTGAGTTACGGATCATAGATCGATTTGATCTTTTGATGCCAATAGCACTATCGATAGGCTTATTTTTTGCGGGCTACTATTTGAATCAATATGAGCCACATCTCAATACGAATGGCTTCCAGTTATTAATATGGGGATTTTCGGTTTCAACGGTCATGCTTTATCACGCCACCTTTTTAGTCAATTCAGTCGCACACCAATGGGGAAAAAAACGTTATGAAACTAAAGATACAAGTCGAAATAATTTTATTATTGCGATTCTGACCTTTGGAGAAGGTTGGCATAACAACCACCATCATTATCCTGGGTCAGCTAGACAAGGCTTTTATTGGTGGGAAATTGATTTAACTTATTATGTTTTAAAATTTTTAGCTTTGATAGGCGTTATTTGGGATGTGCGAACTGTCTCTCACAATATTCGTGAATCTAAAAAAGTAGAATATCTTCATCACTAGCCATGAAGATTGCCATCATAGGATCAGGCATCTCTGGGAATACGCTTGCGTATTATTTAAATCCTCATCATCAGATTACATTGTTCGAATCAGAGGACAGAGTCGGCGGTCATTCTCATACCCATCAAATTGATCTCTTCAATGAAAAAATTAGTGTAGATACCGGGTTTATTGTATTTAATAAAAAAACATATCCTAATTTTTTAAAACTTTTACATGAACTTAAAGTGCCTTACGAAAATAGTGCAATGAGTTTTAGTGTTAAAGATAGCCAAAAAGACTTTGAATATAACGGCACTAGTCTCAATGCACTGTTTGCACAAAGAAAAAATTTTATCAATCCAAGTTTTTATAAAATGATTAGGGAGATCCTAAGGTTTAATAAGTTTTCTGTCATGTTATTAAATAAAGATGACGAAATGAGTCTGGGTGAGTATCTAGACCAAGAAAATTATTCTGATTACTTTAAAAAATATTATATTTTGCCAATGGGTTCAGCAATATGGTCGTCGAATATTAAAACGATGATGCAATTTCCCGCTAAATTTTTTATCCAGTTTTTTAATAATCATGGCATGTTAAATATTAATGATAGACCTCAATGGCTTACGATTTCTGGGGGCTCTATTAATTATGTAGAAAAAATTACTCAACCTTTTAGGAAAAAAATTAAAATCAGTCAAAACATAAAGTATATCGATAGAAAAAAAGATCATATTGCTATTTATTTTCATGATCGCACAGAAAAATTCGATTGGATATTTTTTGCGTGTCATAGCGATCAAGCTTTGAAATTAATAAAAAGCCCAAGTCTAGATGAAAAAAATACTTTAAGAGCTATCCCATATCATGATAATGAAGTGGTCTTGCATTATGACGATAATTTTATGCCAAAGAGAAAGCTTGCTTGGGCAGCTTGGAATTATCATATTAATCATAGTGATACTTCACCAGCATCTCTAACGTACAATATGAATATACTGCAAAATTTAAAAACTCAAGTACCTATTTTAGTTACATTAAATCCACAGCAAGCAATCAATAAAAAGAAAATCATTAAATCCCTCTCATACGCCCATCCACAATATAGTTTGCGAAGTATTGAGGCCCAATCAAATTATCATTTAATTTCAGGGGTTAATCGTACTTCATTTGCTGGGGCTTATTGGGGTAATGGCTTTCATGAGGATGGTGTTAAAAGTGCACTCAATGCCATTCAGCAATTTAATTTAATACATGGATTTCATTAATGCATGCAATCTATGAGGGTACTTTAAAACACACAAGGCTAAAGCCTAAGAAGCACGCATTTCAATATCGCGTTCATATGCTCTATCTTGACCTTGATGACTTAGCTCAAGTTTTTTCAAATAACTTATTTTGGAGTTATAACCGTTTAAATTTAGGCTGTTTTTTAAGGGCAGATTATTTTGGAAATCCAAAAGATAGTTTAAAAAAATCTATACAAGATGAAATTAAGAAGAATCTCAATTTCAATCACCATGGAAAAATATTTGTTTTAACAAGCCCTCGATACTTTGGGTATTGTTTTAATCCTGTGAGTTTTTATTATTGTTTTAATACTAAAAATAAATTAGAAGTGATTGTCTCTCATATCACGAATACACCTTGGAATGAAAATTATGCTTATGTGCATGATTGCCGTGGACTTCATCAATCAATAAAATCCTTCGATTTTAAAAAGAATTTTCATGTGTCACCATTTATGCCTATGAATATTAAATATGAGTGGATATTTAGTGAGCCGGGAGAAAAGATCGTAGTTTCCATGAATAATATACATAAACAAGAATTTATTTTTAATGCATCGCTGCAGCTTCACAGAAAGGCTTTTCATAGCCAATCCCTTAATCGTTTGTTATTAAAATTTCCACCTGAAACCTTTAAAACAATTATCGCTATTTATTGGAATGCTTTATGTTTAAAATTTAAACGTGTCCCTTTTTTTTCGCATCCTTAAAAGCTCATGAAAAATCTTTTATATCGACTTGCTAGATCACTTGTTTTTAGTCAATTAAGAAAAATCAAAAATGGTCATATTGCTATTATGGAAGGGACCAAGAAAATCTCATTTGGAAAAAAAGGAAAATTAAATGTCGTAATTATGGTTCATGACCCACGATTTTATGGTGCTTTGGCATTTGGCGGCTCGATCGGAGCGAGCGAGGCATTTATGCAAAAGTTTTGGTCTGTCAGTGACTTAACAAAATTAATTCGCATTATGGCCATTAATCAAGATGCCATGGATCAATTAGAAGGGTTATTTAATATTTTTCTAAAACCACTTCTTAAATGCCTTCATTATTTAAATCAAAATTCAATCAAAGGAAGTCAAATCAATATTTCCAAACATTATGATTTGGGTAATGACTTCTTTTCATTATTTTTAGATTCGACCATGATGTATTCATCTGCCGTTTTTAAAAACCGTCATGATTCGCTTTATAAAGGATCTATTTATAAATTAGAGACTATATGTCAGGGATTAGAACTTACTTCTCAAGATCATGTGATTGAAATCGGCTCTGGTTGGGGTGGATTTGCAATTTACGCAACACAACATTACGGATGTAAAGTTACCACAACAACCATTTCAAAAGAACAATATAAATATGTAAAACAAAAAATTAAGGATTTAAAGTTATCACACAAAATTACTGTGTTATTAACAGACTATCGGCACTTAAAAGGTCAATATGACAAATTAGTATCTATCGAAATGTTAGAGGCAGTGGGCTACCAGTATTACGATACTTATTTTAAAGTTTGTAGTGATTTATTAAAGTCAGATGGTTTAGCCCTCATTCAAACGATTACAATTGCTGATCAGCGTTACGAGAGAGCGAAACAATCAGTTGATTTTATTCAGCGTTATATTTTTCCAGGTAGCTGTATTCCATCTATCACTGCATTGCAAAATAGTATGACTCAGTCATCAGATCTAAAAATTTATAGTATTCGAGATATTGGTGAGCATTATGTAAGAACATTGGCTTTGTGGAGAAAGGCCTTCTTTAAGCATATAAAAGAGGTGAAAGCTCTAGGATTTGATGATGCTTTCATTCGTATGTGGCATTTTTACTTATCTTATTGCGAGGGTGGGTTCAAAGAAAAAGCCATTAGTGATATTCATCTTAAGTTAATAAAGCCAAGATATCGAGGTAAATAGGTAGGGTGTTATCTTGAACTTTTGTAAATTGGAGAGCATCATATTAGATGATATATCTTCAAAATTTAAGGCGGTAAAAACATGAAAAAGACTTATTTAATTATTTCGGCAATTTTATTAAGCATTTTTATAAATTTCAGTGTTTATGCTGAAACGCCAAACCTTCTCGATGGTGTTGTCGATAAATACTTTAAAGGTAAAGTGCTTACAAAATCAGAGGATATTACTTTTGATGTAGCTAAAAGAGCGCTTGATGGAACTCAGGTGCCATTTAAATTTACAGCAAACAAAAAATATAAAAATATCTCAGTGGTGGTGGAAGGCAATCCTCATCAGCTTCCTGGTATTGGCTCTCTAGCGCTTACGATGCATCCTAAAGTTGCACCATTCACATTTGAAACCCATATTCGTATGGAGCAAGACAGTTACGTCGATGTGATTGCCGAAGATGAAAATGGTAAATTTTTCTATAATCAAGTAGCAATCCGATCTGCAGGGGGTTGTTCAGCAGGTGTCACTTATGATGCAGATGCCGTATTAAAAGAAGTGGGAAAAATGAAAATTTTAAACACTGACAATAGAGCTTCTATTTTTATTAAACATCCTCAACACAATGGGTTCCAAGCTAACCTAAGTAATTACACAGGACTTTATATTTTGCCTGAGTGGCATTTAAATTCAGTGAGTGTAACTGATGATGAAAAAGAAATTTGGAGTGCTGAATTTGGAGGTGGCAGTACTGCTGAAAATCCCTTTTTTATCTTTGATACACAAAAAATTAAAGGTGATTTAAAAGTTGTTGCTGTTGATAATCAGGGTAAACAGTACGTAGGAAAAAAATCCTTAATAAACTAAGTAAGAACTATTAAATTTTTTTGAATAAAATCTATTTCTAGTTTGAGGAGTGTATTTTGAAAAAGTATTTAGCATTAGTGGCAGCTTTACTTGTTGCAGGGCTGGTAGGCGCTGTTTTAATATTTGGTAAAGGCTATAAACATGATAATAGACCTACAATTGTTGACATAAAAAAACATAACGAAGTCATGAGCTCTTGTATGAAGACCGCATTAGTCAAACACCCCGGCGCTATTATAGAAATTGAAATGGAAACAGAAGATGGTCGCCCTATCTTTGATATTGATATTCAAGGGGCTGATGGAAAACACTGGGAAATAGAATGCGATGCAGAATTAGCAACTGTAGTTGAAGATAATATAGATAGAGATTAAATTTTTAAATGCTTTCAAAAAAGCCACTTTATTAAGTGGCTTTTTTATTTTTATGTAAATTTTTTTGACATTATGAAAATATTTAGTTTATAATGATAATCATTCTCATTTAGAAAGCTTAAGAAAAATATGAAGAAATTTTTAGTTGTGGCCGGATTATTGATGTCAGGGATAGCGCTTGCAGGTGACGAAGAAGTTGTTTTGGTGATTGAAAACCATCAAATGAAACCAAGCACTATTGAAATTCCAGCCGATAAAAAGATAAAGCTCATTATGACTAATAAAGATAACACTCCCGAGGAATTTGAAAGTTATGATTTAGCACGAGAAAAAATTGTGCCGGCAAATTCAACGACTGATTTATATATTGGACCTTTGAAACCAGGAATTTATAAATTTCATGGTGAATTAAATCCTAAAACAGCTCATGGAGAAATAATTGTTAAATAAAACAAAATTTTTAGCTATTTTTGGAATTTTCTTATCAGTCAACGCTCTTGCGGGGCCAGCTGATTACATGTATTACCCAGTGGTAACAAAGGGGGAGCGCGAGATTGATTTTAAATTTGGAACATCTAAGAGTCAATCTGGTGAGAGAACAACTGTGAGTAAATTAGGGTACGGATTTACGCCAACAGACTACTGGTTTACAGAAATTTATGCGAAACATGAAAAAGAGGGTGCAGACAAACAACCTCAAATTGAATGGGAAAACAGATTTCAATTTACTGAAACAGGTAAATATCGATTTGAAGTAGGCATGATTCAAGAATTAGAATTTCCTATCGAAAAAAACCATCCTTACCAATTAAAATTAGGCCCATTATTACAAACTTCAATTGATTCATTTCAAATCAATGGGAATTTATTATTTAAGCGTAAGTTTGGACCAGCTTCAGAGAATGCAGTAACTGAAATGGGCTATCAATTTCAAACAAAATATCGTTACAGAAAAGAATTTGAATTTGGTATTCAAGGCTTTGGTGAAGTTGGTGAATGGGATAATTGGAAGCAAAGTAATCTTCAAAATCATCGTTGGGGGCCAGCTGTTTTTGGAAAAATCGGGTTAGATAACCTAGCTAAGATTAAATATAATGCAGCTGTACTCTATGGTGTAAGCGAAGCCGCACCAAATCAGACTTTTAGAATGCAGCTCGAGTACGAGTTCTAAGCGAATTCAACTTTGATTTTCATGATGGCTGATATAATTGAGCCAACATGAAAATCATATCCATGCCAAAAAAAAATCAATTTAATTTTATTATTATCGTTATTTCGGTTTTGATTTTTGGCGTCACTATCGCAGGTCGTCACTACATTCCACCCGATGAAACACGCTATTTATCAGTTGCATGGGATATGTGGCTTCATCATGACTATTTAGTACCACATCTGAATCATTTGCCATATAGCCATAAACCGCCACTTCTATTTTGGCTAATCAACTTAGGTTGGCTTATCTTTGGCGTCAATGATTGGTGGCCTCGCCTCATTCCATTTTTATTTTCATTAGGCTCTATTTTTATTGTCAAAAAAATATCAGATAAATTGTGGCCAAAAGATTATCGCGTAGGTTATATAGCGTCCATTCTTCTCTTGGCAAATAGCGTATGGGCTGTTTATTCATCAGCGCTTATGTTCGATATGATGCTCACTTTTTTTACATGTCTTGGAATATTAGGCATGGTGATTTCGTTGAAAGAAAAAAATTCACAAGGTTATTTATATTTGATCATTGCATTTGCGGGGGGGCTGCTTGCAAAAGGACCTACTATTCTCTTGCAGTTATTACCCCTTGCATTAACAGCACCTTGGTGGTGTGAGAAAAAAAAATTAGCCTGGAAATCATGGTATAGCTCTTTTGTCATTTCATTTCTAGTAGGTGTGGCTATTCTTTTATGTTGGGCTATTCCTGCTGGCATCTCAGGCGGCGCTCAGTATCAACATGATATTTTTTGGGGCCAAACAGCAAATCGCATGGTAAATTCTTTTGCTCATAACAGGCCGCAATGGTGGTATCTAGAAATGGCACCGCTACTTATATTTCCTTGGTTCTTCGTACCGTCATTTTGGAAATTAATCTTTCAAAGATCATCTAAAAAATTAAGTGAAGGTTTGAAGTTTTCTATCGCTTGGTTTTTCCCAGTATTTATTTCATTCAGTTTCATTAGTGGGAAACAAGTACATTATTTACTACCTATTTATCCTGCTTTAGCACTAATAATCGCAAGTCAATTCGATCGCATTAAAAAAATAGCATGGTATGACCAAGCAGTGATTGCCATACCATTACTTATTGTGGGCGGCGTATTTTATTATCTAAATATGACACATCGTATTAATGATTTGGCTCCCTGGATGAATGCATTACCTATCCAAAATAGTTTTGTGTTGATATTAGGTGCTTTTCTAATATTCATTTGGAAAACAAAAGATAAAATTTCATTTTTATGGAAACTAGTTGCTGCCAATATACTAGTTATCTCTGTTCTTTTTTTAGGCGTGATATATCACACAGGTAATGCTTATGATTTAAGAGAAGTGAGTCGCACATTAAAGACTATTGAGGATAGAGGTTTACCGTTGGCATATTTAGGTAATTACGCAGGCCAATTTGATTTTATTGGAAGACTTGATAATCCACCGCAAGTTTTAACAACTGCTCAACTATTTAATTGGACAAAAGAACACGCAGAGGGTCGGGTGATTATCACTTTTGATGGTGAACCTGATTTTGAAAAAATAAAACCCGAATTTACATCATGGTATCGAGGTAGTCATATTGCGATATTATCATCAAGCGACATCAATCGTATTTGTAAACCACAGCCAAATCTTTGTATTGAGCATTAGTGAGCACGCCATAAGTACCAACTTGCAATCGTGCGATAGGGTTTCCATGCTTCGCCAGCTGTGAGCAATAATTTAGGTTTTGGCAAAGCATCTAATTTTTTTAAAGCTTGATATCCCTTTTGAATGCCAAGATCATTTGCAGGTAACACATCCAACCTTCCAAGATTGAATATAAGTAGCATTTGAACTGTCCAAATACCCACACCTTTAATAGAACTGAGTCTTTTTATAATTTCATCATCGCTTAAATAAATAATTTCTTTTTCATTAGGGATAATTTTATTGATAGAAGCCTCAGCAATACGAAGAAGTGTTTCAGTTTTTGTTTGAGAAAAACCACTTGCACGAATAAGTATTGGATCTAATTTAACAAGCTCATGTGCTGTTGGAAAATGACCGTTAAATTGAGATAAGAATCTTTGGAAGATGCTTTCAGCTGCTTTGGAATGAAGTTGTTGATAGGCAATCGTTTTTAAAAGAGACTCATAAGGGGATAATTCCGACGAAATTTTTAAATGACAAGTCCCTATTTTTTTTATTAAACCTTCCCAATCTTTATCAAGCCCAGATAAAAATGCGACAGATGATTTAATATAATGATTTGATAGTGTTTTAATTACCAAGGAATTTTTTTGCCATCGTATGCAATAAATTGACCTGATGTTTTGATTGAAAGTTTATTAATTTGATGTTTCATACCAGCAACACTCTCTTCGACATCGATGAGACCATTAGGCCCGCCCATATCTGTTCTGACCCAACCCGGATGAAGTGTAATAAGTAAAAGACCCTTGGGTTTTAAATCAATAGATAAGCTTTTCATAACCATATTTAAAGCAGCTTTACTTGATCGATAAAGGTATTCACCACCACCTGAATTGTCATCGATACTTCCCATCTTACTTGTAAGGGATGCAACCTTTTTCAACTGACCTTTTTTAAGATGAGGAAGAAATGCTTGAGTCATTTTAAATGCGCTAAGTGTATTAACTTTAAAAGCATCAAGCCATGCTTTATAGTCGATATGATCAATCGAGCTATTAGGATAAATGCCTGCATTATTAATAAGAATATCGATCGGTTTCCTAAGCGATTTTGCAAGCTGGTCAACTGATGAAAAATTTGCTACATCAAGTTTATAAATTGAAATGTTTTTAAAATTTGCTTGAAGCTTATGAAGATCATCCTTTTTATTTATCTTTCTCGAACATGCGATGACTTCATACCCATCCTTAGCATATTGTTTAGCGAATTCGAGACCTAAACCCCTATTCGCGCCTGTAATAAGAACAATATATTTAGTGTTAGACATAATAAAAATAAAAAAATGATAAAGGTTTATAATAAATCAAAATCTTTGGGATGTATTGCTATGTTAATAAAGAGATATTGGCTTTTATTTTTACTTTTTATCACTCATTTCACTTATGCAGGTGAGTTTGGTAATTATTGCCTTTTAAGTTTATCTGAAGGCCATTTTCTTAAAACAGACTGTTCGGTGAATTCAATATACAAAGGAAAAGAATACTGTTTTGGTAGCGAAGTCAGCAAAGAAATCTTTTTAAAAACGCCAGATGAGTTCATTAAAAAAGCCGCTGTATTCTACGAAAAAAATAAAGAAGTTGATCGCAAAAAGATTTCACAAGAAGATTTGCTAAAAGAAATCAAAAGTCCTGATTGCGATTTCTCAAATAAAGACTTGGGCTATTTAGATATGAATGGCCTAGATTTAAGTCATTGCAAAATGCTTAATACGAGTGTCTTCGGTGCTAATCTTATAGGTGCTAATTTAGCGAATAGTAATATGCAAAGAGCTTATTTAAATTTAGCGCGCCTTGAAAAAGCTAATTTTTCAGGTGCAAATTTAACTGAAGCTACAATCTTTCAGGCTATTTTTGGAGAAACTAATTTTACTGGTGCTAATTTAACGCGCGCTAGAATGATTGGCACTTTGGGTGCCGTGAATATGTCAGGAGCCACAATTAAGTATGGTCAGTTTGGATTGGATGTGGGTAATCAGCCAATGGGGCAAATGAAATTTGATTCAGTTGGCGGTAAATTTTATAAGGCCAATTTTGAAGGCGCTGATTTAAATATTGCGAGTTTTCTATTTGGTGATTTAAGAGAGGCTAACTTAAAAAATACCAATATGTATCGTGCTGATTTAGGCCAGGCTGATTTAACAGGCGCTGATTTAACGAATGCAGATCTTACAGATGCAAACGTCGATGGCGCAATCTTTACTAATGTGAAAGGTCTTTCAACCGTCAAAGGGTTCTCAACGGTAAAAGGTAAATGTCGCGACTGCGGTATGCCTTAAATATTTGCAATACCTAAACTTAATCGGATAAATAAGTAAGCCATGCGTGATTTTAATCGTTTAATTAAATGCGCTTTATCCCAGTCCTTCAAAAGAATCTCAGTACCGCCTAATTGAATATCTTCTTCAATATTCTTTTTAAGCCGTGAAGCAAAAGATTTATCAAGGACCATAATATTAGCTTCTCGACTTAAAAGAAGGCTAAAAGGATCTATGTTTGATGAACCAATTGTTGACCAAGATCCATCTATGACAGCCACTTTGCTATGCATAAAACTTTTTGTGTATTCAAAAATGGTAATGCCTTCTTTTAAAAATTTTCCATAAAAAGCTCGTGTTGCATTCGATAGAAAATAATCCATCTCGCCTTTTAAAAGAAGCGTGACTGAAACACCTCTTCGAGCAGCATTAATTAAAGCCCTTTCAAATTTTTTACCCGGAATAAAATAAGCATTTGCAATAAGTATTTCATGTTTGGCATTTTGAATTGCATGTAAGTATGCTTTTTCAATATCTTGTCTATGCCGAAAATTATCACGCTCAATAAAGCTCAGCTTTGTTCCATTTGGGAATGATACCGTACTATTTCGAATGTATTTTGGAACGTAAGATTTTTCTAGGTGAGCCCAAGAGACTCTTTTCCAAAGCTTAGTCATACTTTGACTGATAGAATAAACAACAGGCCCTTCTAACTGAGCAGCATAATCGATACGGGGCGCTTTGCCATTGGGTACGTTTGCATCATCAATAATATTTATGCCACCGATATAAGCGATCCTATGATCAATTAAAAACATTTTTCGATGAAGTCGTCTTAATGAAATGCGCTTCATTTGGTAGGGTGAAATTTTAGGATGATAAAAAAGAAAATGAATTTTAGCGGCTTTGATTTCATCGATTACTTTTTGTGAGAGATCACGACTTCCGAATCCATCAAGTAACAAATAAATATCGATATTTCTTTTGGCGGCTTCTTTAAGCGCAGTCAAGATTTTTATACCTGTGACGTCGTGACTAAATATATAAGCCTCTACAAAAATACTTTGCCGAGCTTGCTTAATAGATTGAATCACTGAGGCAAAATAATCTTTACCATTCTTAAGTAATTTAATCTTATTTTCTTTTAGGTAGAAGGGCATGGCTTTATTTTAAGACATAAAAAAAGCGCTTAGGGTTCAACCCCCAAGCGCTTTTGTATGAATAACTAATTCTAGGCTTAGTTAACTGCTGATTTAAGAGCAGCACCTGCTTTGAATGTTGGAGCCTTACGTGCTGGTATTTTAAGTTCTTTACCAGTTTGTGGGTTACGACCAACTCGTGCAGCGCGTTTAGAAACTTTAAAAGTACCAAAGCCGATAAGTGTGACTACATCACCTTTTTTAAGAGCTTTAGTGATAGCTGCAAGTGTTGCATCAATCGCACGACCAGCGTCTGCTTTTGTTGAACCTGCTGCTTTTGCAACTGCTTCGATTAGTTCGCCTTTATTCATAATTCCTCCAAATGTAAATTAAGATATGTAAGACCATTGAAATGACAGCGTCATAGAAGGTCTAGGCGTACTTTGCATTGATTTTTAAGCCTTGTCAACAGCCATATGCAATTTTTTTCACATTGGATAAGGGTTCTATCGATATTCGTAAAATTTAAAATAAAACTATCTTTTCATTTGATTTTTGTTACAATATTCAAATGAAAAAAATTATTCCTATTCGAGGTGGTAAAAGACCAGGCGCTGGGCGTAAATTAGGCACGGGTAAATTTGGTGAAAAGACAAAGTTAGTGAGAGTGCCAGAAAGCCAAACCGCTGTGATATCAAATATCCTAGAAGCTTATGCCAAAAGAAAGATTCAAGAAATCTCAAATGTGGTATCTATTGATTTGGTGAATGAAGCCATGACGAAAACCAAGATCCCTCTATTTGAACATAAGGTGCCTGCAGGGCTTCCATCGCAAGCAGATGACCATATTGAGAAAAGAATGGATCTTAATGAATATCTTATTCGCGAAGCTGATACCACTTTTTTTGTACGCATTAAAGGTAATTCAATGGATAACGCTGGCATTCATGATGATGATGTTGTGATTGTAGATCGATCACAAGAAGCTTCTATTGGTGACATCGTATTGGCTTCACTAGACGGAGAATTTACAGTGAAGACTTTAGCTAAAAATAAAAACGGCTCTCCGCGCTTACTTCCTGCAAATGAAGCGTTTAGCCCTATTGAAGTTTTAGAGGGCATACAATTTCAGATATGGGGTGTTGTTACGGGGGCCGTTAGAAAGTTTAAATAAAGTTTTTAAGCTTTAATTATAAGTTTTTGGATTAAGCTGAATATAGTTTTGTTCAGGTTTAAGTTTTACCAACCAACCTTCATAAAAAATTTCACTTATTGCGGGATCGATGACAAGTTTAAAAGGAGGCTTGCCACCTCGATATGTTAATTTTTGGCCTTCAGTCAAGGTATATTTATTCTCGGTACTTTTACTATCTAAAATACAAATCGTTTGTTGACCTCTAGAAATAATGTGCAAGTAATCTCCGGGTTTGAGTGGATCAGCGGGAGAAGAGATCTGCGTAATAGGCTTAGAAATAGTTTGCCCACACATTTTAATTACAGGATCTTTATTATCTATTTTATTTTTTTCTAATTTTTTGATTGGGAT
>Ga0255176_1000421_pt1 | contig 18444 bp, 15 predicted proteins | sample Atl_Atlam_RepA_8_2_FD_183622 | JGI IMG/M metagenome (GOLD analysis project Ga0255176, IMG submission 183622) | Freshwater microbial communities from Altamaha River, Georgia, United States - Atl_Atlam_RepA_8d | ecosystem: Environmental > Aquatic > Freshwater > River | place: USA: Georgia... | reverse complement strand
GCTGGACCGTTACACGCTGATCAACGTCACACAAAACCAAACCGCAATATAGCATTTAGTATCGGTGAAGAGCTGAGTGATGCAATTAAAAATGCTCGATTATCTCAAAAGCAAGATTTTCCGACAATTGATTTACTAACAGGAAAAGCATTCATAGACAGCAAAGTGACTGCAAAATCAAACCCATTTATTGGCGGCAAATACTCAAAATATATGGTTTGGGAAGTAAAAGCCACTGTATTACCTGAGTTATTTGGATTGGATAATTTACCGTTTGGCGCATCAATTACTGGAACACGTGAAATAACTTTTATTCGACAATTCAATTCACAAAAAGAATCTCTCATCAACTACTGGTACAATCCAATTACAAAACTACCAAAAAACTCATCTGTATTCGATAAAAAAGAAAAGCCCATGATCGAAAACGAAAATGGTAAACCTATAGAACTCAAAGATGCTCCAGAAGACTATGTCATCAGACCAGGTGATTTTGTGGGTTTCAGAGCACCAATAATGTTTAGCGTAGGACGAGGTCTTTTGACCCATTTAACAACATCCAAAATACACCCACAGTTTGATTTTAATTTAAATTACTTTGTCAGTGGTGAATTTGATATCCAAGTTTTCCGTATAGATGAAGATCACGTGCAGGTTAAGATCCTGGCGATACAGGATAATAACTTTGGCGCCTCTATGGGCGTTCAATTAGTGGGTTTTGATCGCTACGGTAAGCTTGCATTTAATCGTTTATTCAATACAAATATTTTATCAATATATTACAACGATCGTGATAGTGACTTGTTTTTAGCCGACTATGTTTTTAATCTAAAGTCAGCTGAAGCACGCAAACAATACGATCAATTAGTAGCTGGAAAAATGAAACTATTATCTTTAAGTGCTCTTGAAAAAAACTTTAAGCATGCAGATCCGACACAATCTCTCGAAGATAAAAAAGACATGATTTTAAAAGAATTAGACACAATTAATGAATTAGCTAAAAAAGAATGGGATAACTCGTTAAAAGATCTACATCAAAAAGCTGTTCTTAAAATTGTAGCTGGGCATAATGAATCTAATATCGTTAATAAAGGGTTTAAGATTAACATCATGCGATTTGTCGGATTAGATTCAAGTTCACAGGTTACGACGTCTCGTATAGCTATGATGGATGGCTATTCATTAAATGACGTTAGCGTTTATTTACTAAATAGCTATAGCAAAACTTTTTCTTATGATTGGATTTGGTTATATGGTGAAACCGACCGCACTTCATTGGATTTTCTAGTTAAAACAAAAAAAGATGCTCAGAATAAAGAAATTCCAAATGAATTTTTAGGATTACGTATCAATAGAACTAAAAAAGACTTGGCTTTGACAGAAGATGAATACAAACGTTTAGAGTTTCGCTTTAATTCAATTTTACCGGAAGCTATTAAAAACAAACTCAAATTTCCTAAATGGGACTTTACAAATCGTAACTCAATCAAAAACGTCTTTGTCGATCAGGAAGTCTACTTCACAAATGAAATTTTTGATATTCACACTGAAGAATTTAGTGAAAATAATATCCGAGAAGGTATGCTCAATATTATAAAAAATACTTACAAATTACAGTCGCTTCCGTATGGCATGAATGGATCTGAAACCGATATCTATACAAACGGTCCACATGAAAAATTAGTAGCGTGCTATGCTCAAAATGGAACTGATGAAGCTTCGTTAGCGAAAAAGAAGATTGCTTATTCGTACGAAATAGAGAATGTACCAAAATATTTAGCTTCTATTTTTTCGCATAAAACTAGCGATAACACAACACCTGAACAAAAACTTAAAATTAACAAAGACAAATATGACAAATTTCAACATTTATTGAATAACGTGCCATTATTTAGAGAAATTGCGGGATTGTTGTTACTAAAACTAACTCCGGATAAAGAGCTTGAAAAATTTGTTGTTGCGCGACTATCTATGTCGGGTCGTAAAGTTCAGCCTTCAATATCGACGTTTCCTGATGAGACCGCATTTGATAAAACTAGAGTTTTTAGGTCATTGCTTGATCAAAATGGATACTTACTTGACCGCTCATATAATTTAAGAAACTTCTTCAATGAAGATGGTAATATTAAAACACTTGAGCAAATCGTAGTTCGATAAATATTTTGAGTTTAAGAGTGACTTTTTATCTGCAAACGCCGTCTGAATTACAGACGGCGTTTTATTTTGATACACAAATTAAAATACATTCCGTCGATTTTTTAAAATTTCTGACCTTGAATGAGGATGTTATCAATTTCACATGCCGTTAGACCGTCTGAATTCAAATATGATCTCACATACAATGTACCTGCACCCATAACTGCAACAAGCGAACTTATATTTGCATTGATTTGTACTGCTGTACTTGCTTGTGCATAAGTACCATTAGAACTCACCCACGCACTGCCATTATAATACCAAAAGTTTACCCCATCACTTGAAATTGAATAGCGATCACCGACACAGCTGTTTGATCCAAGCGTTGATGAAAATCCACTTAAAACTTGAAATGCCGAACCTATTGAAGATTGATTAGTTACATAAGCATTAATCGTCGAATAATGCTGTGGTCCAACAATTACAGACTGTAATTCCGGAGAACATAAAGTTGATCCACTGCCATAATTACAAAGTGTGTTTTCATCATCACTTTCCAAAACTGTTCGATATTGGAAATATCTATTATTCGTTACACTGAGTCCATTCGATGTAAAATTCGAAAAAGTCATCACCGGGCTACTGGTTAGAACAGCACCAGTTGCGGTATTTGAAACCGTATTATAAAGTTCGCTGAAATACGTAAGACCCGTTCCATCCGGACCCTTCCAACCTTTATATGCGCTTGTAAGCAATTCTTGATCAGAACAATCACTATTCATGCATGAACGAACTTGATATTTAAGTCGATTTGCACCACGACGATAAAGTTGAAGAACTTCTTCATCGGATAAATTTCTATTCCATAAAATAGCCTCATCATATTGAGCAGTAAAACTACTAGAGTTATTAATATATAAATTTCCAAAACCTGATATAGGACTGCCAACATTAAATGAGTCACTATATTTGACACCATCAACAAATATTGATCGACTACCTGTGGTATAATTAATGTTAACAAATAAGTGATGCCAAAATCCATCACTTAATACCTTATTTGGGCTAACAGAAACTTGATTTGCACCAGCATCGTTATCAATTCTGAGATTGATTTTACCACTACTGGAAAAAAACTGAAGAGAATATCCGTAGTTTGATGGATTTCTTCTGATAAACAACGGTAACGTAACTGCACCAGATTGACGCGTTCTAAACCAAATTTGAAAGGCCGTGGTCTGACTGAAATCCGCTAAATCACTCACTCGAATAATTCTACCATTTAAATTTGCGCCTTTATTAAAAATTGAGCTTACGTTCGTTGTGGTTCCTGAAATAATTTTTCCATGATATAAGTTTCCGGATGAATCAATAATTTCGTTGTTTGTACTATTGTACGCATTTTCATTGAACTTCCAATAAGCAACTACTCCAGAATTTAAATTACTATTCAAACCCGGATATCCATTAGAAGTACTATTGTCTTCAGGACTCATAGAATACTCTTTTAAAAACGGAAGAGTTGTATTGAAATTAAGACTTTGCCAGGTCTGTTCACTATAAGCATCCATCAATCTAGATTGCATTACACCAGAGTAACGAGCTGATTGACGAGTATATATCGTATTAATATCGTTACTGTTTAAAATTTCAGAGTAAAATGCAACCTCATCAATTTCACCTATATAATCATCATCAGCAGTATTTTGTGCAAATAGCATTCTCCAACTTGATGGCGACACCGGTGTAAAAAGTGTTGTTGAAGCGAAGTTCATTTGACATTCTAAAACACCATTTATATATATTTGTGAATATCCAGAACTAGCAGAAGCTACAAATGCAAAGTGTACCCACTTATTTGCTAAATTATTTAGATTAATGCAATTCAACTTTCGCCTTGTGCCTGTATCCGTAAATATACTGCATGACAGTGTACCATCTTGCTCAATCAAGCAATGATAACCTGCAAAAGAATTTCCTAGATTATAAAAAATCCACCTAAAATCATTATTCACAGTTGTGTCATAATTTGTCAGCGATGGCTTAATCCAACTAAAAAAAGTAAATCCGTCGTTATTCATAATCTGATCCATTCCCGTAGAGTATGGAATAGAAAAACCGCGATTTAAACCTGTCACTTGTATTGAGTCTTTAACTTTACCTGTACTTGAGTAACTCATCAAGCTTGCACCGCTAGATCCATCAAATGCAGTAGCCAATGGGCCTTTATTTTCACACGGTAAAATACTAGCACTACCAGAAATTGCACCAGAACCGTTGAAGCAGTAATAACCTTTTAAACTACCCCATTTAGGAGTCCAACTAGGATCAAGTTCAGCATTATTAGTTGTAGCGTTTAGTCTTACATATCCATTCACGGAGTCATATTGAGCGCCAGTATAAGTCGCTCCACCAAATCCACTCGTAGTGTTATCATCATCAGTTTGATCTGATGATGATAATCTGAATACTCCCCCTACCAATTCACTTACATTGGTATTTGAAAATATATAACTTGATTCAGTACCAGCCGTATACGGTATATTCAGTAAAAAATTTTGATAAGATCTTCCAGTGACTTCGTTTGAGTTAGAGCCTTCACCAAATTCATTAAATGAACGGACCACATAGTAATAAATTGTACCATTCGTGACTGAAGCATCTAAATAACTTGTACTCGTTATATCTGTTGCAATTTGTACGTAGCCACTTCCAGATGTAGCGCTTCGCAACACTTTGTATTTAATTGATCCCACTCCTGTCGATGCAGACCACGACAAAGTTACTGTTCCACTTGCTGATGTTGTACTTAGACCAGTTGGTACCGATGGTGCATTAAGTGGAGTAATCGCAAACTCTGATGACACACTCGTAGAACCTTTAGGATTACTTGCTATCACTGTAAAGTAATAAGTCGTGCCGTTTGTAAGAGTGGTGATTGTACAAGGAGAAGAATTACAGCTCGCAGTTAGTGTGTACACACCGCTCATGGTTCCATATCTGACTTGATAACTATCTGCTCTGTCTGATGCTGACCAATACAGAGTCACCTGAGATGATTGCATTTCATAATATGTAAACCTAAAACTTGAAGGTAAATCCAAGAACGCATTATAAGCATCGCTAATGATTGACTGACCAGTACCAGAATTATCAAGAGGGTTTTTGCAACCACTCATTATAAAAATAATAGTTAAAAAAACTAACTTTAGTGTTTTCAATCAAACACTCCAAATTCTTTTTTAAGACCAAGCATAACACCAATACCTGTTTGATCATAAGTCGCGTCATTCATTTTGAGATCGTTATTTTTATAGTAAATTTCACCATGGATTTTAAAAGTTCCAATTAAATCTGAAAAACCAATTCCGGTTTTATGACCGAAACTGAGCTTCGAATTGTAGGGCTCTTGCCGATTTGGCAAAACAGCACTTAAACTTGCCAGGCCTTTAACTGTTAGATTATCAATTTGATAAAATTGATAATCTACACCGTACGAAATCATCGGGGTCACAAACTTTTCTATAACTACTGTTGATGAGTTTGTTGAACGACTTACAAGACTTTCACTGTAATTTAACGATGTTACCATATTTAAATACATAGAATGTTTATAATGAGTATTAAATTCATATTGAGCTAATGTATTGGTGTTGTTAGTCAAAGACTTTGTTGTTGAAACACTGTCTTGTATCGAAACTCTTATTGACTGATAACCTAAACTAGTTCTAAAGTTTTCACTCCAGCGCTGTCCCCACAAAAATCTAAAACCAGTGCTTGCATCAGACAAAAGCGTAGCTTCAGCGCCTGACGACATATCTGTCGATTTAACACGTATAAATTCGCTTAAAATATCTATCTCCAAATCACTTCGACTACTCACTTCTTCACTAGCTATTTTTCGATTTTTATTTTCAATCAATGCTGGTTTTATTACTGTATCTGCTACATCATGAGCAACTACAAAAGAATTTTGATCTTCGCTAACTTGTGTGTTTTTATCGACAGATAAATCTTGTGCAATCAAATTATTTTGATCTACCGCTAAACTAATCTTCATCCCAGGATAAAGAATGTTTCCTTTTGAATCTTTAAGTAACTTATTATGCTCAACTACTTTTAGCAGAAATCCATTCTTACCATAAATTGGTTTAAAATTCTTATTATACAAAATTTGAGACAACGTATCACCTTGCCGAACAACATATGTTTCGGCAGTTACACCTTGGACAAAACCAAAAGTGCATAAAAGGTTCGTAAAAATTTTAAATCTCGTTTTGATTTTCATAATCTTTTCAATGTTTTGTAGAAATATTTACAGTAATTTGATCGGCCAATATTAAAATTTACTTTATGCTGCTTTAGACTAGATAGAACAAACCTAAGACATCTTGATCAAGTACTATGTATCAATTTAAGACAACTCAATACACCACAGAGCGACTATTCTATTTAGTGCTAAAAATTTTTAATTTTCTTTTTAATTCCTTAGTCTAGTTAGCCGATAGTCTAGATATCTATTGTTTGCCAATGAACAATAATAACCAAAGGGGAATTCTATGAGTGCTATTTATGATGGAAATCTATTATATCAGTTTTTACTAAACACACCTGAAAGTGCATTACGCAAAATGCTCGTTTCTGGTCAATTTACCGAAGTTCACTTCAATATGTTGATGAAATTTGCGCGTTCGGGATCTGAAAATGATTTTTGCAATCATTTTTACAATGCTACTTTTCCAAAATTAAAATACAATGCTAGAGAAATAGTATTGAAAGAAAAATTTTGGGATGTCTGCACAAAAGCACTTAATCAGCACGGATTACTATCACCAGCTCAAAAAGCAGCTGCTTAGTTTTCACGTTTTAATTCCTTTTATTCATTTTTCTAGTGAGCTCGAAAGAGAGCTTACTAGAAAAAATGTAAAAGTTTACTTTAAATCAGATAAAATTTTTTTAATTGAACCAGTAAGCACCCAAATAATCTGGGCTCAAGATCATTGGAAAAATTGTTTGAGTTCTGAGTATACAGTTGATCTCTATCATCAATTAAAAAATTTTTCAACAATTGGTTATTATCACCCTACATTCCGCCACAAACACATTGAAAATAAACTATCAAAACTCAAGAAAATACCGCAAAAAAGAATAACATTTAATCCGAATAAAAAGTTCAATTTTAAATATTACATTTGGACTATTATTGATGACCTGATTATTTATAGCGATCAGCCGTCAGCACGGTATCCAGCTGGTTGGAATGAATTCGAAGAGGATAAAATACATCCCCCCAATCGGGCTTACTTAAAACTTTGGGAAGCCATAATGATTCATGACCTAAAATTTGATAGCAAACAGATTGCTCTCGAAATTGGTGCTAGCCCAGGAGGCTGGAGCTGGGTTTTGAGTCAGTGTTTTGACAAAGTTTATACATTTGATAGAGCCCCTTTAGCAGATAAAATCGAACAGATTAAAAATATCAAACACAGTCTAGGTGATGCATTTAAATTAAACCCATTGGATTATAAAGATACAAGCTGGTTTTTTTCAGACTTAATATGTACACCAGAAAAAATTTACGAAGTCATACAAGAGTGGCTAGCTATTAGTCCAGATAAAAATTTTATGTGTACTATAAAGTTTAAGGGTGACTGTGATTTTGAAATTATTGAAAAATTGTTAAACATAGAGCATTCTAAAATCGTTAGGTTATATCAAAACAAAAACGAAGTGACATGGATTAGGCAGGTAAAGATTTGAGCGAATCTAATAACGAGTATAATGAAAAAGATGTAAATTTCTTTACTCCGGTAGCAAGTGATCTCTATCAAGAAATCATGGATAATTTACGCAAAAATAATGTACCAGTTGTTTTCAAAATAGCAAATGCTCATGCAAAGTCTAATTTTGTACCTGTTGAAGACGCCGAACTCGGCATAATTAGAAAATTTGACAGCGATTTAGTAGATACGCCGATCATGTGCTCATTCACCTATCTGGACAATAAATATTTCTTCAAATCTAAAGCAACAAGTCGTGATGTTTATTTTTTTCTGAATTTTCCAGAAAAAATTTACAAGATCCAAAGAAGAAATAACTTCCGCTTAGCTGTACCAAATTTTCTTGATCATCAAGTAACTATACTTGAATATCCTAAATTAGAATGTCGGCTAAATGATATTTCTCTCGGCGGATGTCGTTTGGAAATTACAACTCCAACGGAATTAGAATTAATTGATGAAACTGATATAACTGTAGAAATAAAAATTGTACATTCTGAAATAAAAAATCTCATGTCAATCATAGTGTTTAATCAGTTTAACTCAGAATTACAAAAACAAATCGTAGGTTTACAATTTGCACAAATGAGCGCCGAGCAAATGGCTTACTTGCATACAACGCTTATACAAGTAGATCGTGCAGTTCGGCATCGCGAAATTTAGTTTTGTTGTTGTTTTTTGAGGTTATTAAATTTTTCAGTGTATACTTTCATTTCAAAATTAAAATTGTCCATTTTTTCTTTCAAATATTCCTCAAAATCTTTTCTTTTCTGACGAAATTCAGATTCAAATTCTTCTCTCAAGTCACGTTCTTTAGAAAAATACTCTTTTCGCCTATTATCAATTTCAACGTATAATTCTGACGATTTTTCACGATTTAATTTTCTTTCTTTAATATCTAATCGTTCATTATCTATATTGTTTAGAAAGTTATCCCGTCGCTTTTTTTCTTGTTTGCTATACTCTTCACGAATTTTTTGCATATCTGAATTAAATTTATCTCTTTTTTTTCGAACCAAGTTGTTATATTTTTCGCGAACTTCGTAAGGCTCTTTTTTATAATCTTCCATCCAACTCAACAACAATGCTTTTTCATCATTACTGACTTTAATTTCTTCTGGCGTTTGTGATCTCAAGATTTCAAATTGATCACGATCTTCGGTCAAATTGTAACGACTGTCTAGGCGGGGCTTAATATTTTGTAGTTCTTTATGATGATCACTTGATGAATCATTACGCTCAGCTTTATCGAGACTAAAATCTCGTTCAGTTGCAATCTGGCAAGATATTAGTAGAGCGTTACACACAAGTCCTAAGAACAGAATTTGGATTGATTTAGTCATATATTTATTTTGAACAAACATGGACTAGAATACAATATGCTTCAATATTAAATTAGACCTATGCATCAACAAGGCTCACACTTTGGAAAAAATAAACCTGATTGGCACATGACCAGTATACCATTTGAGATGTTTAGAGCTAAATACGGTTCTAAAATTCGATTACTCATGCTTGGCTTATTCACTCAAGCAATCATCTTATTTCCAATTGTGTATTGGTCATTACAAAATTACACTTTTTTCGAAAACAATATCCCAGCGCAATATAATTTAAAAAATTATATCAACACCGAAAAAAATTGGATCATTATTTTATATACTTGCAGTGTTGTTTTTTCTGCTTTTTTCAATCTTTATATATCTTCCCGTACCAAGCGTAATAGTATTCCAAATACTATCGACGTTGAAACTTCGCTTGGCGAAGCTGTAGATCAACGTCACGCTTCTTAATTGATTCTCTTTTATCGTGTATTTTTTTACCCTTAGCTAAACCAACTAGAAGTTTTACTCGTCCATCTTTAAAATAAATTTTCAAGGGAATACACGTCATGCCCTTTTCTTTAATTGCTCCGAATATTTGATCAAGTTCACTTCGATGCAACAGCAGCTTACGTAAGCGTTCGGGAATATGGTTATTATAACTACTCGCTTTATACTCTGTTATATGAGCATTCTGCAAATAGGCTTCATCTCCTTTAAAAGCTATATACGAATCTTTAAATTGAATATTTTTTTGTCGAAGCGACTTCACTTCACTGCCAGTTAAAACCAAACCAGCTTCAAATGTGTCAGAAATTGAATATTCAAATCGCGCCTGTTTATTTTCCTGAATAATGAGTATTCCCATATCGCCTATTTTTTTAAATATAAGTAAAGATCCTTGAGCTGCTCAATACTAAGCTCTTCAGCTCTAACTTTATCAGATAATTTCTTTTCTGTAATCCAATTAATAAACTTTGGATGAATAGAGCTATCTAAATTCGATTTTAGAATGCGTCTTCTTTGCTTAAAACAAGTCTTAATAAATAGTAAATAATCTTTTTTATGACTAATACTACTCTCTTTGTGAGTAAATCTTAACACTCGGCTATTAACCTTCGGCGCAGGATTAAAATCACGCATCCCTGCATCACATACGATTTCAATTTTCCAAAACTCTTGCGCTATCACACTGAGCAAACCATAGTCTTCTGTTTTATGTTGAGCTTTGATTCTTTGGGCAACTTCCTTTTGAAACATCAAAATCATTGCTCGACATTGATTTTCATCTATGCTGCGTTCAATTACAATTGAAGATGAAATTTGGTAAGGTAAATTGCTAACCAAAACATCAAACTCAATTTGACTCCAATCAATCTGAAGAGCATCACCTGCCAACACAGGCATTTCTACAGATCGCCAATATTCAATTAAACTGTTATCAAGTTCGATCAATTGATATTGACCATACCGTTCACGTAATACATCCGTCAACGCGCCTAAACCAGGGCCAATTTCAATTAGTTTTTGAGGTTTTACTTCGTCAACAGCGTTTGTAATTTTATTAATGACAGTGTCTGAAACTAAAAAATTTTGTCCCAACGATTTTTTTGTATAATGCGATAACTCATGCATTCTTTCCTGTAATCTTTGTTTAGCAGTTTTTTGCACCATTAGTTTTTAATCGCTTTCTTTACGTCATCAAGACTTTCACGTAGAGCTATCTTGAAATCGTTTTCATAACTTGAAGATGAAGGACCTAAACTTATATCTGATTCAATATGACGATTAAGTTGCAATATTCCCGCATAACCTATCATTGCCGCATTATCAGTACAATACTTCATGGGTGGAATAATTACTCGATATCCCTTTTTTTTAAGATTCTCCGCCTCATATCTTAATTTTGAATTTGCACTCACGCCACCAGTGATAGCAATATTTTCGGTCTTAAAAAGACGTGCTGCAAGAGTGATTTTTGCAATAAGTGTTTCGACAACTGCTTCTTGAAACGAAGCACATAAATCGGCGCGTACATGCTCAAGCTGAGCCGATGGTAATTTTTGTAGAAGTCTATGTGCGGCTGACTTCAAACCACTAAAGCTCATCATTAAACTTTTTTCGTGTATCAGTCCACGCGGAAATTCATACGCCTTTGCTTGTCCAATTTGTGCCAATCGATCGACTTGAACACCACCCGGATATCCAAGACCGATCATCTTAGCAAATTTATCATATGCTTCTCCAGCGGCATCGTCTTTCGTTGTACCTACAATAGTATAATCACCAGGATTTTGAACTAAATATATACTTGTGTGGCCACCACTGACAGCTAACGCAACGTAGGGATAACTAAAGTGTTCTGATGGACTATATTGATCATCGACAAGAAATGGAGCTAATAAATGACCTTCTAAATGATTAACTCCAATAAAAGGTTTATTCAAGGATTGAGCTAAAGCTTTGACTGTCATTAAACCAACGATCAACGATCCTATCAATCCAGGTCTATTGGTTACAGCCAAACCATCAATTTGATCCAAAGTTAATTGAGCCCGTAGTAAAGTTTGCTCAATTAATGGAATCAGCGCAATTGAATGATTTCGACTAGCAATTTCAGGCACGACACCACCATAGGGTGCATGCTCTAGATCTTGACTAGCGGAACACTGAGCTAAAACAAATCCATCATGTCGAACAACTGCAACTGACGTATCATCACAACTTGTTTCAACAGAAAGAACTGTTTTGAAGCGTAAATTCATTACGATTATTTTTTCTTTTTCTTAGATATTTTTTGTTTAGCTTTTTGACCAAAATCAGATGAGCCATATTGAGCTGCAACCTCTTCATAAAAAGAGTAAGCTTCGTCTTTCAAGCCCATAGCTTCGAAACTTAGACCAATTTTATACTTAGCTTCAGCAACATATTTTGACTTAGGGTTTGAGTCTGTAAATTTTTGATATTCGAGAATCGCATTTTTAAAATCTTTTTGGGCAAAAAACTCTTGAGCTATTTCAAATGCTGCATTTTTCTTACTTGGCGTCTTAGTTAAATTTTTATCAGTTTTTTTAGCATTCTCTTTAGCTGCGGCATCAGCTTGTCTTTTTAATTCACGCTCATGATCATCTGAAGCTTGTCGAGCAGCCATTTCCTGTTCTAATTTAGCCATTTGAGCTTCCATTTTAATAAGCGTATCTTGCAAAAGCTGTACTTTTTGCGAATCAGTATTAGTCGCTTTTTCTTTATTTAATTGATTGATCTGGTTCTCTAAAGATTCAATACGACCATTTAAATTACGTATGAGCTCATCTTTTTCATCTACTTTTACAGAATTCTCTACTGGTTCTTGTAAAGAATTTTTATTGGCTTCATCTTTTTGGTTTTGCGTTTGCGAATGACCGTACACATGCGATTGGTATGATTCACCAAGTTCCGATCGTGTCTTTAAACATGATGCTAACACACAAAAACTTAAAATTAAAAGCGTGGATTTTATTATCACAAAACATCTCCATTTTTTTGACGAAGTAATCTTGCAGAATTTTCTGCTTTTTCAGCTGCTAATCGCGCATTTACAAAGAAATTGCGAGCTTCTTCAAATTCTCGCTCTGAATATAAAATTTTAGCACGTCTAAAAAATTCTTCGGCTTGATGCCAATACCCCGGAGAATACCTTGCCGATTGAACTGCACGAGCTGAATCAAGTGCTATTTTGGCCAATGTGTACTCTTCGTTTGGTGGTGGAACTGTAACACAGCTCCACAAAACCAACAAAAAAGTAAAAATAAATACTTGATTCAGTCGTCTTTTAGACATTATTGGCCAATAGGAACAAAGTTGGCTCTTCTGTTTTTAGCCATACCTTCTTCTGACTCATCGTTTGATAATAGTTTTTCTTTTCCAAAACTAACAGTTGTCAAACGAGAAGCTGGAATACCTTTTGAAACAAGGGCTTGCTTAACTGCATTAGCACGTCTTTCACCTAAAGCTAAGTTATACTCTGAAGAGCCTCTTTGATCGCAATGACCCTCAACAGTCACTTTTACTTTCGAGTTCTTCTTGATCCACTCAACATTTCCAGTTAATTTTTCTTTTTCAGCTGAAACGATTGCGGCTTTGTCATACTCAAAAAAGATAGTTCTTAAACCATCAATTTTACCACTATCGCTGCCTGTAGCATTTAAATTGAGAGGTGAACCATCAAGTCTTTCAGACTCGCCACCTGCAGTTGTTTCGCTCTTAACTGGAGACTCTGTTCCAATTCCTGATGAGTCTTTCTTGCGAAATGAAGAACAACTCGTGAACGCTGCCATTAAAATAGTCGCCAATAAAATCTTTTTCATTTTTTCCTCCGTAAGTTTTTATTCTGGACATATCTAATTTAGACCATTGTAAAACCTTGTCAAACCCAGTTTCACGTTCAACAATCAACTATGATTAAAATTTTTTCGAATTTCTTTTTTTATGCTTGTGTTTGTCTTTTTTTAGCCACTTTTTCCGAAAAAACTGCTGCTCAGCGAATTGGGCACTCGAATCAAGCTTGGAAAATGATAATTACGGAGCATTTCGAAATTTTTTATTCTGCTCAGCATCAAGACTTAGGTCTTTATTATGCCAAAATCGCAGAAGAATCCTATCAAGAAATCACAACAGTGTTTACTGAAAAGCCGACTGAAAAAATTGTCGTCATCATAAACGATTCAACTGATATATCAAATGGATTTACAACTTTAATTCCTTACCCCTACATCATGATTTATCCCGTGCAAGTTGGTCCGCGTGAAACACTTTCAGAATCTGGAGAATGGGCAAAAGAACTATTTATACATGAACTGACTCACGTATTTCAACTTTACCCAGCACGCGGCTTTTATTCCTGGCTTAAGCCAATATTTGGGACAATCATTGCGCCCAATATGCTTATGCCACTTTGGTGGAAAGAAGGCATGGCCGTTCAAATGGAAACACGGTTTAGTCATCAAGGTCGCTTGCGCTCATATTATCAAGATGCTGTTATTCGCTCTTTTGTTCTTGATGACCAACTCTTTAAATATACAATTTCAGAAATTAACGAAGTTTTACCAACTTGGCCCTATGGCAATCGCCCCTATTTGTTTGGTTCACTTATTATGCAACAACTCGATAAACCAACTGATAATCCAGAAGATGTTAATCAAAACATTAATACTCTCGTGACCCACCAAAGTGAAAGATTACCTTATTTTATCGAACAACCCATGAAAGACTTATTTGGATATGGATATGAAAGTCATTACTTTCAAACAATTGAGAAATATAACACTCATGCTCAGGGTCAAATTAGTAGCATCAAAAATATTTCAACCACAGATGAAACATTCAAAATAATTGATGACCAACTCATTTCAAGCCGACATCCACGCTATAATAATCGCGATCAGCTCTTGGGAATGATCGTAACTGAGAAAAATGGAAAAAAACTAGCGCTCTATAAACTCGAAAATTCTAAACAATGGAAACGCTTAAATTTAAAACAACCACCTAAAAATGATATAAGCAGTTTTGAATTTCATCCAAACCGATCATTAATCGTATTTGCTAAAACCGATAATATTTCATCGAACGAAATATTTTCAGACTTGTATCTCTACGACTACTCTCAAGATAAAATTATTAAGATAACAAATGCCGAAAGAGCGCGCCAACCTCAGTGGAACGGTGACGGCAATTCTCTTTTTTATATTTCGACCGCAAATGGACGAACGCAAATTAAACAAATGCTTATAGATCATCAGGATTTTAATACGGATAATGATGAACTTAAACTCAGCGGCGAAGTCCTCATGGAAACAAGTTTAAGTCAACGTTATCACGAAGTCATTCCGCTGAAACAAAATCAATTACTCTACACTCTTGTTGATGAAACAGGCGATAGGAAAATTTATAAATACAACTTAATTACAAAAGAAAATCATCATCTAACATCATTGAAACCGCAGGCTGAAAATTTTAAAATTATAGATCAAAATCTGTATTATAGCTCAACAGCGACAGGTGTTTCAAATATATATAAATACGATCTATCTTTACAAACAAATATCGCACAAACAAATATGATCACAGGTGTGATTGACTTTGATATTGACGGATCTCAAGGTTTTGGTACGGTCTTTACGAGTAAGGGTCCTCAAGTTTTTAATTACAGCCTTAGTCATTTTTCGAAATTACCTGAAATTACCCATCAAGTCAGAAATAAATACAATTATCAGAATAATCCAAGACCTGATTTGAGTTTACAATCACAAGACGCAGTTGCAGCTAAATACTTATATCCGCATTATTTTATTCCTTTTATCTCAACATCGTCAAATGATCAGAGTTTGTACTTGCAATTAATGACAAGCGGACACGATCCACTTATGATCCATCAATATAATCTTTCAATCGACTATGATGCATTTATTAAAAAAGTGGGTTATAACGTTAACTACGTTAATTCATATTATGACTCTTCTTTCACTGTTCAAAGTTATCGTCGGTTCAAATCTTTTGGATTAAATACAAAAGCTCTTGAAAAAAACCAAACTGCAATTGCTGCAATTCCTGACTTATTTCACATAAGTCCGGATATTCAGTTGATGTTGGGATTGTTAGACCAATCAACAGACGACACATACCGACCGACCCACCACACAGGAATATTTACTCAAATTTTATATAAAGATATCTCAAAAACAATATTTGATATTTACCCAACAAAAGGAATTAGCACACTCGTTCGCTACGAAAACAACAGAGCTCGAGATCGCAATACAACCGATAATCTTAGTGACTACGAACAACTAACAGGTTCTATACAGTATTATTTTAGCCGTTGGTTGCCTGAAGATCATACGCTATCTTTTAAAATTGACTTCCTTCATACTTTACAAAATGTCTCTTCTCGTTTTGGAACAAGCAATGCAACTTCATCTCTATCTTCAGACTCGGGTTTGCCTGAATTTTTATTCAGAGGTTATTCTTTAGGTCAATTTTATGGATCACGAATGGTAACACTTAATCAAGAATATCGCTTTCCGATTAAAACATTAAATCGTGGAAATGGCACAGATCCTTATTATTTGAAGAAACTTAACGGAGCATTTATTGTTGACGGTCTTGCCGTTAAAGGCTCTGCCTACGATAAAAATCAATTTGTTATAGCAGAAGACATGCATAGCAGTTACTGGAGCTATGGTGCGGAAGCCAGACTTGAAACAACTATCGGGTACTTACTGCCTGTAAACTTTATCCTAGGTTTTTATATCCCAACAGCACCACGATATTCAAATAGTGCTCAAACTGCCTTGAGCTTGCAAATTGGAGGTTTTAACCGTTGACAAGCTACAGTGTGTCCTTGAAAACTAGAAGATGGAGTAATACTTATGGATATTTTCAAAAATAAAATGCCAGATCTCAATTCTACATTCGATCAAGCGCCACGTGAGCAACATTCACAAGCCGTTAGTCCAGCTCAAAGCACGTGGATTAGAGAACTCGTCTCTGCCGACGAACAGCTTGAAAAATCAGTGATGATTGATATGAACTTAGGTCTAGATACGCAAAGAATTCTAGTCAACGAATCTATTCAATTTTTACTCAAACTTAAAAATGAGTTTGCAGAAGCATCTGCTCAGTTTAACGAACTTAAACCTTCGGTTTTAGGACGTATTAAAGTCTATGGCATTGCTAAAACCCATGCTGATTTCATGCTTTTTAGAAACGGCTATAAAATGATTTTCTCAATTAAATCTGCTGGGGTTATTAGCATGCGATTTCACTATGTCGGCAATATGGCAATCCCGCAGCCAAATTCAAAAGAACAAGTCACCATTGTAATGGATGAAGAATTGTTTGAAGCCAAATGGGGCGCATTCGAAGAAGTTCTTTGGACATACAAAGGACAGTCGTTCAAAACACAATATTTAGTTAGACACTACTTAACTTTGTTTATTAAGGATAGCTCTCGATAGTCGCATTAAGAGCACTAGCAATTTTTTAATCAACAAGTCGTCCGTCTAGCAAACGAATGACCTTATCACCAAAAATTTCAACATCTTTTTGATCATGGGTAATCAATAAAGTTGTCAATTTTAAGTCAGTTACAAATTTTTTAATAAGCTGTCGAGATTCATTTCTGTTGTTTTCATCCAATGCTGAAAATGGTTCATCCAACAACAATAACTTTGGTTGGCTCATAACTGCTCTGAGCAAAGCCACTCTTTGCTTTTCACCACCAGATAAATTTTCTGCTAATGTGTACCAACACTTATCTAAATTAAGTTGCAGCTTGTACTGATCTAAAAGCTGCACAGTTTCAGCATTGTAATTATTGCGAGATTTCATAACGATTAAAATATTATCCTGCGCAGACAAATGAGGAAATAACTCATAGTTTTGAAAAACGACGCCAAGTTGTCTTTTTTCTATTGGTTTTTGAACTAGCTCTTCACCATCAATCATAAAAGACCATCGCTCATCATGCAGCAAACCAATGATGAGATTAAACAGTGTTGTTTTACCTGCTCCAGAAGGGCCAATAATAACATTAAATGAATTATATTTAAACTCAAGAAAAGGAATTTCCAACTTAAATGAGTCTCTTTCATATGCGAGATTTTTTAAAAAAATCAATCTTTCCTCCGTTGAGTAAAAAAGAAAATAATAGTGACATGAAAAACCAAAGCAAAAGCATGATTAAACTAACTACGAATGCACCTTCAATACGATACGAAGATAAATACGAGGCCATTATCGTACCTAAGGTTTTAATTGTACTACCAGATATTTTAATCAGTGCGAATTCTGCTATACTCATAATAAACAGAGTCGATACTAAAAAATCTAGACTATTTCTCATTTGCGGAAAAAAAATAAGCTTTAGATAGTCGAAAAAACACAAACCATAAATTTTAGCAGTCAATTTTTGAGATTCAAGTTCATGAATTTTTGCTTGGATAGTTAGTTTATAGATTGCACTAAAAAGTGCCACACTAAAAAAATAAGACAGTGCCAATAAATTCAAAATATAATATTGAGAAGTACCCCAAAAAAATAGGGATGCACCCAGAAGTAAAACTGATACCGAGTTAAAATAATCAATAAATTTTATTGATTTATTATGCCAAATCAAATATAGAACTTTAATTAAAACAGTTAAAAAAAGAAACAGATTCATCAAGCTA
>Ga0255176_1000392_pt1 | contig 19641 bp, 36 predicted proteins | sample Atl_Atlam_RepA_8_2_FD_183622 | JGI IMG/M metagenome (GOLD analysis project Ga0255176, IMG submission 183622) | Freshwater microbial communities from Altamaha River, Georgia, United States - Atl_Atlam_RepA_8d | ecosystem: Environmental > Aquatic > Freshwater > River | place: USA: Georgia... | reverse complement strand
TCAAGGCTATTAAGCCAAGGCGACAAGGTTACAATTGCAAATGAAGAATACACTATTGAGTTTGTTGGCGAGAGCTTAATTTTTACGACTGAATCTCAAAAGAACTATGTCGAGCTAGGTGGCATGACATATAAAACAGAAATACCTAGCAGATATGAAAATCGTACTTTCAATATAGCAGGACACGATCTTAATTCTGGTACATACACAGTAATAAACTTAGTGTCTCAAGACATTGTTGAGGTAGATGATGCTTCAACTTTAAACGTGAATGATATTATCTATTCAGGAAACTTTTTTACTAAGGTAAGAAAGGTTAAAGGGAATAGAGTCTTTTTAAATTCACATTTATCAGGGCTTAAAATTGGCCTAGTCTTTTATAGATCTCCTGTCTTTAATGCTTACTATGGAACTACTCAAATGGTCTTCTTAAGGGATTACACAATCCAGGGAAGCAATCTTGTTTTAAGTAATCTAGCAGAGTTTAATAATACTCAGGTTAAGTCAGGAGATATTAAGTTAAACTTTATCAATGGATCTAATCGAGTTGATAGGTCAATGGGTGACACCACGGACTTTAAAACAATCTTTAAGCCTCGTGACTTTGTTAAGATATTAAGACGAGATAGCGTTGACTGGTATGAGGTTAGAAACGTACAAGAAACATTCGTAGATTTCAGGACTGTCTTTAATGGAGTCACTGGCTCATACAGCTATGTTATCAAGTCGCCCATTTTTGTGTCAGACGAAACTTTGGTCAGGGTTGATACTTACGGACTATACGATCAGGAATGGATTAACACTCCAAAGAAAGCAGTTAAATGGTTACTTAATGGGATAGGAGGGTTTAACGATGTTGACGACAGTGATTTTAATATTATTCTCAGTTTATCTTATCCGCAATCTACAGTTCCTAGCATACGAGATATTATTACTGATATTAACGTCTCTTGTTTTGGCTCTCTTTATCAGGACTCAGATTTTAAATTTAACTTCCGATTACTTGACTCGGATCGCCCTCAAGATTTAGAGGTTCTATCTGATGATGATATTATCTCATTTAGTCAGACTACTAAGAATAACATCGTTTCAAAGATTGTCTTGAGCTATTCTAGGTACATAGACGATAGTGGTGCTGAGGCATTTAAAACTATTGAGGTAGTTAATCAGTCATTAATTAACTCATCTGCTAACATGAATCAGCTTGATGCGACAGCTAATGTTTACGATGATGTAACGGCTGAAAATATCGCTAACAGGTGGCTACTCTATAGAGGACAAAATCAGTCAATCGTAACACTTTCTGGAAAACTCAATCTTGCTATAAAGAATATCAATGATGTGATTGGTATTAAGCTCAGAAGACTGTTTCAGAGGTATGGTTCAAGCGACAGGATTAAGCTTGGAATTATCAACCGAGTGTCTAAAGATGGCCTATCTGCATCAATCCAGTTCAATGATATTGGCAATGTGTTTAACCGAGTTCCTGGCATAGCTCCTAATACAGCTAACGACTACCCAGGAGCAACAGAGTTAGACCTTGCCTTATATGGTTACATTGTTGATAATTTAACAGAAACTCCTAGTAATTCAGAAGAAGAGTTAGGATCTAATCTAATAGGGTAAATCATGTTTAGTTCAATACCTAGTGGGATTATTCAAGTAGGCAAAGCAATCAAGAAAGAATTGTTTGATTTAATCTCAGGCAATCTTGATGATCTTGATGATAGGCTAACTGCGGTTGAGGGTGTTCAGCCTTTAATTGAAATCTTTAACGATGAAGTTATTAATAGCTCCTCATCAATTACACTTACAGGATTAGCTTTTTATAAGGCACAAAGAAACATGAGGCTAGTTAAAGCTGAGCTTCAAATCTTTGAGAAGGGGGCAACTCCCTATTCTGGATTCGTTCAAATTGATTTTAAAAAAGGATCTGATCTAAATGCTCTTAACAGTGTTTTTTCAACACCACCAACTCTTGAGCTTGATATGGTTCCTGACTATGCAACTGATTCAGGGGTATTTAATCCGACTTATCAAGACGTTTTAACGGATGAGTTTATTAGATTTGATGTTACATTACTTCCGACTGCTAACATACTTGGAAAATTCAGAATCGTACTTTATGGAGTAGCTATATGATTACCATTCCTTTTGACTTTAATCCTAATAACACTACTAGAAGAAGTGGTTCTAACTTAGTTCCGGCAGGAAGACGTTGGTTTGTTCAACCATTAACTGGTGGGATTACAGTCGATGGAACTCAAATGGATGCGGCCATTAATATCTCCATGAGCATTCCAAGTATTGCAGGCACAGTCATTAAGCAGATGCCTCTACAGGGGCACATTTACGCAGCCTCATTTAATTATCAGGTTACTGTTGCAGGTGCTTGGACTATTGAAGTTCACAAATCACCAGAGGCTTTAGATCAGGTTCCTTACGTTAAAATCACTGGTACTGGTAACGTAACAGGTACTAAAACATTTATCGACCCTACAACGATTAATGATTTAACTTTTGTTTCTCCATACGATTATTTTCCACTAAATGCTTACGTCAAAATTACTGCGGCCAACGTAGGTACATTCAACATAGTTCCTGTTGGTAGAAGAATGCCCGATAGTAATGATGGATTCTGGGTTAAAGAGGGAGCTATTGTTGACGGAGCTTCTTACCGAGTAACTGAATACCTTAATGCTACATGATGGCAATATTCCGCAAGGGCATATTCATTGAGTTTAGGAACTTCAAAAAGAAGAGAGATTTAATCAATTACGTTTCTCAAATGAAGTGGTCACTGGCAGACATGACAGCAATTATTTACAAGTGCCAAGATCCAGGTGAGGACTGTACTTTTGACAATGATACACTCATAATAAAAAAGAATAGGTATTTGCCTAAATACTTTTTGAGGGATGGGGTATGGATTTAGTTAAAGTAATCATTTATCTACTTGGACTTAGTGCAACAATAGTAATCTGGTCATTTAACACATTCGCCTCTCTCGATAGGGTTAAAACAATAGAAGAGAAGCTTGATAGCCTTGCAACAAAGCATGATATTGAAGTTTTAAGAGAAGACATAAGAGAGCTTAGACGATGAAATTTAAAAGCGAAGAAGTTCAAAAAGGACTTGATCTTATTCATCCAACGCTCAAATCATTGTGCTTTATAGCTGATGAGTTCTGTAAACGCTTGGGCCATGAGATTACATTAACTGAAACTATGTCAGATCCAGAAAAAGATAAGAAGCTTGGCAGGGTTTCATCATCTCACTCAGAAGGTCGAGCTGTTGATATTCGAACAAATGATTTACCTAAAGAGGTAGTCACTAAGCTTTGTGAGTTTTTAAATACTAAATATAAAGATATGGGTGCAATCTCAATTAAGAGCAAGAGAAGAATTACAGCAGTTTTTCATGACAATGGTAATGGCCCCCATATTCATATGCAATTAGGCAAAGACTACATTGATTCAATATCAAATAAGGTAAAATGGACTTACCCTAAACACGAGGTTAAAAATGGACGTTCTAGTAAATCACCAAAGTGAAATTCTTCTTTTCTTGTTAGCAGCATCTGAGCTACTTGCACTTATCCCAAGTGTTAAAGCAAACTCTTTATTTCAATTAGCTGTTAACTTACTTAAATCACTTAAGAAGTAATGAGCTCACTCTTTGTAAAGATTGCACAATCTGTATTAGTCCCTTTATTTACTCAGGCAGTTAGCCTATTAGTAAAGATTTATAGAAGGTCAAAAGCTAATAAAAAGCTTGAGGCTGAAAATAAAAAGAAAGGAGATGATTACATGAATGGATCAGACAAAGAGTTTGAGAAGTTACCATGAAATTTATTTTATTACTTATCCTAGTGGGATGCACGACAGGCGAGATTGAAACGCCAGACTCTCCTCAATGCTCCCCTAGGTTTGTTTACGCTTATCCTCAAGGCGAAAGGGTTATCTCTGAAACTGAATCATATTGCCTATGCAGACCTTATAGATTCTCTAGGGAGTACATCGGTGCAGTTGGTGCATCAGAAAGATTACCGATTGGATTTTGTGATAAGTTAATTGGATGGCCACCGAATGAGTACGTTAAAAAAGCAACATTCTGGGAGCAAGTCAGAAGGGCAATCCAAGACGAACAACCTTAAGAATCTCTACTTACAGGCAAAGCTTGATGGAAATTCAAGGCTAGTTAAAATGTATGGAGATATGCTTAAGAAGCTTGGTGAGGCTCTCCCAAAATAGAGTGATGAGATATTAGAATCTCGCATGAAATCATCCATTCCTTAGCAGGAACTTTAGTCAAAGAAACACTTCTAATATAAGCATCATCAATGCCGATGCTTTTAAATATTGAATCAGTTAAACACTTCTCAAAGTTAGCAACATCACCACCCTTAAGATTAATAGTCCCATCAGCTTTAAAATAAGTTGGCATATAGATAACGTAATGAACATCAAGGCATGACTCTACCTTGCTCCATATATCCATAAACTTTTTAATTTCTTTGTTGTAACCAAGCATCAGTTGGCCAATTAACTTTTCAAACTCACGATACTCTTTTGATTTAATAATTCTACCAGAGAATTGACGAATCATTTTGTTATTAGATAGAGGCTTTGCTTTAAACGTGAGTAGCATTTGACTTCCTTTTTTTAATCTGAAACGATTGTATTATCAAAACTGCAAGGACGCTAGTTATGATCGCACTCTACCCTTACCCTCCCAAGATGCTCCTACTCTGTCTAAGGGGTAGAGGCGTATGATAAGGTTAGACTGTAAGAATAAAAAAGCTCTCATCATTTCAGACCTGCACTTCCCATATTCAGTACCAGATTGGTTCGAGTTCTTGGAAGACCTTCACAAAAAGAATAACTATGATCTCATCATCTCGGTTGGTGACGAGGTTGATTTCTCCTCTATAAGCTTTCACGATAAAGATCCTGGAATGCTTAACCCATCTAAGGAATTAACGGACTCGATTGATTGCATGAAGAAATTAGAGTCACTGTTCCCAAAGATATACTTTTGTGAATCTAATCATGGGTCTCTCATCTTTAGACGACAAAAGTTTGCAGGCATTCCTATCGAGGTTATTAAGCCACTAGATCAAATCTATGGGACTCCTCAGTTCTCATGGCATGATGAAATCATCCTTGAGACTAATAAAGGTGATGTTTATATCTGCCATGGAAAAGTATCAAGACCTGGTGGACTGTCTAAAGAAATCGGGGTCTCTACATTTCAAGGGCACTTTCACTCACTCTTTAACATCGTTTACTCAACTCATTTAACAGGATCACGATTTGATGCTTACGTTGGATGCTTAGCTGACCAGGACAAGCTTGCGTTCGCTTATGCTAAGAATAACTCAAAGAAATTTATAAATGGTGTTGGAGATATTGACGAGAATGGTACACCTAGGCTTTATCTATACTCTGACTTTATTCCTAAAATTCCCGAATCTCATAGCAGCTAGGTTTTTTATTTCTTATTTGGCCTATCTTATAGCCAAGAAAGAAACCAATGCTAAGAATTTTAAAAGCTAGTAGTTTAGTTATAACCATAGTTTTATATTTGATGAAATGTAATAAGGAACTGAATATAGATCCTTGTCTCTTGATGGGTAGTTGTTCCCATGAGTAAAGCCAACAAAGTGAGAATATTCATGAAGAAGTAACCCAACAACGTCTTCTAACTTCATCCAGTTCAAAGCTCTTGTAGAGATTGAAATCTTTTTTCCATCAAACATTCCAACAGCCTTAGAGAATCTCCAGGGTGTATAGACTTCAACTTCAACCGATCCACCTGATAAGAGCTTATTAACTACGTTCGCAGATGATCCTGAATCATATTTGAACTCATGCTTAGATATTGAATCCATCATTGGAGATGTTAGGGTTAATAATTCCTCGGCCTTTTTAATGGCATCAGAGACAATAGGGTAATTGGTTTTATTAATGAATTTCATTTAATTAGTCTAAGGCCTTTTCTCTCATGTACGCAACAGCTAATTGTCTCAGAGGGAATTGCTCAAGCATTTCATCTTTGTACCATACTTGCCAGGAATTACAGTAACGTCCATCACGAGCCTTAACTAGCCGAAAATCCTTAAGTAATTCTGCGCTCATCATGTCTTTAGGACGATAAACGTACGACTCTCTTCTAAGATATTCATAGTCTTTGCGAAGGTCGGTGATGCTTAAGACCTCGTTATTGTCTTGTCTTTGATAGGTGTTTATCCCACAGATATTAACAGTAATACGCTCACCAGTTTGTTTATTCTTGTAAACTAGGCGAGATCGGTCTTTTATATTCTCGATCATAGTCAAATTTCTCCACGATAAAGTTATGCTTAATAGTCCCATCTTTCTTGTATGAGTGAACTCTGCAGATTAACCCGATTGCATGGCCTATGTGAAAATCTCTATTAATGATTTCTGCCATAGTTGAATAAGCAACAGCGTCAACAAAGTCTGATCTCTTTTCCTGATCCATTAGCTCAAGAGTGAAAAGACAAATTGCTTTACCCTCCGTGGTTGACTCCATTCGTTTAGACTTAATTCTTCCCTTGAATACGCAATTGTTAATGCTCATAACTTCCTTATTTATTTTCCTTTATAAAATCTCTCTTAATTTCAGATGCTAACTCCTCAAGAACTAAGACCATTTCACTTTGAAGTTTATTGGGATCGCTATAACTAAACTCGTCAGGACTCCAACCGATTATAAGCTCTGTTGTTCTGAGATGAATCCAGTCTTTAATTGCGCTTCTAATTTCGCTGCGAGGTCTGCCTTTACCGGGATTGTATTGCTCCATATTTTTACCTTTTATACATTGAAGCAATCAAGTCAGATGCTTGCTTCTGGGTTATATCGTCTTTGAACTCAATCTTATTCTTTCTTAGAACTTCTTTTTGTTTCTCAGATGCAAAGGCAACAGCTTGAGTGGTGGCATTGTTTTGAACAGGTCTTTGCTCTTGAGGTCTTTGTTGTTTTTGATGATTCTCATTACCATCATTATCGTCGTCTGCAACTAATCCAAGGATTGAGATATACGACGTTCTTCTAAGGTAGGTAACTGCGGCCGTAAGTTTCTGAGGATCTTGTATTTTAGGAAGCAATATCTGTGACTCAAGAAAAGCTCCTGATGAGTGAAACAATTTAGTGATGAGAATATTTGTCTCACCCTCATATTTAAAAGTTTGAGATATTGATAGGTCATACTCATTAAGTGCAGGCATACACATTTCTACAATAATCGCTAGGTCGGCATAGGCAGAGTTATTGAAAAACGGATTCTTCTTATTCTTAGGGATTGTCGGAACTTTCTTTTGGAATGCCACAAGGGATTTGATTAGTTCATTCATTTAATACCTTCTTTTTTATTTAGTAGTGGGAACCTTTCGGGGTGATCTTTAATTAACTTCAAAGCATAGTCAAGTGGTTTCATTCCATTGTACTTATCCTTTTTAGGACACTTGCATGGGCCAATAGAATTAAGTAGCCCATCATCAGTGTAGGTGATTGAGTATTCAGTTCGACATTTAGGACATCTATTAATTTCTTCCATGCTCATATCTTAAATCAAAACTCGTCTTCTTTGGTGTCGGTTGTAATATTTTCACGCACCGAGTCTCTGTATAACTTTTCGACATTAATTGAATTGTTAGATGCAAAGCTCTTTAAGGTGCTTAAGAAATAATTAGGATCATCAAGCATTGAATTAGATTTCTTTGCCCAGGCTACTAGCTGTTGGTAAGTGCCCTTCATTGATCGAATCCAATCCATGACGACCAAGACCATGATCTGCTCATCTGGAATGTAATAAGGCCCAGTGTCTCGCTTATAGGCTACAAGGATCTTTTCTCTAGTCTCAGCATCAAATACCTGCTCAAATTTCTCTTTAGCGATTGGATAGACGATACCAAAGTATTTATCCATATCACTGACTGAAACTGATTTCTGAGGCAAATATGGACGTAATAGCTCAAGGATCTGGGCAAGGTTAGGACACTTCTCAAACTTATAAGGAATTGATTTGCAAACTTCCTTTAATTCTAGGTCTGAATATCCAAGGTCGATAATATCTTTTGCCCACATAGACAGAGTTCCACCATTAGGTTGACGCTCAAATCTTGCTGCCATGTCTTTAAGGATTGTTTCCGCCTCTGCCTTTTGAACATCGGTAGATCGATCACTTCTAAGATTCTTGATTGATTTAGTATCGTTCCACATTTTTGCAAAAGCTAAGTGGTTGTTAATCATTTAATACCCTCCGAGTGAGACAAGAACTTAAAAGGTAATGGTTCAAGAGTAAACTGATAAAGACTTACACTTTTGGCTTAAACTTCTGATTATGTATATCAATAACAGAATAATCCTTTTCAACACTGTATGAGCATTTTCTACAAACAATCGCCATTCTGCTTAACTCATACCTGCTTCTAAAGTCGTGCCTTAATGGAAACTTGTGAACTATGCGAAGTCTTCTTTTCTGATTACAGATCTGGCACTCAGAGTTTAATGCACGAACAAGAATGTCTTTAAAGTCTCTCCATGATTTTGATCGGAGAAACTCTTGGGCAAACTCTCTTGATACCAGCTTTGGTTTAGCTTTCTTTCTTATTAACTTTCTCGCCATGAGGAACTATTACCTTTTAAATTGGAAAGTCTCTTCGGAATTCGATGCTCAAGTAAATTTTACAAGCTTAGAGGCAGATTTCTTTTTGCTTATATGGGAAAGAAGAAACTTGATTCCTACAAGGTCGAGAAGGTTTTACCTTCTGACCCCAGCCTAACAGGCTGAAATAAGGTGATCTTTCTTAGGTTATCGGTGATTTTGGGCAAAGTAAGTCTAAGGCATGGAAATTACGCCATACATTATTATTGGTTCTGCCCATCGGTTTACAGATTATCGCCTATACCTAATGGGCTCGATTGCCTGGAGTACTTTAGTTGCCAGACACATATAGTACACTCTCGTGCTACGGACAGATTTCTCCATCTCTCTTGAGCCTTCCGCCTGGTTCTTTTTTCTCGTTTACCAAGTGCTGTCATCCTTCGATGTGAGCCAGCAGGCAACCATGCTAAGTTTGAAGTTAGGCTCATGCCGCTTCAACCAAACCTTTAGGGCCATGGATGTTTTTACGATCCCAAGATGCCAAAAGTTATACAACTTCAAAAGATGTAATGTAAAGATTTCAAGATTTGATTTTATTTATAAACTTTTTGAGGTTGCTACAATAAACTCCGCAAAAAGGAGACCTTGATGAAGCTTAGTGAAGAGATTAAGGCAGTTATTCAAATTGCCACAATGACAGACAGATACATTAAAAGGCCACTATTTATTGAGTTTAATTCTCCGATTACTTTCAATATAAATGGAGCTTGTTACATTTCCTGTTTAATAGAGATTAAAGACAGGGTAGTTGGATTTGTTTGTGATGATTGCACAATTTATTTTGACGTTTTAAAAAACAAGGACAAATATAGGTTGCGACTAGCAAGTATATCTTTTTGCTAAAGACATCAACCAAATCTATCGGGGTATTAAATGAACAAAATTATCAAGCTTAATGGACAAATTCATGTAATTACAGACGTTTACACTTATCTAAGAAGTGGAGAAAGATCTACAGTTTATAGTACAGCACCGAATTCAGAAGGGACTCAATTAACTTTTTATGACTCGGACATTGAACGATCAAAAGAATTACTAGTACTTACGGACGAAGAGTTAAAATCTTTAAAGGATGCTTTATGCAAGTAATCATCAGATTCAATGATGGAGTAGTTCAAGTTGACGCAGATTCGATTGATGAGGCTCTGGATAAGTTATTCCTGACACTAGAGGAGATTGATAGCGCACTGCTTATTAATGAGCTTGGTGAGGTTGTCGATAAGGTGGGATTCTATGCTTAGAGTATTCATGCTTAATTCATTCATATTTGCCTTTATTAGCGTTTTAGTAGGTGATCCTAGCTACTTCTATGCGCTGATCTTTGGAGTGTTTATGGTGACAATGGCAAGATTGGAGGTTTGAAATGGCTACAAATTATTTTGGAACATTTGAGGACTTAACAGAAAGGGCACTGAAAGATGGGAGGATGACCACATTATTTGATGGCTTTATTAGTTTTCATGCAAACAACATATACTCAGTTCAGATTTATAAAAAGGGAGAGTTTAAATTAATGGGAATAAGAAGACATGACCAAAAAACAAATGTCCCATGGAAAGATAAACAATTACTAAAGGATACGTTTTTCGGTGAAGAGGAGTCTGCAATAGAGGTTTTCCCTAAGAAATCTAAGCTAGTAGATTCTGCCAATATGTACTGGTTGTTTACAGGCGAGTCGATTAATTCATTAACCAACATGGCTACAATTCAGGGCAATCTTTATGACAAAAAAGATTAACTACAATAACCCTACATTCTGGGCGAGTATCAAAAAGGAAGAAGATAATGACCTTTGGTTTTGCTCTAAGTATTCCTATGGATTAAGAATCATTTATTCAGATGGCGCGTGTGTTTATGCTGATGAACCGGAATTGGATGAACCGGGTGTTATGGGGGTTTCCTGTTTTTACAAAAGCGGCATGACTCACAAGCAAACAATCAAAGCTATGAAGGAATACGATAAAGAAAATAATAGAACCACAATCTATCTAGGTCAGATCGTTTTAAAAGGAGAAGAGTAATGTTGTTTGAAATAAGGAATCGATTATCAAGAGAGATATTATTTTCGGTAGAAGCTGAAAGCTTGAGGATTGCGGTTGAGTTGGCCATAAAATCAAACACTAATCTTCGCTATGCCGATCTTAGTTGTGCCAATCTTAGCTATGCCGATCTTCGCTATGCCGATCTTCGCTATGCCGATCTTCGCTATGCCAATCTTAGCTATGCCGATCTTAGCTATGCCGATCTTCGCTATGCCAATCTTAGCTATACCGATCTTAGCTATGCCTATCTTAGCTATGCCAATCTTATGGTTTTTCAATACCAAAGACACCAAGCCTTCTATACCATGAACGGATTATTAAGAATTGGTTGTATAGTATTAAGCACCTCGGAGTGGGTTGCTCAGTTTAAATCAATCGGAGAAAAGGAAAACTATACCGACGAGCAGATAAAGCTATATGGCCAATTTATAAATATGTGTCATCAGCACCATATCGATCAACAAAAGGGGAAAAGTAATGATTAAACGTAAATTAAAAAAGCTGCATGAGATATTAGCCGAGAACCCTTATTATGTTTTTGAAAAGTGCAAAGAGTTTTTTAATAATGAGAAAATTGCTTATGTAAAATCCCTAAGTTCTAAAGCACCAGAGGGGGAGATATGAAATTTAATTTAAAATATAGAAACAAAATAACCGGCGAGGAAAAACTTTTTTATCGGGACGAGAAAAGAAATTATACCGCAGAGGATGGAACCTTTATGAGTAAAATGGACTCATTCACTAAGTGGTCTTTTGTAGAAAAGATTGGGGGGCATAGAACAAGATCACTCGTAGAGAAAAGGTCATTGTCTAATTCAACTTTAAAGGAAGCACTAACTACACTTAATGCGCTGAAAATGTCGGAAAAAATTAATCCAAGTGAAAAGCTTGAAAATTATATCGATGGCTTCGAGGCTTGTTTAAAAATGTTTGGAAGTTTTAACGAGGTAAACCATGAGTAAAGAGATTGAGGCTTTCAATAGCTGGATAGCCCAGCATGACCAAGGTATTTTGACGCAAGCAGGGGATGAGTCGGAGATGGATGTAGCAGAAAGGGCTTGGCTTGCTTGTGCAGAGATTAAAAATAAAAGGATTAAGGAACTAGAAGCTCAAAATGAGAAACTGATTAAGTGTGTTGAGTTTTATGCTGATATAGATTCTTGGCACTGCCTACCGACTGAACCTTTTAAATATTTAAAAATTGACCCAGATGATTCGGGCGATGGTGATTTTTACAAGGGCGAAGTTGATGATAGAGGCGTCGGAGGGAAGGTCGCAAGAAAAAAACTTAAAGAAATAAAAGGAGAGTAATTATGGATAAGGAAACTGCACTTAAATACAAAGAAATTGCAATCAAGTTACATGAATATGCAGAAAAAATGCTTATTGAAACATTCCCAGAAAGGTATGGATATAAAGACTTGGTTAATTTAAATCTTAGTATTTATTCCCTTTTTAACCATTGTCTTTTAAGTATGGAGGACTTGCTTAAGGATGCTCATGGAATAAACGTAAACGAAGCTAGTGCTGAGTATGAGGAATAAGTGCTTGAATTAGGGGTGGATCTTATGGATAAAAGCAATTGACCTACGAAGCTGATAAACCATGCTTAGTTTGTTTTAAATACGGCAAAGGCATGGTCACTTATCATCACATATTAACACGCAAAGCTTATCCTGAGTTTAAGGATGAGGCTTGGAATAAAATGCCACTATGTTTCAAGTGTCACGAATTAGTTCATAAAAAGGGACTAGATCACTTAAGTAATCACAATCAGGTTAAATATTGGCTTGAGTCAAATCACTGGTACAAGTGTGATTTTACAGGAAAATGGAGAAATACTTTTCAAAACAAAGACAGCTAATTTATTCGATTAGATAATTAAATCAACAAGGAGATTAAGGATGATCCCCAAAAATGTTGATGTGCTAGGTATTACTTGCCCTGTTAAACAATGTGACATGAAAAAGCATCTCGATGAGGATGCCCTCGGATTGGCCGATTTGCTTGCAAACAAAATCTACATTGAGAAATTCGTACCAGATGCAGTTAAACCAAGGCTATTAGTTCATGAGGCAGCTCACATAGCTCTATGGCATTCAGGCATTCACTTCTGTTTGAATGATTCAGAGATAGAGACATTATGCCAGATCATTAGTACGCTTTATTTCGAACTTAAAAAGCAAGGAATATGATCCTAAATAACTACGTTGAGCTTGTTTATTCAAACATAAATGGATTCGAACCATTTCAAGATCCACCTAAAGCATCGTGGCAGTTAATGCTATTTACAACTAAGCTATTGACCAACCTGGGATATTCTAAGTCAAAGATAGCTCATGCTATGGCAATCCATAGATGCACAGTAGAGCGATATAGAAGGTACAAGAAAGAGTTTAATCAATCTGACTGTCTTGCATCAATGATGACTAATCAACAATTTAAAGACTTGACGCTGTAATTATTTCGCAATAGCCTAAAATCATCTTGACGTAAGGTTAAGGTAACTAACAGCGAAAGGCGGTTATGTGATTAAGGCAAAAGACATTGTTACTGTTGACATTAATAAACTCGTTTTAAATCCAAAGAACAATAACAAGCATCCTAAAGAGCAGATCGAAAGATTAGCTAAACTCATTGAATTTCAAGGGTTTAGGAATCCTGTAGTTGTATCTAATAGAACAGGTTTTGTTCTTGCAGGACATGGCCGCATAGAGGCAGCTAGAATTGCAGGACTTAAAGAGATCCCTGTTATGTACCAGGACTTTGATAATGAAGCGCAAGAGTATGCTTATCTTACAAGTGATAATGCAATCGCATCATGGGCGGATTTGGATCTATCAATGGTTAATTCAGAGATGCTTGATCTTGGGCCAGAGTTCGATATTGATTTGCTTGGTATAAAAGATTTTGTTCTTGAGCCCATTGAAAAGTTTGAGCCTCAAGCTGATGAAGACGATGTTCCAGAGATAGATCATCCAATTACTCGCAAGGGTGATATTTGGTTGCTTGGGAATCACAGATTAATGTGTGGTGACTCAACTATGATTGACGATGTTGAGAAGCTTATGAATGGTGAGAAGGCTAAAGTTCTTTTTACAAGTCCACCATATTCAGACCAGAGAGAATACAATGGAGATAAAGATTTAAGCATTGAAAAAATTATTGAATTTATACCTTCTTTTTACCCTTTTACTAATCTTCAAATTATTAACCTTGGTTATTCAAGAAAAGATGGCGAAGTAAACTGTTATTGGGATGACTATATTCAGAAAGCCAAAGATTCAGGATTGAAGTTTTTGTCATGGAATATTTGGAACAGACAAGGATTTGGATACACTGTTGGCCAGGCAACTGCAATGTTTACGATAGATCATGAGTGGGTTTTTGTTTTCGGTAAAGAAAAGATTGATTTAAACAAGACGCTTGAAAACAAGCAATCTGGAATAAGAAAAAAGGGAACAATTAGACAAAAAAATGGGGAAACAACTCCTGTTTTTACAGAAACAAAAAGCATGAGACAGATGGGAACAGTTTACACTGGTGATATTGCGAGATATGTTGGCCAAGATCATTTTCATCCTGCCATGTTCCCAGTTGAATTTGCAGAGTCATACATTGAAGCAACTACAAAAGAAAAAGAATTAATATGTGAGCCTTTTACAGGATCAGGAACAACAATAATTGCAGCAGAAAAAACCAATCGAAAATGCTACGGAATGGAACTAGACGAAAAATACTGCGATGTCATTATCAACCGATGGCAAAACTACACTGGCAAGAAAGCTAAGTTAGAATCAACAGGTCAATCATACGAAGAGTTAAAGGTGGAGAGAGATGGCGAGACCACGTAAAGAAATTGACCAGAATCAATTAGAGTCTCTATGCAGACTTAATCCTACACTCAAGGACGTTGCAGCATTTTTTCAATGCTCAGAAGACACAGTTGAAAGAAGATGTGCCGAATATGGCTACAAAGATTTTGCGGACGCTCGACAACAAAATATGGTTCACACAAGGCTTGGAGTAATTAGAAAGGCCGTTGAAATGGCCAACAATGGCAATGTTCCAATGCTAATTTTTACGTTAAAAAACCTATGCGGATGGGCCGATAAACAAGAAAGCACTGTAGGATTAGATAAAGAAACAACAAACGCATTAAAGCTAAATTACGCTTTACCTGATGCTGACAAGTGATGTTCCAACAGTCACAGAATTTGATCCTTATAGGGTACCTTATCAGATAAAGGTAATCTCTCTAGTCAGACAGGAATATAACTACAACCTTGGGCCATTAGAACTTCTATTATCGGGGGCGGTGGGCTCTGCAAAGTCGATCCTCTTATCTCATCTAATATCAACTCACGTTAGGAATAATCCAGGCGCAGGAGTATTGGTTGGACGTAAAGTTTTAAAGGATCTCAAAAATACTCAATGGGCAATGTTGTTAAAGCATGATCCTGCTCTGGCTGAATATTGGAATAAGTCTGACATGACTATAAGACTACCTAATGGATCTATTATATATGGTGTATCATGGGATGATGGGAATTATTCTAAGTTTAGATCTTACCCTTTATCAATGGCAGCAATAGAAGAGCTAACGGAAAATAAGAATATGGAGTTCTATCAAGAGATTAGAATGAGGGTTGGCCGTTGCCTTAATGTTAAAGAAAATCTAATGGTAAGTGCTACTAACCCAGACTCTCCTCACCATGAAGCTTTTAAATATTTCTTTGAGAATAAATCAGAATCGGTGCGAGTTTTTAGATCAAAGTCAGAAGACAACCCATTTCTGCCGAAGTGGTACATTGCAAGCCTTAGAGAAAGATTAGATCCCAAGATGGCAAAGAGAATGCTTGAAGGTGAATGGATTGAGATTAACCAGGATAGAATATATTACGCATTTGAAGACTCAAGAAACTATAAGGATGATGTTTATAAGTTTAACCTGTCATACCCATTAGATTTAATGTTTGACTTTAATAATTCCAAGTCAGGAAAGCCGATGTCGGTAGCCGCAGGTCAGTATATCAATGGGCATTTTAACGTTGCTAAAACATGGATCATAGCAGGCATGAGAACTCTTGATATGTGCGACGAGGTAGCAGCATCAGGATTAATCGATAGGCCATTTTGCTCCATTAGATTATTCGGAGATGCAACAGGCAAGCATTCAGATACCAGATCAAACAAGTCAGACTGGGAATTAATTGAAGGTTTCTTTGCTAACTATAAGTCAAGATTGCCGTACATGATTGAAGTTGGATTATCTAACCCTCCAATCAAGGAGAGACATAACCTTATAAACTCCCTCTGTATAAATGATTTAGGTATGACTAAGTTTACAATCTATAAAGATGCTGAGGATGCAGCTAAGGGTTTTAGGCTTGCTAAGTTAGTCGAAGGTGCAAACTTAAAAGAGGATGACTCGTTAAGAGAGCAACACGTAACTACGGCAATCGGTTACTGGGCGGTCAGAATAGATAAGTACATGAGAGACTTACAGCCTATTGTCATCTCATAAGATTAGAGTAACAATTTTTAAAACGGAGAATATATGCTAACCCAAAATGAAGTTCAAAAGATCATCTCTGAGATTGAGTCAGAGTCAAATATTAGAAGAAAGCGCCATGCTTTTAACTCTGAGCTAGTTCGTACAGGTGGATTAAAACCATTTGTCGAGAGACGAGTTAAGGAGATGTATCCAAAAACCTATTCAATGTACACGATTTCAGATTACTCAATATCTAAAAAGATTGTTGATAAGAAGTCAAAAGCTTACAAAGAAACTCCAATTCGTAAGGTTGTAGGTGATGAAGCTGCGTCTGAGATTTATGACATTATCACTAAACGATATGACCTAGACTCAGCTATGAAATGCTTTGATGAGGTTTATAACCAGGATAAATACTGCCTACTAGCTTCGTTTATGGATAGAGAGCCTGTAGGTGCTACTGAGAAGTTAAAGTTTAAATTCTTTGCATTAGCTCCATACGAGTTCGATGTAGTTCTTTCAGACCTTGGTGAGCTTGAAGTTGTAGTTTTATCTTATCCATCTGCATCGGTAACGCAAGGCACTAGCGATGGACTTAATCTAAAGATTGCTGAATCTGGTAAATCTGACGAGGGTACTGATGAAAGGCACTATTCATTCTGGACTAAAGACGAACACTTCATGGTTAGAGTCACAGGATCAGAAGAGCATAAGAGCATACAGCTTTACCTTGATGAGGGAATGACAGGTAAGAACCCTTATGGAGTTCTACCATTCGCTTATGCGCCTAAAGATAGATCAGAGAACTATCCTCAGCTATCTCCATTACCAATGCAAACAGTTGAGTTTAACGCTCTCATGAGTGTTTATTTGACAAGTGCTAATATGCAGATTGGTATCTTGAAAATTACTAGGCCAGAGAAACAAAAGCTTAGTATTTCATCTCAATCACTTTATACAGCTATTGAATGTCCTCAGTCATCACGTCCAGAAGATAGGCCAACGGATATTAACTTTATCTCGCCTACTCCAAACATGGCAGGACACAAGGAAGCGATTGTTACTTACCTTCAAACTATTATTGATGAGCAAGGGATTAACTCTAACCAGGTGATTAACCCTAATGAAAGCTTCACATCAGGATTCGATAGACTTCTATCTATGGCAGACGTCCAGGGTATTATCGAGGACAATCAAAAAATGTACGCCAAGGTTGAGAGTGATATTTATAGAATCATTAGAACTCAGCTTGCATCAGTTGGACAAAACACTCTACCAGAGGAAGGTTTTAAGATTATCTATCGTAAGCCAACAATCCTATTGAGCGACAAAGAGAAGCTTGAGAATCTAAAGATGATGAAGGATCTTGGCCTATGGTCTGACTGGGAATTAGTTCAAATGTATGATCCCAACCTTGCAGATGATGAGGCTAAAGATAAGCTTTCAAGAATTGCACAAGAGAAAGCTGATTACTTAACTGCATTCTCAGATCCGACTAAAGTATTTAATGGAGCACAGGTTGCATCTATTGTTGAGGTTGCCACCAAGGTAGGACTAGGTCAATTAACTGAGGAAGCTGGGGCACAGATTCTTGTTACATCATTCGGCATTCCTGAGGATGTTGCTAGATCAATGATACCTGCTAAAGGTTCAGTGGAGCTGCCTACTAATGTTATCTAAAGAAAAAGTAACTTACGATCTTGAGCTTGACCTTAGCGAGATTCCCAAAGAGTCTCGCAAGGCTGCTCTTAATGATGTTGGTGAGTTCATTAGAGACTCAATCTTGGACTATGTTGGTGAGGGTAAATCTCCTGTTAAAGGTGAGGGTTCATTTAAGAAGCTAAACAAGAACTATGCCGACAATCAAAAGTCGGGAGATCGATTAGCTAACCTTGATCTTAACGGAGATATGCTTGACGCATTAGACTTTAGAACAAGTGTTACGGCATCTAAAATCACAGTAGGAATATTCAGAAAGTCAGAAGCCATAAAGGCTTATAACCATAACGTAGGTGATACATTACCTAAACGCAGATTCATTCCTGATGAGAGTCAGGAGTTTAAGGAAGAAATCAAGCGTGGAATAAAAAGGATTTTGCAAGACTATGGCACTGACTAACAATCAATTAAAAAGACTATTCAAAGACTCAGTTAAAAAGATCGAGAAACAGTGGTTTAAGAACATCAAGAAAGCTGGATTTGTTAATCTAATTAAAGACCTCATTCTTAAGGGTATATCCCCTGTCGCTGGCGGTGGAAGGTTTAAGAAATACTCACAAAGCTACCTAGACGTTATTAGTGGTAAGGCTAAGTATTTTACTGCAAAGTCAGGATACGTAATTAGGGTTGAGCCTAAGCTATTACAAGCATCTTATACGGAATTAAAGTTTACTAAAGGAAAAGGTTTCTTTTCAGTTGGAAAAACAAAAAGGGCCAAGTTTGAGAAGTTTGACAAGGGATTAGGTGTAGGAAAAAGACTATCTCCAGTAAACATGAAGGTATCAGGAGAGATGCTTAAATCACTAACATTCGACGACAAGAATGGTCGGTTAACAGGTGGATCACCACTTTTTAAATACCATACCGAAGGTCTAGGAAACTTGCCGGTGAGAAAATTACTACCCTATGAGCCTAATCAAGAGTTCTCTCGAAGATTGCAACAGAAATTGGTTGAAGAATTAGAGAAAGCATCTAAGGGATTTTTTAAAGGCAAGAAAGGCGTAAAGATCAAGATTAATAGTTAATTTGACAGGTCACAATAAAGTGACTGAAAATAAGGGAGAGTGTTATGTCTGATGAAGTAAATTCACAGGCCCAAGGTGCGCAAGGCACTGAGGAGTTAGATCCAGTTCGTTTAGCTGCTACTAACAAGAGACTGCTTGAAGAGTCAGTGCAATGGAAGGAGAAATATAAATCTCTAGCACATCAGCAAGAGGAACTTGAAAGAAAGCGTTTAGAAGAGTCTGGGACGCTTGAGGAGAGACTTAAGGCTGAGACTAAGAGAGCGGCTGAATTACAGGCTGCTCTTGATAGAACAACCAAGCAAGTCGTTACTCAAAAAGTTAAGGAAAAAGTTTTAAGATTCGCAGGTGATGTTCATAATCCTGATGATCTAATTTCTAGCCCAAAGCTAAAGGAATACTTGGCCAAGGGATTGGATGAGGAGAATCTCGATTTTAATGACGAGGTTGCCAAGCAATACGTTGAGGATCTTAAAAAAGAAAAGCCTTATTTCTGGAAGCAAAGTGGGCCTATTGGAGCTAATACAGGAAAACCTGCAGCTAATATCCCATCAAGCAAGCCAGTTGAACTTAAAAAAGATGACTTAAAAAGTTTCATCATAAACAATTTTAAATAGTCCATAGGAGGACAAAATGGCCGACGTTATTATTTCGAACACGCAAGCCGCA
>Ga0255176_1000378_pt1 | contig 20626 bp, 24 predicted proteins | sample Atl_Atlam_RepA_8_2_FD_183622 | JGI IMG/M metagenome (GOLD analysis project Ga0255176, IMG submission 183622) | Freshwater microbial communities from Altamaha River, Georgia, United States - Atl_Atlam_RepA_8d | ecosystem: Environmental > Aquatic > Freshwater > River | place: USA: Georgia... | reverse complement strand
GATTTCGCTAATTTAGGATTTCACTTCAAATTAAATTCCGAGAGTTCAGGAGTAGCTCAGTCGGTAGAGCAAGCGGCTGTTAACCGCTTGGTCGGGGGTTCGAGTCCCTCCTCCTGAGCCATTTTTTCCATTTTCCACAATAAAATCAAATGCTTACAGAGATGTGTGTAGGGGTTTTGTTGTAGGGGATGTCGGGGAAAATTGGCGTTCAGGGCTTTATTCATTCCTCCTTTCAACTGAAAGGAAAACAGACCAGAAGGCCACAAGTTTGATTGTTATTCTGGGCGCAAAGGCTTTATTGATTTGATGGTGAGTCCTGAATATAACCAGAAACTTGAGAACATTTCCGTTTATCTGGGGCATACATCAATCACGACCTCATTTACACATTACAAAGACAAAGAGAATCTACATTACACACCGACGGTTTATTCAGAAAAAATAAAAAATTAAAATTGGCGGGATGGGTAGGCTCATGTAGACGTATACTGAGTATTTTTATCTGAATAGCTTTGAGGTTCATTTTCAGTTTAGAGAAGCTGAACCTCAACAACGAGATTTCTTAAAAATTATTATACGAACTTACTAACGAACACCAGCACCGCTTGTGCGTGTATTTCCACTTTTTGTTTTAGGCTTACAAATATCATCAACTTCATTATTAGCTTTTAACTGTTTAATTTCTTTTTTGATTGCGGCCTTCAAAGGAGCGCGCATTGGCTCTGACCAGCCATTTTGGAAGGACAAAGTCTTTAGTTCAATATCGTCGGCATTCATTCCAGTTTCGGCATACGCGCGAATCGCGGAACAAACACGAACAATTTCATTAAATCGGCTGTCAGTAGTTTCATACATTTTAGCTGCATCAAGTGCCTTTTGCATCTCAGCGGGAGAATTCGTTTGATAAGCTTTTTTACTAAGAGCTGTTAAATCAGCATTCAAATAATCTTGCGACTTCATTGGTTTTTTAACGTCTATATTCAACGTCCCAAAATGTTTGGAAAGGCTTTTTTCACAATCCATAGAAGCGAAAGTAAATTGCGTAGAAAGCAAAAATACAACCGTAGACAAAACTATTCTCATAAATACACTCCTCATCGTTATATATGATTATTTTGCCTAAGAAGCCTCATATTTACTATAATTTTCCATTTAGCAATTCTAACGTCTCGTTAATTTTCCCAATTATATTAGGTCCCCAGACCAATGTCCCCTCTTACAGAATAATCAATAATGAGCAAGGCAAGCCGTAGCCCATAGAGGCTGAGGCGAAGCCTTGCCATCGGGTAGTATTATAAACGATGGCAATAATATCCTTTATCACCCCAGATCATTAAAAAACTCAATCTATTGCGTTTTTCCCCACCATCTAAAACATTTTAAGAAAAATCGCAAACCACTAAAAAATTCTCCCATTTAGTTTAACGAGCAAGATTTTTGATTAGCAAAAATCACTCACAAACTAAACCGCCCATAAGGGCAAAGGAGAAATTGTATGCGTCATCTCGTATTAGCTAAAGTCCACTCATCATCGGTGGCAACGGAGCCAAAGGATCTTGAAAAAGGCCTTGGATTTTTGTGCGTATTGGAGAGCAGTAAGTGGTTAACTGATGTTGTTGTGCCTGATTTTATCAAATGTAAGTCAGCTATCAAATTGGAGGCTGGCGAACATCTGTTAGAAGTAGAGGTGTTCAACATCGGTGGGCAAAACGGTGGAAAGGTTCAAACTTACTACCGCATTATCCGCAAATCTGACCTTGGAGGGAAAAAGTAATGTTCCCATACATCAGCGAATTATTGAAACATTCGGGAGCCCTTATCGCCGTCATTGCGGTGGTAGGGGTAACCCTCTTCTATTTCTCTTACCGAATTTATAGAGGCCGTGAACCTACCCCGATTTTACGGACACTAAAATATGTGGTATAACCACAAAACCGTAAGGGGAAACAATGACAAGAGTACAATATACAAAAGAGTTTAAGTTACAAGCTTTAGAGTTAGCCGAACAACTTGGATCACTAGCAGCAGCTGCAAAGCAATTAGGAATACCAGATAGCAGCATTTATAATTGGAAAATCAAATACAAACCAAATTTAAATCTGTCTGAACATGTTAAAGTTGTAGCACCTATATCAGCTGAATCAGAAGAGATAAGACGATTAAGAAAAGAAAACGAATGGATGAGATTTGTAAAAATAATTTTTACCAATTGTTTCAACAAGGGCACAATTTCCGTCTTGGGTGATACTTCTAGCTAAACTAGTTGAATCTCTCATCAACTCAAATTCTTTACCCCACGATGAAGCAGAATAATATTTTACTTCACCGGGAATTCCATTTTTTGTTAATTGTACGGTCGCGCGCAAACTAGAAAAATGTCCGCCGCCATCGATGGTATATTTAACAACACAACTTTGCTGTCTATTCATGTTGTATTGAAAGGTTTTGCCCTCGATATTGTTTTAAATCGAACAAACTGTGATGTGTTTGACAATTTTTGAAAACAGCAAGGCTGTATCAAACTGAGATCTGATAAAACCAATTTAGCTATTGAGCTTCTGTCGATCAAAAAAACGAACAACGAAAAATCCCAGCACACAACCGACAACCTGGGCGGCAATGAACCCCAACACCCCATGCGGACGAATTCCTGAAAAGGTGTTTGTAAAGGCTCTCGCCAGTGTCACGGCCGGATTGGCAAAAGACGTTGAAGAAGTAAACCAGTAGGCCGAAGCTATATAAGTAGCAACACAAGCAGGTACAACAAAGGTCTTTTTTTGTGAGCTTAAATGAATAACAATAATTAAGCCTGAAGTAGCTATGACTTCAGAAAAATAATATCTGAACTCAGAGCGATCGTGATTCGAAATTTGTAAAACACTTTGTCCAAACATCAAATGCGTTAACCAAACACCACTCAGAGCACCTAGAAATTGTGCTGTTAAATAAACAAAAAAATATCTTTTATCTATTCGTGACTGTAGTAATTCAAATAGTGTAACGATTGGGTTAAAATGAGCTCCCGAAATATCAGCGAATATTGTAATTAAAAAATACAAACCAAATCCTGTTGCTACAGAATTCGCTAACAAAGCGATAGCAGTGTTATCAAGACTAAGGGTTTGGCCCATAATTCCCGAACCAACAACAATCAGTATTAACCAACAACTTCCGATAAACTCAGTAACAAATTTTATCATAGAGAGTTCTTAACCTTAAACTCTCTAATTTTTTCAGCAATATTATCTCGGGCTGTACGAAAATTTTCAAGTGCGACTTCGTCGTCTATAGGCTCTTTGGATGCGGGATCGGTAAATGGCCAGTGCAACTTGTGTGCTGTTTTAGAGGGTAGTACCGGGCAAACTTCTTCAGCGCATAAAGTAATAATGTAATTCAATTGATCTATAAAGTTTGGATCCAAATCAGAAATTGATTTAGAATAATGTTTTGAAATATCAACACCCACTTCTTGCATAACCTGTATGGCATACGGGTTCAATTTTGTAGGATTTGATCCAGCGCTTTCAACTTGAAATCCTTTCCCCAGAATTTTACGAGCCAAACCCTCTGCCAATTGGCTTCGTGCTGAATTAGCAACACACATAAAGAGTATATTCATAATAGTGTTTTCCTTTATCGTATTTTTACGATATAAGTTTTCAATGAAAACCTCAACAAAAAGAAAATTCCCTAACAAAATCTTGAAAGTATCTCAAGTCGCTAAAGTGTTGGGGCATCCCGCAAGGCTTGCGATACTTCAGCAACTAGCACAAAAAAAAGAGTGTATTTGTGGGGATTTAGTTATGGACTTACCGATAGCACAAGCAACCGTCAGCCAGCATTTAAAAGTTTTAAAAGACTGTGGATTTATCCAAGGCGAAATTGAAGGCCCAAAGTCAAAGTATTGTATTGATTGGAAAAACTTTGAACAATATAAAAAAATTATTGAACAATGGCTTTTGAGCTTATCTAAACAAGGTAAAAAAAATGCATGTTAGATGATTTAGATCATGGTTATTTTTGGTAGATCTTATAATCTGTCTTCAAGAAGGAAATATCAAGGAGGTCACATGAATGCCATAAAATCTATAATAACTAGAAAAAGTTTTTGGGCTTTAACTGTGGTTGTTGCTTTATTAATATATCATGCGCCGAGATTGGCTAGTTCACTACCGCTGTTTTAAGTTATAAAACTTTAAGAGGGGGTTTGATTTTATCAAGCCCTTTTCTTTTTTTTATGCACTGACTTTATTTTAAATTGTGCTTTAGACTTTTCTTTTTTAGGTTTAGGCTTGCGCAGTTCTTCTGCTACGTGCAAACGTTTACCGTCTTTATCTTTAAAGCGAGATTTAAGATCTTTTGGCGACTGACCCTTATTTTCAATTTTTGCAATCAAAGCCAAGTCGCGCTCGGTGACAAGATTAACAACTAAACCTTTTTTACCAGCGCGCGCTGTACGACCAACACGGTGTAAGTAATTCGCCATATCTTGTGGTAAGTGGTAATTGATGACACGTCCAACATAATCTAAATCAAGTCCGCGCGCTGCTAAATCAGTTGATATGAGTAATTTAACTTCGCCTTTACGAAAAGAACTTAAATTTTGGCGACGCTGCCCTTTATCCATTTCGCCGCGGTAAACAACACAAGAAAAACCACTCTTTTCAATCTGTTCGGCCAAGCGATCACATTGTTCGCGTGTATTCGTGAATACAATGGTGCCGCCCTCGGGACTTTGTTTAATAAGTTTTTCAAAAATTGGCCAACGTAACCCATCTATAACAGTTTCATTTTTTGTAACCAGTGTTTTAACGACTTTACCCGCACCGCTTGATCGAACAACTTCTGCTTTACTAAATAAACTATTCATTAAATCTTGGACGGTTTGCGAAACAGTAGCAGAAAAAAGAGCTAATTGCACATCTGTCGGACATGCGCGAACAATCATTTTTGACTCTGATAAAAAACCTTCGTCAAGCATTTGATCAGCTTCATCAAAAACTAACGTTCGTACGTCAGACAGATCAATTAAGCGCTTTTCTAAAAGCTGTAAAAGCCTGCCGGGTGTTGCTAGTAAAACTTCAAACTCAGATGCGATACTGCGCCGACTTTGCTCAAAAGTAGTACCACCCAAAACAGGACGAACACGCAATCTTGTGTCATGAGTAAAGTTTTTAAAAACTTTAGAAATTTGCTCGCCTAAATCTCGTGATGGAGCCAAAACAACGGCACGGGGTCTTGCCACTTCTACGATTGGTTGGCCATCATTTTCAAGGCTTTTAATCATGTGTAAGATCGGTAAAGCATAAGTTAATGTTTTACCACTGCCCGTTTCTGAAACCCCGACAACTGACTGGCCAGACATTAACAATGGAATGGCAGTTATTTGGATTTCTGTCGGAGTATAAATTTTAAGTGCTTTTAAAGTTTTAATAATTGATGGTAATAAACCAAAATCCGGAAATGTGTTCATCCGGGCAATGTAGCGTATAGTTCATTAAAAACGTAGTCAAAAAATCGATATTGTAAAACTTGTGGGGTGCTAAACTATAAGCTTAATTTAATTGGGCTTTTTAGATGAAATCATAAAATAGTTTGGGTACAAATCTTCACCTTTCGGGCTTTTATAAGTTAGCAAATAATACGTATTTTTTCCAACAACAAAAGCTTGGGGCTGCGCAGGAATTTGACCGTCATATATATTGAAGTTTACGGTATTTGCATGACCATTTTCGCTTAAAGTATAAAAATTTTGGTTTGATGGGCCTAGGCTTGGCCCTCCAGTCGGCTGTGGTTTATGTTTAGTACCCGTAAACGTGATAGTGAAGTCTTTAAATTTATAAGCATAATTAATCAGTTTAGAAAGTTTTGTTTCAAGACTAACATTCAACAGTGCATTTGTTAAATCTATGAGCTGTGTCTCAGCAGCGTCTGCTGTAGAGAGAAAACCAGTAGATGGTGTTTTGATTTTATCGTTATAGATCTCGATAATTTGCGATGGTTTGTTTGTGCATGTAAAGGCTAAGGAGATTTTTTTAGCATCAGGACCAAAACTTTTCATTTTATCGCCTTGAGGTGGTATTTTTTGAATAAGTGAAATAATTTGCTGAATGATGTCTTTATCGCTGATTGTGATCTGAGCGATAACAGTATCGTTTGTGTTTGATTTGTATTTGGTGATATTTAAATCGGAACATTCAGTGTTTTCAAACCAGACTAAATTTTTCACTTCAGACCTCGCTGTTAATAAAAAAAAGAATGCGATTAAGCCAAAAAAAAGCAGATTGTTTTTAACCATACACAAGCATACATCGGCAAAAAAAACAGTCAAATTTTGTTTAAAACCCTAGACTATACGTTTATTAAAATGATTTATAACAATAACTCTTCGTCTCATTTCGAGAAAGCTCGGTTATCGTAGCTAACAACGATATTGACTGTCATAGATGACACTTTTGATGATCCAACTTTTTGGGCTTAACAGCTGTCAACAAACTAGACACTTAGGTTTGTATTTGTAGTTTTGTAACCTCTTGAAACTACAAAGTAAATGGCAAATCGCAAAATGAGCATATGTTGGCATTTGATTAGCATTAGGTATTTGTATACGACGAACTGTAAATGAGAGGAACTAATATGAAAGCAACAATCTTATCTTTAGTAGTAGGTTTAATGTTATCACTTAATGCTATGGCAAACCCTGCTGATTGCGCATTAAAGCGTATGGCTAATAACGCTGGTCGATTTGACCAAAAAGGTAATTATGCTGCTCAAATGAGAAACCAACCTCAGGCCTACAATGTAAATTATCAACCATCAGAAGATGCTCGCGCTAACTAATTAAAAACGATCTTCTTCTAAGTAGGTCTGATCTTGTTGGTCTAGTTGTGAAGAGTTTCGTAAATTCGATTGACCCCCTAAAGGCTCAGCAGCTCCCCCCTGTTGGGCTTTTTCTTTTTTTGGAGAAGATCTAGATGAGTAAATAGGTCTTCCATTAGATTTAGAAGATAAATCAAACTTTTCATTCACATAATTGCGAACATATTCATAAGTCTGGTTAATTATTTTAACGCCTCCATCGGCAGAAGAGCGTATAAAATATGCTAATTCCGAGTGTTGTAAAAAGTGCGATGCCTTGTTTTCAAGAGTTTCGTTTTGAACTTTAGTTTGTGAAAAAACCATAATCAAACAAGCAAAAACAAAACACTTGAGAACAAACTTAAACTCTTCCATGCTAAACCCCACTAAAATATTTTTGCACAACTCAGATTAAATCTTACCTAAAAAGTAAAAATTCAAAATTAAGAACTAATTAAATATCAAAAATACTGGGCTAAAGAACAGAGTAAGCTACGTTCTTGCATCAAATTTGAAATTTAGAGACAATAAAACAATGTTGCAAATCAGCTTAAGCACAATTCTAAAAAATTTATTGTTTTTAATCTTCACCCTCTCTTCTCTAAGCGTCCAAGCGCAAAATTTTTCTGATGGAAATGTAAAAAATAAAAATCCATTTCCAACAAAATATGTTAATAAAACCGATGAAAGTCTCGTCATAAAATCAATAAGCATAGCCAAAGTTTTTGACAACGTTGATGGTGTTTACAGTAAAGTTGTGGAGCAACTTTTGAAAGAACTGGTTAGCAAAGACCATGCTTGGGCGCTCACAGAATACAAGTTTTCTAAAAAAAATTACCGGATTGACGAGTTTGAAACTGAGCCTGCAGATGTTTTACAAGCACTAAGTGAATCAAATGCAGATGCTTTATTAACATGTTTCATTTTAAAAGGCCCAACAGGTTTAAATATTCAGCTTAATTTATTTAATAAAGATAAAGGTTATTTATTGGTTCGCGAAGAGTTTCAAGATCAAAATATTTTCGAAATTAATAAGATTAATGATGCTGTTATTGAGCTTTATAAACAGCTCAAATCTAAAATGCCTTACGTTGGTTACGTCACAAGTCGTAATGGAAATTCGACAACAGTCAACATGGGATCACGTTTGGGTTTAAAATCAGGAGATGTATTAACCGTTGCGCAAATTGTAAAAATCAACCGACATCCAAAATTAAATTTTATGGTTGGTGTCGAAAAAGAAATAATTGGACGTATCGCATTAACTAAAGTTGATGAAGAAACTAGTTTTGGAGAGATTACTTTTGAAAAAGAAACAGGAGTAATTACAAAGGGCAGTAAAATTTTACCACTTAACTTTGTTAAGTACACAACAACGCAAGCTTCGCCAGTAGCAGACTCTTTTCCAAATGAAAAAAACCCTTATGAGTGGTTACCTTCACCAACTCCTCAGTTTGGTAAGGTTCACATAATCGCAGGTTTGTCTGACTTTACGCAGTCGCTTGTGTTGCAAGATGGCAGCAATTTAGATTCTGGTAATCGAGCAGCGCCGTATTTAGATATGCAAGCAGAATTATGGATAACACCCGAGGTATATGCGAACATTGATCTTAGGCAAATGTATTTTAAAGGGACAAATGCGCTTTCAGGCTCAACGCCATCAACACTTAATTACACTGTTGGTCGCGTTGAATTTTCCATGGGATATAAATATTTGATAGATGGAAACTTTTGGGGACCAAATATTTATTCATCACTAGGCTATCTTTCTCATAACGTTAGAGTGACCGATTCAACGCCAACGGGTTTCACCTCATATGAATTAACTGGACTCAGCATCACAGCTGGAGGAATGTTCCCGGTCACCTTGAAAAAAGATTGGGCCTTTGGCGGACAGGCTAAGTTTATGTTGTTTGAACATTTTAACGAAACGCCTGTAGATTCAGGTAAAGCTAACTCGGACTTTACTGAATTTACATTAATGGGTACATATCAATACACGACAAATATTAATCTTAAGGGACAGATTATTTTTCAAAATATTCAGACAACATTTAATTTAAATGGAAATAAAAATCCAATATCAAGATCTGTAGATGAAAAGGCCACATCTTACATGTTTGGATTTGAGTATTTGTTTTGATGGAAATATTATTTGAAGATGAATATATTGTGTGCGTTAACAAACCAGCGATGGTGTTATCGCAGCCTTCGTTTGATAAAAATCGTAAACCGATACGAGATTTGTTTGAAGAGCAGCGAGCTGATTTAAAAAATCATTTGTATTTACATCATCGTTTAGATTATGAAACATCAGGCGTATTTTTAATGTCCAAATCTAAAACAGCAAATGCTCCATTAACAGAGATGTTTAAAAATCATAGTTTCCAAAAAATTTATGTTTGTATGACGCGTCCCAACCCTCTTAACCCAGGGAAAAAAGTAGAGTGTAATATTATTTTGCCTGATCAAAGCGAGTGGATCATTAAAAATCACATGGCCCCTGCAAAAGATATGATCAAACACAAAAAAAGAATGATTTCAGTTAAAAGCGGAGGCTGGAAAGCTGAAACACATTTTAAAATATTAAAATCAACCCCAGGTTTCCATTTTATTCAAGCTACGCCGAAAACAGGTCGAACCCATCAAATTCGTCAGCATTTGCAAGAGAGCTATAGATCAATTTTGGGGGATAATATCTACGGTGGCAAAAGTAGTGACGTTCCAAGATTAATGTTGCATGCTTTTCAACTAAATTTTCCACACCCGATAAGTAAAACTGAAATAAGCGTCGAAGCACCCCTACCTGCAGATTTTGCAACTTTACTTAAATAGTTTTTTATATTTATAGTATTATGATGAACATAAAAAAAATTCTTCAAAGCTACATATTTGTGTTAGTCATTCCATCAATGCTTTTTGCTCAAGAACAAGAAGAAAAAATCGATTATATGAAAGTTGTAACTGAAATTCCCGCAACTTCTTGGGACGGGCTTAAAATGAGTTTTTCTAAAGAGTCGCTTCCGTGGTGGGGGGGTATACTTGCATCGACGGCTGTGCTTTATCATAATGATGAAGTTATTTTGCGCGATTTTCAACGTGTTGGTCGCGATATAGGTTTAGGTAATGAAGATAAAACTAAAGCAGCGCTATCTTCGGGACAAATCGACATTATTCGATTACCAACTGACGTTGGATCATTTATGTATTTTTTAGGCGATGGCTGGATGCACTTTGGTATTGCAGGTGGCTTTTTATATAACGGTTATTACAATAGCGATAACCGTGCTTATAATACAGGTCTTCGTCTTATTCATGGTATGTCTGTTTCGACAATTTTTAACCAAATGTTAAAGCGATCGTTTGGTCGCGAAAGCCCATATGTTAGAACCGAAGACAAAGGTCGTTGGAGACCTTTTCCGAGTATTCCTGCCTATCAAGAAAAAACATCGCAGTATGATGCTATGCCAAGTGGTCATATCATGACAGCTACATTGGTGTTTACAATTATTCGAGATACATATCCAGAGTATGATTCGTACTTGTTGCCAACTGAAATTACTTGGTTAACCTTGTTAGGCTATCAAATGGTGAATAATGGTGTTCATTGGATTAGTGATTATCCATTAGGTATAGGTATGGGTTATGTTTTTGCGAAAGCTTCGATGAATATGGGTAAGTCGAAAAAAGCAGAAATTGAAGATCCAAATAAAACGACGTGGATGTTGTTACCGTATCAAGATAGTGATCGAGACGGTTTGTCTGTTTTAATCAGATATTAAAAAATTTTTAAAATACAAAAATAAATAAAGCGGTTTAAAACCGCTTTATTTATTCGCACCAGGAGCAAAGTTTTTTGGTTTGCCAAACTGTCCAGGAATTGGCGGCGGAGCTTGTGGTGGTGGCAAAGGCGAAATGGATTCTGGATCTGCATCACGAAATTTATTTGTTTTAGCATCAAAGCGTAGTTTTACAGTTCCTGTTGGACCATTTCTTTGTTTACCAATAATAACTTCAGCATGACCCTGCTTATCTTGATCGTCTTTATCGTAATAATCATCACGATATAACATCATAATCACATCGGCATCTTGTTCAATTGAACCCGATTCACGCAAATCTGATAGCATTGGACGACGATCTGAACGACCTTCAACTCCACGATTTAACTGGGCGAGTGCGATAACGGGTACATTTAATTCTTTAGCGATAGCTTTAAGACTTCTTGATATTTCAGAAACTTCACGTTCACGGCTATCAACTTTTTGTTTTAACTGCATGATTTGCAAGTAATCGATCATGATACAATCTAGCCCATGTTGAGCTTTCAATCTGCGACAACGCGCGCGAATTTCAAAAGGCGAAATTCCAGATGTATCATCAATAAATAATTTAGACTCACTAATTAAACCAGCAGCTTGAATAAGCTTTGGCCAAGAAGCATCTTGTATACGACCATTACGTAACTCACCCATTGAAATTTTAGATTCACCGGCCAAAAGACGCATCATGAGGGATTCTTTACCCATCTCTACAGAGAAATAGGCTACAGCTTTTTTCGCCCGTAAAGCCATGTGGCTTGCCACATTCAGACTGAATGCTGTTTTACCCATCGACGGACGAGCGGCAATAATAATTAACTCGCCACCGTGTAATCCAGCAGTCATTTTATCAAGATCAGTAAAGCCAGAAGGTACGCCAGTCACATCTGCTTTACGTTGGTAGAGTTCTTCAATTTTTTTAATCGATGCAGTTACGATTTCAGTTGAGCCAATTAAACCAGAACTCGATTTTTCTTCACCAACTTTAAGGATTTCGCTTTCAGCGTAATCAATTAACCAATCAACATCGCTGTAATCATGACTAAAAGATTTTTCGATAATCCCTGTAGAAGTGTGAATAAGTTTTCGCAGCAGTGATTTTTCTTTGATAATTTTAGCGTGCGAATCAATATTTGCAGATGTAATAACTTTATCAAGTAAAGTAAGCAGATACTCAGGTCCACCAATTTGATCTAATTCATTCTTAGACTCTAGGTGATTTTTAACTGTAATAAGATCAATGGGTTGTGTTTTTTGATGCAGCTCTAGAATAGCTTTATAGATAATTTGATGAGCTGGCGTGTAAAAGTCAGCGATTTCAATGATGTCCGCGACCTGATCAAAGGCTTCGCTATCTAACATCAAACCGCCCAAAACAGAAAATTCCGCCTCAATATCTTGCGGCGGAATCTTTTGACTGATTTGTTTATTATTGTTTTGATTCATCGAAAACATCTGATTCATCACTAGACCCCTCTTTAAATTCTAGATGAACAGTTGCAACTCAACAAATTAAATTATTGAGTCAAAACAGGACTAGTTTCGATAACTTGTGCTGTAGGGATTGTTGTTGCTGGTTGATTTGCAGCAGCACCTTTTTTAGGTTTCAATTTATAGTTGTCGATTTTTTTCTTAAGAGTATTTCTGTTGATACCTAACATTAAAGCCGTTTTAACTTGGTTGCCGTTGTAAGCTTTAAGAGCTAGCTCGATTAAAGGTCTTTCAACTTGTTCTAAAACGATATTGTATAAACCGTTTAATTCAACTTGAGCTTCTTTTTGTTGTTGGAACAAAACTTCTAATTTGCTTTTTACTAGCTTTTCTAAGCTAACTTGTTGAAGATTTGCGACAAAAAGATTTTCTGAGTTATTCAGATTAGGCGTCATGGAACTCCCTCTATTCGTTGTTTCCTGTTAGAACGACTTCAGCCATTACTATCCCATTCTTATAGAGACTGGGGTTAGTTAGACCTCTCCCGTTATGTTGTTATTATTTTAAATGGTGTTTTTCTAAACACCGCGAGTTGTGGGTAACCAAATATACTTATGTTGCTGCAAATGCAACCTAACTTTTAATTTTTTTTGCAAAATCTTTTCTGCCAACCAGCGTTCAGACACTTGCGCGTGCGACGGGCTGAATAATACTGTAAATTTTTTTGATAAATTGTGTTGACGGCAAAAATTTTCTGACCAGTCTAAATCTTTTTCACTACAGATAACGAATTTATATTCCGTTGATGGACCAGAAAGTTCTATGTTTTCAAACAAAAAACTGTCTGCAGCACCACTATCTGGCGTTTTCACATCCAAAATAACTTTTACACGAGGATCGACCTCTTTAATTGATTTTGAACCACTTGTTTCTAAGGAAACTTGAAAGCCATGATTGCATAAATAGGTCATTAAAAAATGAACCTCTTTTTGTAAAAGAGGCTCGCCGCCGGTTAAACACACGTAATCTGTTCCATGGGACTTAATTTCGTTGATAATTTGCTCTAGCGACATTAATGACCCTTCGTTATACGAATATTTAGTGTCACAATATGTACATCTAAGATTACAAGCTGTTGTTCTAACAAATACGGTCGGCAAACCTGCAAAACTGCTTTCACCCTGGATTGAGTAAAAAATTTCATTAATCTTTAGTTTTAAATTTTGTAGTTCAGACATGTCGTCCCGTTATAAATAAAATTCTGTTTTAATGAAAAAACTTTACCCGTTGTACCAGCCTTTTGTCACATTAACAAGACCTAGACTTCGCGACTTTTGATTGTGCGGCCATATAGAATTTACACTAAGAGAATGAGTTCATTTTTCAAAAGATTTCAACAGGATGTTCGTGCAATCGGTTTTTTGGGTCTCGGTTTGTTCTTAGCACTAGCTTTAATGAGCTACAACCCCAAAGACCCATCATTTAATTCAACAGGCCAAGGCCTACAAACTTTAAACTATTGCGGAATTTTGGGAAGTTTTTTGGCTGACCTCATATATCAGGCTTTTGGTTTGACGGCATGGATCGGCATAGCTGGATTGTTTCATGCATCAGTTGAAAGCTTTCGAGGTGAAAAAATTCAATTCAAAGACGCAAGACATTTGCTAGCTATAGCACTCATTGCTTTTGCCGCAGCACTAGTGACGATTTATTTACCTGAAACAAAACTTTTTGATCAACAAGTTTATCCTGGTGGATTAGTTGGGCTTGGAATTTCGATCGGCCTTGTTAAAATTTTAAATACAATCGGCGCACAAATTTTGCTTTGGACCATGTGTTTGGTGTTATTTGTATTTTATTTTGAGTTTAGCATTCAAGAAGCTGCTGAAAGGCCCATTGAAAAGTTTATTGCTTGGTGGAGCAAGCTAGACAAAGGTTCCTTTTTTTCAGGTTGGCATTGGCCGACACTCAAAATGCTTAATAAAAACAAAGAAGATGCCACTTCTTCAACAAAAGATAAAAAAATAATTGAAGTCAAGGTGGATGGTAAAAGCAAAGGTATCGAGTCTTCAGTTGCTGAAAACTTAATTGTTCAAGCTAAACCTAGTGAAATTAGTTTTGAAGATGATGAAGATGAAATAGAAGCAATCGCCGTTGAAGAGGATGCTGAAAAGACAGAGCTCTTGTTTACAGAAGATGACGAAGACTCTGATAACGAAGTCGATGTATCTGCCTATGAACCGCCGGCGCGTCGCAAAATTGTTGCTCCTGTTAAAACCCCGCGTCGAATAGAAAATTGGTCAATGCCAAAACTTTCTTTATTAGAAGATCCACCACTAACCCGCATTCGTATCGATGAAAAAGAAATTCGCAAAAAAGCAGACATCACGCTCGATAAATTAAAACAGTTTGGCGTGGGTGGACAAATTGTCGCGGCCAAGCCTGGCCCCGTTGTGACGATGTTTGAGTTTAAGCCAAATGCAGATGTCCGTGTTAATAAAATTACAGAGTTAGCGGATGATTTGTCGTTGGCGCTATCAGCAGAATCATTGCGTATTATTGCGCCGATTCCTGGCCGTGATGTTGTTGGGATTGAAACATCAAATTCAACGCGAGAAACAGTTTATTTAAAAGACTTACTTGGTGATGAAGCTTTTTGGTCAGAAGATTTCAAATTACCAATTGCTTTAGGTAAGCAAACAAATGGCGAACCACGCATTGTTGACTTAAGAAAAATGCCACATCTTTTGATTGCAGGTACAACGGGTTCTGGTAAATCTGTTTTTACTGTTTCAACCATAGTTGGTTTTTTATTTAAACATTCTCCAAAAACTTTAAGAATGATTTTAGTTGACCCAAAACAAGTTGATTTAGCAGCCTTTAGTAATATTCCACACTTGATTATGCCACCTATTCGCGATCCCAAAAAAGCTGTATTTGCTCTTCGTTGGGCTGTTAAAGAAATGGAAAAACGTTACAAATCAATGTCCAAATTTGGTGCGCGCAATATTGAGCAATACAACGAAATGGTGAGTCAGTTAAGTGCCGATCAAATAGCAGAGCACGAAAGAGTCAACGCTGAATACGAAAATCAAGGCATCATGAAACTTGAACAGTATTATTACACTCCGCAACCATATATCGTTGTAGCTGTAGAAGAGTTCGGTGATCTTATGGCCGTTGATAAACAAAATGTTGAACAGAACATTGTGCGCTTAGCTCAAATGGCTCGAGCTTGTGGTATGCATTTGATGCTTGCAATGCAATCACCACGTAAAGAAGTTGTTACGGGTCTTATTAAAACAAATATTCCAGGTCGAATAAGTTTTCGCGTTGCTTCGAAAATGGATTCAAGAATTATTTTAGATGAACAAGGTGCTGAGCGATTACTATCACAAGGTGATATGTTATTTATTGCAGGCTCAGGAAAATCAATGCGTCATCATGGACCATTTTTAAAAGAAACAGAAATCAACGCTGTTGCTAAGTTTTGGTCTGATCAAGGCGAACCAGAGTTTGATTCAATTGCTATGCGAGCTTTAGAGGGGGGGCCTTCGCAAAGTAGCTTTCAAGGAATGTCATCAGGTGATGGCGATGATGCTATGTCTGGCGGAGATTTTGGTGGCGATGAAGAATATGATGAGCGTTACGATGAAATTTTAGCTTGGGCCGCAGCACAAAAAGCTATATCGGCTTCGCTCATACAAAGACGATTCAAATTAGGATATCCTAGGGCAGCACGACTTATTGAGGTTTTTGAGCGCGAAGGCGTTGTTGGACCAGCTAACGGTAGTAAGCCGCGACAAGTTTTAGTTCAGAGTCATCAAGGGTAATCTCTTGAAACTTAAGATCAAAATACACGCTATTACATTAGTTATTGTGAATTACAACATTGTGTTCGCAAAACCATGTTTTCAAAACGATGTATTAATGGCCATGCAGGAGATTAAAACACATTTAGTAAAAAGCGAAGTTTCCCAGTGTATTCAACAAGAAATGATAGAACCAATTAGCAATCCAGTCGTTAAAACGCAGCTTTTTTTGAAGGATTGTGAGCTCGATACAGATTGTTTAGCAAATTTTCGATCGAAAATGCAAGCCAAGTACCCTGAACTTAATATCAAAAAGACTGATAGTCTTACATATCTGTGGGCTCAAAATATTAAGTATTCGGGTTACTTTCGCAGATCGCAAATTCAATTGACGGAACTTTTAACAGCAACGAAAAGTGCTGCACGTTATGAACAGTATTTAAAAATAACAGCTGACGAAAAGACCTTTAATCAAAGTCATAAAAAAGCCATGTTGTGCATGTTAAGCGCAGGTATGATTGGTTTTGGAAAACTTAAAGCAATAAAACCAGCTCAAGAGGCAGTTCACCTGGGTAAAATTGTTTACAAGTATAAGGTTGATACAAGCAAGGTAGATAAAATTCTTGTTAAGAACAAATTGCCCAAACTAGTTTTAGAAAAATTTGTTAAGTGGAAAAGCGACATCGAAGAAAAAGGCTTGTCCGAAGTGCGCAAAAGCGCAGGCTATCACGATGAGCCCGTTAAATCCACTAAAGGAAAAGTTAGATCTGTTAGATTAAATGATGGTTATCGTATTTTTTACGAAACGGTAGAAAACGTGACTGATGGTAAGATTGAGATTATTATTAAAGATATTAATATGCATTTGTATTAGCCTGCTGCGACATTTGTGTAATTCTTTGCCATTAAGAAATTTCCTGTGATGTGATTAAGGTCTAAATTAAGGATTACTTAAAGACACTTAACTCAAGGAGGAAAAATGTTAAAGTCTCTTATTATTTCAGCGGTGTTAGTTGTATCAACGGCGGCTCAAGCTTCTCAATCAATCGGTCAATTTTTATTTGCTGGGCAAGTTCAACTTTTACAAAATGAAGTTGTAGCTCAAGGCTTAAATTGGAAAGTTGGCGATGCTAATGATTACAAACTAAATATGGCTGGTTTTATTAACGGCACAATGAAAATGTACGTTAGAGAAATCACAGCTGATGGTATTTGGATGGTCCAAGATGTTGATTTAATGATCCAAAAACAAAAAATCGAAGTTTTGATTGATGCTAATACCGGCGAAGTTAAAAAAATGCTTGTGAACGGTCAAGAGCAACAGCCACCAAAATCTGATTTTGAAGTTGTCGAGCAAAAAGAAGCAAATGTTACAGTTCCGGCTGGTACATTCCGAGCTATCTATGTTAAAATTAAAGATAATGCTAACAATGGTCAGATTTCTGAACAATGGGTTAACCCGCGTGATATTCCACTATCTGGAATGATCAAATCTCTTGCGGATAGCCAATTAGGAAAAGTGACAATTGAATTAAATTCTTATAAAAGAAATTAATGCTAACTATTTTAAGTACAAACTTAAAAGCCACGAAATGTTTCGTGGCTTTTTGTTTTTTAATACTAATTGTTTTTAATAGAGTTGCTATGGCAAAAGCCAAGGACTCGCTTTTAATAAAACAACAAGTGGAGCTAAATGCGCAAATCGTAGAATTGAAAAAAAAGACAACATCGCTATTGCTATTGGGTCAAAAACATCAGGCATTTGAATTGATTGAGCAATGGTTGAGTGCTCATAAGGATAAAGATGGCGTTGTGGCTAAGGCGAATGAACTTAAGATGCTTGTTTCAACATCTTTTTTAAAACAAGAATCTCAAGATTATTTTGAGCTCGCATCAACACAAACAGTCAACCAGCCTAAAGAAGCTTTAAAAAATGCACAAAAATGTATTGCGATAGAAATCGAAAATATTTTGTGTTTGTGGGTCGAAGCAAAAGTGCACAATAAAAGCAACAATTCAAAGTACACAAGCACTGTGGAGCGTATTCTAGCGCTTAACCAAAACAATCCCCTTATGTCAAAACTAGTGACCTCCCTTAATAAAAACACCAAAGAGTTTTTAGATCTTAAGTTATCCACTAATGAAGTTAATGATATTTATAATTCAAAATTGATATATACGATTTTAGAGTTTGAGAGATCGTATCGCGTAAAAAATTACTCTTTGGCTACAGAAATGCTTATAAAAATTGAAGAAATGGCTCCCGACTATATTGATCTCATTATTTTTAAAAATCAATTGGCGCTGATTGATACCGAAGATGACGATAAAAAACTAAAAAAAATTAATAATATCTACCAAAAAAGATGTCAGGCTGTTACACCAGATATAGCGAGAAAGTACTTTTTTGATATTGATTTTTGTAAACGGAGTTTAGATTGAAAAAAATTGATTTCACCACGATTTATATGAACTTAAAAACGGCTTTGTTTTGTGCGGTTATTCTCGTTGCTTTATTTTCTTGTGGAATTAAAGGAAAGCCAATCCCGCCAAAAACTTACGCTGAGGACAAGAGTGTTCAAATAAACGGTTCTGTTCAAAATAAAGCAACGACAATAACTACGCAGGCTGTTTCACCAACAATAGAGCGTCAACAATAAAAATGAGCATTCGAACAATTCAGGTTTCAGGGGCCGGCAATACATTTAACGTAGTTTTTGAAAATGATGAAACAAAGAAAATTTCTGATCGTCGACAATTTGTTAGTAGTGTTTGTGATGCAAGTAAAACTGACGGATTTATTTTTTTAAATTGGCTTAATGAAAGTGAAAATAAATTGACGTGGGATTTTTATAACAACGACGGATCCGCAGCTGAGATGTGTGGCAATGCAACACGATGTGTTGGCTTTTACATGAAAAATATTTTAAAGCTTAAAAAAAATTTTTATGATCTTCAAACAATAGCGGGCTTAATAAACATTAAAATAGAAAACGAAACCACCTTTGAAGTGCGAATGACCGCAATTGAAAAATATGATCATGCCAGCTATTTTTGGTGCGATACGGGCGTACCTCATATTGTAATTGAAATTGATGATTTCGATGCGTATCTCAATCTGAAAGAAAAATGTCGAGAGTTGCGATTTCATAGTGATTTCATGCCTCGTGGAACGAACGTGACGTTAATTTCTTTTTTGGGTGTTCAAAGCAAGTTGCGAGCTGTATCTTATGAGCGTGGTGTGGAAGATTTTACGCAAGCCTGCGGAACAGGCGCCATGGCAGCAGCATTTTATAACCTAAAAAAAAACAATGTTGTCGAAACATATGTTGAAATGCCAGGAGGCACCTTAAAAATGAATTTACAAGATTTAAAAAATCCAACAATGAGCGGTGAAGCTCATCAAATAGGAGAATATGTTTATGACACAAAAAATTAAAGGTGTAATATCTGCGTTAGTCACCCCCTTTTATAAGGGAGAAGTTGACTTTGAATCTCTTGAAAATCTAATTCGCTACCAGCTCAAAAACGGAATAGATGGTTTTGTCATCAATGGCACAACAGCTGAAAGTCCGACTTTAACGTGGTCGGAAATATCAGAAATTTTTAAAAAAACTCGAACAATAGTTGGACCAGATTTTCCACTTATTTTAGGAACGGGATCCAATTCAACTAAAAAAACAATTGAAGACACGCGTAAAGCATTTGAAATCGGGGCAAACGCTGTATTGGTTGTTGTTCCGTATTATAACAAACCGCCTCAGCGTGGTTTAATTCAACACTTTAATGCTATAGCTGCTGAATCTAAACTTCCGATAATTTTGTATAATGTTCCGGGGCGCACGATTACTGCAATGACTAATGAAACAATTTTACAAATTGCAAACACAAAAAACATATTAGGAATTAAAGAAGCAAGTGGTGATTTGAAACAAGACGCCGATTTGTTTAAGCACAAATCAGAAAACTTTATTATGTTAACAGGTGACGACCCAACATACATAGAGTTTATGCAGCTTGGGGGGCACGGTGTTATTTCTGTAATGTCCAACTTGCTGACGGCTGAATGTGCCCATTGGACTAAATTGTGTTCAACGATGAAATTTGATGAAGCTAAAGAAGATTTCAAGAAATATTCAAAACTAATTCAACTCATGTACTGCGAGGCTAATCCGATACCAATTAAATGGATGCTTTATAAAAAAGGTATTATTAAATCACCAGAGCTTAGATTGCCGCTTGTAGAGTTAGATGAAAAATTTCATAACGAAATTTTAAATGAAATGACTAAAGTAGGAATTTTATGAATCCCAAAATTAAAATAGGATTATTGGGGTCTCAAGGCAAAATGGGTTTGTCTATAAGACAACTCTTAAAGTTTGAAGAGCAAATTCATCCTTTCATCGAGATTGCAAAAAGACCTAGTGATGAGTTTACTTTGTCGTACAAAAGCATTCATGAAGTTAGTGTTGAAACTTTGAAAGCTGTTGATGTCTGGATTGATTTTTCAAGACCAGAGGGTTTAGATGATTTAATTGACGTATTGGCTAAAACAAAATCAGCTGTTGTGAGTGGCACGACAGGGCTGGGTGATATTCAAATAAATAAGCTCAAAAAATTGTCTGCTAAAAATGCTGTTTTTTGGGCCTCGAATATGTCTGTTGGGCTTTGGACAGTTAGACAAACTTTGAAAAGCCTTAAGTC
>Ga0255176_1000366_pt1 | contig 21177 bp, 22 predicted proteins | sample Atl_Atlam_RepA_8_2_FD_183622 | JGI IMG/M metagenome (GOLD analysis project Ga0255176, IMG submission 183622) | Freshwater microbial communities from Altamaha River, Georgia, United States - Atl_Atlam_RepA_8d | ecosystem: Environmental > Aquatic > Freshwater > River | place: USA: Georgia... | reverse complement strand
ATTTCCATAGTTTCTTTTGCGATCCTTAATCTTTTATCTGGATTTGAAATGTTACTAATTGTGCGCATATTATGAAGCCTATCCGCAAGCTTAACTAATAAAACCCTGATATCTTTGGACGTTGCTAATATTAATTTTCTAAAGTTTTCGGCAACAGAATATTCTTTTGACTTGTCTTCTAATCTTGAAATTTTAGTAACCCCTTCAACAAGGTCAGCAATTTCTTTCCCAAATAATTTATTTACTTCACTGTACGTTGCCTCTGTATCTTCAATTGTATCGTGGAGTAAAGCCGTAGTAATAGTAGCTGTATCTACTTTCAAATCACACAAAATAGCAGCGACTGCTATTGGATGAGAAATATAAGGGTCTCCCGAAAGTCTTTTCTGATTTTTATGAACATCAAATGCAAAATTATAGGCTTTTTTAACAACATTTTCGTCTATGAAATTATTATAAACCTTAACTTTTTCTAGGAGTTCTTGCTGATTAAGCATGAACAAAAATATATCAAAAATTTATATAATTGTAATGTTCTTCTTGGTTTCAGAGTCTAAATTTTCAATCAATTGATCAATTTTTTTTCCTGATAATGGACTTTTCCAATTTTTATCAATTTCTTTAATTGGATATAAAACAAAACTTCTTTGCTCTAAACGCGGATGAGGAATTTGTAATGAAATATTTTTATTAAAAATATTTATTACTTCACTATTAAAATCTACAATATCGATATCACATGTTCTTGGCGCATTCATTTGTTCACGCTTTCGATCAAATTTTTCTTCTATATTCAAAATATATTTCATAAGTTCTTCTGGAGAAAATTTTGTCTGTACCGATATAACGCTATTAATAAATTTAGGATCTGATTTATTTGGAATAGCTAAGCTTTCATAAAAACTAGATTTTTTTAATATTTTGATATGGTCATTATTAAAAAAATCATAACATTTTAATAAAGTCTTTTTGCTATCACCAAACTTCGATGGAAGATTTGAACCTAGAGAGAGAAGAATCATAATTAACTTTTTCTAAAAACTCTTGATTTTTCTCTTTCCCAATCTCTAGTTTTTTTTGTATGTCGTTTATCATGTTGTTTTTTACCTTTCGCAATAGCAATTTGAACCTTAGCTATTCCCTTATGGTTAAAATACATTTTTACAGGAACAACCGTTAAACCTTCCTGATTAATTTTTCCAATAATCTTGTTAATTTGTTTTTTACTTAACAATAACTTTCTAAGTCTTCTCGGGTCATGATTGTTGTAAGAAGATTGACTATATTCAGGAATATAAGAGTTTTGTAAAAAAAGTTCCCCTCCTGAATCAACAGCGTATGACTCTGAAATATTACCTTTGCCTAATCGTAAAGATTTAACTTCTGATCCTAATAAAACAATCCCCGACTCAATTAATTCTAAAAGGAAATAATTAAAACTGGCTTTTCTATTATTTGCAACTACCTGATAATTGCCTTCGTCTTTTTTCATTAATTAAATTAATGAAAGTTTTTTTAATAAATTCTTAATTCTAATTTGGTTTTTCTTAGTAATTGTAACCATTGGCAAACGTAAATCTTTAGAGCATAATTTTAATAAGCTCACCGCATATTTGACAGGTGCTGGATTTGTTTCAATAAACATTAAGTCATGTAAAGGTTTTAACAATTTATTAATTTCTTTTGCCCTTTGAAAAATAAGTTTATCGGATTTGTAATCTAATAATGTTTGCATTTCAGAACAAAGTTTTGGAGCAACGTTAGCTGTAACTGATATACAACCAACTCCTCCTTTTAATTTAAACTCAAGAGCATTTGAATCTTCACCCGTAAACTGAATAAAATCTTTTCCTAATTTCTTTCTTTGCTGAACTACTCTATTTAGATCTCCCGTTGCATCTTTCACACCTGCAATATTTTTTAACTCAAACAAACGAGCCATAGTATCAACGCTCATATCAATTACTGAACGACCTGGAATATTATAAATAAAAATTGGGATTCCACATTTATTATTGATTGCTTTATAATGTTGATACAAACCTTCTTGGGTTGGTTTATTATAATAAGGAGTTACAATTAGTGCTGCCTTTGCTCCTGCTTTTTCTGCAAATCTTGTAAGATCAATCGCCTCTTCCGTCGAATTTGATCCTGTTCCAGCCATAATCGGAATTCTATCTTTTGACTCACGAACACAAATTTTAATTATTTCTCTATGTTCAGCATGACTTAAAGTTGGAGATTCTCCTGTGGTTCCCCCAGGAACTAAACCATTTGTACCATTATCAATTTGATGATGAATTAATTTTACGTAAGCGCTTCTATCTAATCGATTGTTTTTAAATGGTGTAATTAGAGCGGTAAATGATCCTTTAAACATTATATAAATATCTATAAAAAAGCTTTTTTATAATACACTGTTTTTTTAAATAATAAAATTAAATGAACTTTAAATTTGTTGTTATTATTAATTTATTTTTGCTCTTAAGCACGACTTTTTCAGCTTACGCAAAAAATATACCTCCAAAATTAAAACCTGAAAAATTTATAGATAGTTCAGCACACTCATCAAAAACATCAAAGTTTTTAGATAATTTAACAAAAAATAAAAAAAAAGAACAAGTAATCTTAAAACCTAAGGAAGAAATTATAACTGACGAGGAAAAAAATCAAAAAAAAGATGAGGTAAAAAAAGAAACAAAAGAAATTAAAGATAAAAAAACTCCTGAAAAAAAACAGGAACCAATTAAACCTAAAGAAACTAAAGAAATTAAAAAAAAAGATACTGAAAAAACAGAGGCATCAAGAGAAGTTATTCCTAAAATCAAACCTCATGACTTTAAAACTTTTACACCAGAACATAAAGGCCCATTAGAAACTAAAACTCTCTCTGATAGAGATTTTGAAATAACAAAAGTAGTTTTTGATTACGTCGATAAAAAACAATGGAGACTAGCTTTATCTGATGCTCAAAAAATACAGGATAAAACAATATATACGCTCGTATATTGGATGTTTTTAATTGAACCTCAAAGCGGTGCAAGCTTTAATGAATATTTAACATTTATAAAAAATCATAAAGATTGGCCAAGAATAAATCGCATAAAGTATTTAGCAGAACATAAAATTAATTTTGACAATAATTCGCCTTCTTCAATTATAGAATATTTTAGCAATAACCCACCACTAAGTGGTTTTGGAAGATTGAGATTAGCGGAGGCTTTTTTAGAAAATAATCAAACTGAAAAAGCTAGAAACTTAGTAAAGGATGGTTTTAAAGATGCTGAATTAAGCAAAAATGACCTAAAATATTTCTCTAAAATATTTAAAAAGTTTTTAACACATCAAGACTACGTTTTAAGAGCAGATTATTTTGCCTACGAAGCAAAATACAAAGATTTAAGAGATACGATTGATTATTTAAATCCTGATTATCAAAAATTATATAATGCTAGAGCGGCCCTATTTACTAAGAGATCAGCTGATAATTTAATTTCGCAAATCCCTCCATCTTTGAGAGAAGATCCGGGTTTAATTTATGACAGAATTAAATGGCGAAGAAAGAAGTCAAGATTTGCTGAAGCATTAACTCTCATGAATCAAAGCGCCTCAGATTCATTAATGAGAAATCAGTATCTAGCCAAAGAAAGATTATCAGTCGCGAGAGATAAGATTTCAGACAAAGAATATAAAATGGCATACGACATTTTAAAAGATCATAGATTAAATGAAGGAGCAGATTATGCTGAAATTGAATGGCATCTTGGTTGGATTGCTTTAAGTTTTACTAATCAAACCGATGTGGCTCTTAATCATTTTTTAAAAATGAATGCGGCAGTTTCATATCCAATATCTAAAGCAAGAGCTGCCTATTGGATCGGAAGAACTTATAAAAAATTAGGTCAAACCAGCCAAGCGAATACATGGTTTAGAGCTGGTTCTCAATATGGAACAACATTTTATGGTCAACTTTCTCATAAGGAATTAGATGAAAAAAGATTTTCTATAAATAATAATTTTAAATTTAATGAAGATAAATATGAAGACTTTAAGAAAAATAATCCGCAAGCAAAATCAGTTATTATATTAAAAGAGCTAAACAGAACCCGATATGCAAAAGACATATTGAGACATCTGGGTGATGCTGAACAAAATAGAACTTCTGAAGAAATTTCAATGGCTGGTATTTTGGCACAAGAAGTTGAAAGATTAGATTTTGCTATACAAATTGCAAAAAATGCCTCTTATAAAAATTTAAACTTTTTAGAAATTAGCTATCCAAAAATAGAAATTCCAAAACAGGTCAAAAGCCAAAAAATATTAGATAGCTCAGTTATTTTGGCTTTAATAAGACAAGAGAGTGAGTTTGATATATCTGCAAACTCTAAAGTGGGCGCAAAAGGTTTAATGCAAATTATGCCAGCAACAGCTAGATTATTAAGCAAAGTAACTAATATTGATTTTTCTAGAGAAAAATTAACAAGAGATAAAGATTATAATTTAGCACTGGGTTCATATTATATTTCAGATCTTGATGATGTTTTTGGATCACATTATTTGGCATTTGCAGCTTATAATGCTGGACCACATCGTGTTGAAAAATGGATTAAAGCATACGGAGATCCAAGAAGAAAACAAATTGATGCAATTGATTTTATTGAACTAATACCATTTCAAGAAACAAGAAATTATGTACAAAGAGTCAGTGAAAATATTAACGTATATGAATATTTAAATGACCCCGCAAATGCTACGAATAAAATTGAAAAAATTTTATATCGTTAATTATTTTTAGTTACTTTATAAGAATATGATAATGCTGCAAAAACCGTAGCATAATTTAAATAAGATACAAAAAAAGATATAAAATCAAAAAAAGGTTTTAAAAATTTGTAAAATTCTTGTGAGTTTTCTAAAAAATAAACTTGGAGTGCAAAAATTAAATAAGTTGGAATAATAAAGACTAAGGTAATAACCAAAAATATTGCAAATAGTTTTCCAGAAAAATCATTAAATTCTTTACCTGAAAAAATACTAACAGATTTATTTAAAGATATTTTTGGCAAAATTAAAATTAATTTAAAAGCCAAATAAATAGTTGGAATGAGTAATAGTGCAACATACCTACTATCAGCACCAAATAATGTGCTCATATCGTTACGATCTAAATAATATTTTAAAAATATAGGACTTAAAGCAAAAGAAGAAATTAATGTACTATAAAATAAATATCTAATATTTGTAAAATCAAACATTTTGAACAAAGGATTTAATATGGTTTGATTTAACAGAATATCTCTGTGCACTTTATAAGCGATCGTACTTATAACTAATCCCATCAAAGCAAATATAATAAAAAAAGTAAATTTCGTTGCAATATTTTTTAAAACTAAAAAATATAATCCATTAAAAATTATTGTAAGAGCTAAAACAGTAAAAAAGCTTTCTCTAAATATTTTTTTAATATCTTTAAATATGTATGAAAAAGATTTGGAAATTATTTCACTAATACTAAGATTATCATTCATATTTTTGGCGGAGAGAGAGGGATTCGAACCCTCGATACGACTTTTCAATCGTATAACGGTTTAGCAAACCGCCGCCTTCAGCCATCTCGGCCACCTCTCCTTGCTTAAAGGCAAATATTTAAGCCATTAATTCTATATTACAAGTTTAACTATGAGGAAAAAAGTTGAATAATCATTTGAATATCACTAATAACCACGCTTATGAAAAAACTTATAGTCATGCTTACAGTAATACTGTTCAGCCAAAACTTAGCATTTGCTCAGAATGCTGAAATTAAAAAATCAGCTAAATCTGGAATTTGTTACAGCGCAGACTCAAAATCTTATAAAAAATTAAAAGATTTTACTCCATACAAAACTATGGACGAATGTATAGCGGCTGGTGGAAAATTACCTAAAGCGGCAAAGAAAAAAGCAGCTTAATTTAAGATTAAAATTTAAGTGAATTCAATTCATTGGATTTATCTTATTGCAGCAGGTTTTTTTGAGATTGGTTGGCCACTTGGTCTAAAATTAGCAGCTCTTCCTTCTTTTAAATTTTTAGGACCAATCATTTCCGTTATCTCAATGGCAGTAAGTGGAATACTGCTATGGTTGTCTTTAAAAGGTATATCTATCGGAACAGCTTATGCCGTATGGACTGGAATTGGTGCTGCTGGAACTTTTATAATTGGAGTTTTGTTCTTTAATGATCCATCAATTCTTTTAAGATGGATTGGTGTTTCTTTAATAATTCTTGGTGTAATATTTCTAAAAACTGCTTAAAATTATATTAATTAATATTTGGCGCATCAATTACTAAAACTTCTGAGTCCTCATTAGCTTTAATTTTAAATTCATTAATATCTAAAATTTCAGCAGCATCACCTTTTTCTAATATTTTATCATTTATAGTAATATTTCCATAAGAACATAATAAATAAGCCTGGTATTTTATGTTGTAAGTAATCCGATCATTCTTATTAATTTTTCCTCCATAGATGTAAGCGTCTTGATAAATTCCTAATGTTCCCTCTTTATAATTCTTTCCAAATCCAGAAACTAAAAGATTAAGTTTATTCTTAACGGGTTGTTTTGGAAATTGTTTTGCCTCCCACCTAGGTTTAACTCCAATTTTATTAGGAATAATCCAGATCTGGTAAATATTTGTTTCTTTATCTTCTAAATTATACTCAGAGTGAATAACTCCTGAACCTGCACTCATAACTTGAATATCTCCCGCTTCAGTTCTACCTTTATTGCCTTGGTTGTCTGTATGAGTGATTGCCCCTGATCTAACATAAGTAATAATTTCCATATCGTTATGTTGATGTGGGTCAAAACCTTTTTTAGCTTTTATAATATCATCATTGATAACTCGAATAGCGCCAAAACCCATTCTTTTAGGATTAAAATAAGATGCAAAACTAAAATGATGTTTTGCTTTTAACCAGCCATGATCAGCTCCGCCTAAATCTTTATACTTAATTACCGAAAGCATTATTTATTATGACTTTTGTGCCCTTTTACGCTCGTGTTCTAGTAAGAATTTTTTTCTTATGCGAATGGATTTTGGAGTCACTTCAACGAGTTCATCATCGTTGATAAACTGAAGTGAATATTCTAGGGTTGTTTTAATCGGCGGTACAATAACTAACGCTTCATCCGCAGTAACAGATCTGACGTTAGATACTTTTTTACCAATCAATGGGTTAACAACTAAATCATTATCTCTATTGTGGATACCAATAACTTGACCTCCATAAACCTCATCACCATGGGATATAAAAAAACGTCCTCGATCTTGAAGATGAAATATTGCGTAAGTAACTGCTTTTCCTTGATCTTTTGAAATTAGAACACCATTGTTTCTTTCGCCTAACGCTTGGTTAATCTTAGGACCGTAGTGATCGAAGGAATGATACATTAATCCTGTTCCTGAAGTAGTTGATAAAAAATCTGAACGGAAACCAATTAATCCACGAGTTGGAATAATATAATCTAATCGAACTCTTCCTCTGCTATCAGAGACCATATTTTTTAATTCCCCTTTTCTTTCACCAAGTTTTTCCATAATCTTGCCTTGGTGCTGTTCTTCAATATCTATTGTTAAAGCCTCGAAGGGTTCTTGGTCTTGCCCATCTACTTTTTTAATAATTACTTCAGGTCTAGAAATTGCAAGTTCGTAACCTTCTCTTCTCATATTCTCTATTAAAATTGATAAATGCAGTTCTCCTCTTCCTGAAACTCTATATTTATCTGGACTTTCAGTTTCGGAAACTCGAAGCGCAACGTTATGAATGAGTTCTTTATCTAATCGGTCTTTGATATTTCTTGTAGTAACATATTTTCCTTCTTTGCCAGCAAATGGAGAAGTGTTGACTTGAAATGTCATGCTAATGGTAGGCTCATCCACAACAAGCGGCGGTAGCGCTTCTACTTGTTTTGGATCACAAACTGTATCTGAAATTTTTACACCATCGATGCCAGAAAACATTATTATTTCTCCAGCTGATGCTTCTTGTTTTTCAACTCTTGCTAAACCTAAAAACCCTAAAATTTGTAAAATTTTTCCATTTTTTATCTTTCCTTCTTTATTAATAATCGAAACGTTATCATTTACTTTAATAGTGCCTCTTTGAATTCTACCAACTCCAATAACACCCACATAACTAGAATAATCTAAAGCGCTCACTTGCAATCTAAAAGGTCCTTCAAGATCCACTTTTGGATGTGGAACGTTATCAACGATACATTGAAATAAAACACTCATATTGTGTTCAGCTTTTTTAGGTTCCTTTGCTGCCCAACCTTGAATGGCTGATGTATAAACAATTGGAAAATCTAACTGTTCAGAAGTTGCGCCCAATTTATCAAATAAATCAAAAGTTTGATCTAGTGCCCAATCAGGTCTTGCTCCATCTCTATCCACTTTATTAATTACAACGATTGGACGAAGTCCAAGTTTTAAAGCTTTTGATGTTACAAATCTTGTTTGTGGCATAGGTCCATCCACTGCATCTACAAGAAGAAGAACAGAATCGACCATAGAAAGACCGCGCTCCACTTCACCACCAAAGTCAGCGTGACCAGGAGTATCAATGATATTTATTTGATAACCATTCCAAGTAAGAGAAGTGTTTTTTGCAAGAATAGTAATGCCTCTTTCCTTTTCAATTTCATTAGAATCCATCACACGCTCTTGTGCCATCTCAGATGCTTTGAGTGTCCCAGAATCCCTTAATAATTTATCTAAGAGTGTTGTTTTGCCGTGATCGACGTGTGCAATAATTGCAATGTTACGAATTTTTTTAATATCTGTCGCCATGAAGAGTGTCTATCTAAACTAGAATTGTATTTATTCAACTAAAATGTAGTTATTTTAATCGTCGTCAGAAAAATAAATTCTTTGATTTAGTTGTTTTCTAGAGTTCTCAAATTTTTTTCTATGTTTAATACTTTGATTATGGGTTCTTTTTCTCCATAATCTAAACGAACTGGCGCTTAAATTTTTTCTCATAATTTTTATAACATCAGATTCAGATTTTCCTGTTTTTTCTTTAATATCTTCAAATGTAATTCGATCTGCCCAAGCAGCCCAAATAATCCAAGAAATAGAATTTTTATCTTGAGGTTCTGGATTAGCCGTTCTTGTGATAGGTCGTAGACCCTTTTTCATTTATTTGTGTGATTTTAAATAGCTAATCATAGTATTTGAATCGCTCACATCAAATTTACCATCTTCATCCACAAACATTTTTTCAATTATTTTATTCTTTACGTAAATTGAATATCTTTTCGAACGTTGGCCCATTCCAGAAGCCGATCGATCAGAGATCATGTTCATAGCTTTTGTGAATTCTAAATTAGCATCTGGTAACATTTTTACTTTTTTAAGATCTAAATTTTTAGCCCAAGCTTTCATTACAAATGGATCATTAGCACTTAAACAATAAACTTCATCAATACCTAATTTTTTTAATTCATCATAATTTAATTCATAACCTGGTAGATGATAATCATTACAGGTTGGTGTGAAAGCGCCTGGAAGAGCAAATAAAACAATATTTTTATTTTTAAAAATATCGTCAGAAGTTATTGTAATAAATTCTTTTTCAGGACGAATGATAAATTTAACATTAGGGACTTGCTTGCTCATACGGATGCTCTTTGTAATGAATTTGATTTTAATTTGCCACTTATTTTTTGCGAGGCTCTCATTCTAAATCTATATTTTTGTTTATCCGTTAATTTATCAAAACAATTTGGACAACTTACATCTTTTTCATATTTGGGTGAGTGAATATCTTTCTTTTTCATTGGAGTTCTACATCCAGCGCACATTAAATAATTTCCTTTTTTAGAATTACTCACAACAGTTATTCTTTCATCAAATACAAAACACTCCCCCTTCCATAATGATTTCTTTTCAGGAACATTATTAAGATAATTCAAAATTCCACCTTTTAATTGATAAACATTCTTAAAGCCTCTTTTAAATAAATAGCTTGCAGCTTTTTCACAACGAATACCCCCGGTGCAAAACATTGCAATTTTTCTATCTTTATCATCTGAAAGTTTCTCAAAATATTCTGGAAATTTTCTAAAATCATTAATCTTAGGATTTATCGCTTTTTCAAAAGTGCCGATTTCACTTTCAAAAGACTTTCTAACATCCACAACTGTAACATCATTAGATAAAATTAATTGATTCCAATCTTTAGGATCCACCCTATTTTGAAATTTATATTTATCATCATTAAACAGTTCATTTAATGGAACGACTTCATTTTTAATTTTAATTTTGGCTCTTTTAAATGGAACAAAATCGACTTCACATTCATTAACAGTATCAAATTCTTTAAATAAAAATTTTTCTTTCAAGAATTTAATTAATAAATCAATATTAGATTGTTTTCCTGAAATGCTGCCATTAATTCCCTCTAAAGAAAAAATGATGCTTCCTTTTAACTTGTTATCAATAAGAAATTTTTTAAAAGTTAATTTATGATCAATAGGACTTTTAATTTTAACAAATTTATAAAAACTGATTAATTTTAACATTTTATAACTTTCTACAAAGAGTCATACCGTCTGCTATGGACAATATCATACTCTCGGTTCCCTTAAAATCTTTAACAAATTTATTAAATTCTCTTATAGAATTTGTTTGATCATCATTAATATTCTGATTGGCAACTTTTCCTTTCCAAAGAGTGTTATCAATAATAATAATTCCATCTTTTTCTAAAAGCTCTAGTGATTTTAGAAAATAATTTTTATAATTCTTTTTATCAGCATCAATAAAAATTAGATCAAAAATTCGATCCTGATTAATAAATTCATCCATTGTGTCTAATGCTGGCGCCAAAATGAAATCAATTTTTTTGCCCGCACTATGTTTGCTCCAATATTTTTTAGCAATATCTGTATTATTTTTATCAATATCTAAACTAACAATAGAACCATTCTCGGGCAGCGCTAAGGCCATCGTTAAGGCGCTATATCCGGTGAAGGTTCCAATTTCTAAACAATTCTGAATGTTTGAGCTTTTAATAATAAATTGAAGTAAAGCCCCTTGATCTGGACTGATTTGCATTGTTGCGGCATTACCTAAATTTTTTTCTGTAAACTCTCTAAGTTCTTTTTGCAAAGGATGTTCATGAATACCTGTTTTAAAAAGATACTGCTGTAATTCAGGTGAAGATTCGATTGACTTAAACACTTTATGAAAGTTTTTTCTTTAAAATTTCATTAACAAGAGCAGGATTAGCCTTACCTTTGGACTCTTTAATTACTGAGCCTACAAAGAAGCCAAATAATTTATCTTTGCCTGATTTGTATTCAGCTACTTTATCAGCGTTTTCTTTTAAAACTTTTTCAATAATCTTTTCTAATTCGCCAACATTGCTTTCTTGAATAAGTCCTTTTTCTTCAACAATAACTTTTGGATCTCGGTTATCATTAATCATCAATTCAAAAACTTCTTTTGCAATTCTTCCTGAAATCGTATTATTTTTTATTAAATCTATTAATTTTGCTAAATTTTTAGATGAAATTGGGGAATCTTTGATAGACTTTCCAATCTTATTTAAAGCTGCAAACAAATCGCCAATCACCCAATTAATTGCAAGTTTTACATCAGAATTTTTTGCAATATCTTCAAAATAATCTGAGGTATCTTTGTCAGATATCAAAACACCAGCTTCGTAATTAGAAAGTTTATAGTCTTTTATTAAACGCTCTTTTTTATCATCAGGTAATTCAGGTAATTTTTGTTTAATTCCATCAACAAAAGATTGCTCAAATTTTAAAGGAGGAAGATCTGGATCTGGAAAATATCTGTAATCATGAGCATCTTCTTTGCTACGCATTTGTCGCGTTTCATTTTTTTTAGTGTCAAATAATCTTGTTTCTTGATCAATTTTCTTACCCTCTTCTAATAATTCAACTTGTCTTTTTGCTTCATATTGAATGGCTTGCTGCATAAACTTTATTGAATTAACGTTTTTAATTTCACAGCGAGTTCCAAAATCTTTGCTACCTGCTTTTCTAACAGATACGTTAACATCTGCTCTTAACGATCCTTCCTCCATATTTCCATCGCAAGTTCCTAAATAACGCATAATAGATCTTAATTTTTTTATATATTCAGCAACCTCTTCAGGTGATCTTAAGTCTGGTTTACTTACAATTTCCATGAGTGCAACACCTGATCTATTCAAATCAATGAATGTTTTGGTTGGATCTTGGTCGTGTAAACTTTTTCCAGCATCTTGCTCAAGATGAAGTCTTTCAATTCCAATTTTTTTAGTTCCGTAAGGCATATCAAGAATTACCTCTCCTTCACCGACAATGGGATGTTTAAATTGTGAGATTTGATAGCCTTGAGGTAAATCAGCATAAAAATAATTTTTTCTATCAAATACTGAAAGTAAATTAATTTTAGCTTTTAATCCAAGACCAGTCTTAACTGCTTGTTCAACGCAAAATTTATTAATCACGGGCAACATTCCTGGCATTGCCGCGTCAATTAAACTTACTTGTGAATTTGGCTCTGAACCAAATTTAGTTGCAGAAGAAGAAAATAATTTAGCATTTGAACTTACTTGCGCATGCACTTCTAGTCCAATTACAACTTCCCATTTTCCTGTTTCTCCAGAAATATAATAATTAAATTCTTTATCGCTCATTACATCCACCAATCTTTTACTTGTGATTTAAAATTAACCTGCTGTTCTATTGAATACGCGGTATTTAATAAGGTTTGTTCATCAAAAGATTTTCCAAATAATTGCAACGCTAATGGCAATCCATCTTTATTATATTTTATTGGTAAAGATATAGCTGGAAGACCGGCTAAGTTTGCAGTCACTGTAAATATATCATTTAAATACATTGCAATTGGATCGTCTGTATTTTCACCAAATTTAAAAGCTGGCGTTGGAGTAGTTGGGGTTAAAATAACATCAACATCTTTATAGACATTATCAAAATCCATTTTGATTAAATTTCTAACTTTTTGAGCTTTTAAATAATAAGCATCATAATATCCTGATGACAAAACGTAAGTTCCAATCATAATCCTTCTTTTAACTTCGGCGCCAAAACCTTTTGATCTCGTGTTTTCATACATCTCTGTTAAGTCTTTTCCCTCTGCTCTAAATCCATATCTAACACCATCGTATCTTGCTAAATTTGATGAAGCTTCCGCTGGTGCAATAATATAATAAGTTGGAAGAGCATATTTTGTATGGGGTAATGAAATATCTTTAACAATTGCACCATTATCTTTTAAAATTTTAATTCCTTCTTGCCACAAATCATCTACTTCTTTAGGCATATTATCGACGCGATATTCTTTTGGAACTCCAACTTTTAGTCCTTTAACATTATTTTTTAATGAATTTAAAAATGAACTCTTAGGCTTATTTGCTGAAGTTGAGTCTTTATCATCATAACCAGAAATAACATCGAGCATTAAGGCAGCGTCTCGAACATCTTTGGTCATGGGTCCCGCTTGATCTAAAGAAGATGCAAATGCTACTATCCCCCATCTAGAGCATCGACCATAAGTAGGCTTTAAACCGACAATGCCTGTAAATGCAGCAGGTTGACGAATACTTCCCCCAGTATCTGTTCCAACGGTTGCGCATGTTAAATCGGCGGCGACGGCGCTAGCACATCCTCCGGATGATCCGCCTGGAACAAGATTTTCATTATTTAAACGATATGGATTTAAAACATTTCCAAAATTACTCGTCTCATTTGATGAACCCATTGCAAATTCATCTGAGTTAAGTTTGCCAATTAAGATTGCATCTTCATTCCAAAGTTTTTCAGTAACGGTAGACTCATATGTTGGAATAAAATTCGATAGAATCTTGCTTGAAGCAGTTGTTTTTACACCCTTAGTGCAAAATAAGTCTTTTACAGCAATTGGAGCTCCGACTAATGCTTTATCCAGTTTTTTATTAGTATCAATTTTTTTAGCCTTATTAACTGCATTTTCTAAATCCTTTGTATTAAAGCAGTTTAATTTGTCTGATTTTTCTATTCTTTTAACATAAGCGCTGACTAATTCTGTAGCGCTGCATTTTTTTTCTTTAACATGCTTTATGCTCTCGACTAATGTTAATTTTGTAAGTTCCGTCATATTTATTCAATAACCTTTGGAACAATATAATAATTCGAATTTTTCTCTGGTGCGTTCTTTAATATTTCCTCTTTCTCATTAATTTTTTTAATCTCATCTTTATTCATCGTTAGGGCTTGATCTGAGACTGAAGCTATAGGAGCAATTTTATCGGTATTAAGTTCTTTTAATTGCTCAACAAATTTTAAAATGGAATTTAAATCTTTTTCAAGTCGATCAGTTTCTTCGTTAGTTACTGATATCCTGGCTAGCTTTGATATTTTCTTAATAGTATCTTTATTAATTGACATTAGACTTAATGGTAAATCTGGCTAAATTAACATTTTAATGAAAACTTACAACCTATTAGAGAACGATAAATTTGCAGAAATAATAAATAAACAATCTAGATTAATTGGAATTGATCATGGAAAAAAAAATATAGGCATCTCTATTTGTGATGAAAATCATAATATCGCAACCCCTTTAACTACAATTGAATTTACACAACTTAAATTTTTTATAAGTGAAATAAAAAATATAATTAAAGAAAATAACATTGAGGGAATAGTTGTTGGCAATCCAATTAATATGGATGGTACTCTTGGTCCAAGAGCTCAATCCGCTCGAGATTTTTCTAAAAGTTTAACTGAACAATTATCAATTCCAGTAACCCTTTGGGATGAAAGACTTTCAAGTGAAGGTGCTTATAAAGGGATGTCAGAATTATCCATTAATGTGACAAAGAAGCAAAAAAAATTAGATGAGAATTCTGCCGCCTTTATTTTACAAGGCTTTATTGATTATTATAAAAATCAAACAAAATAAGTTATTTTGATTTAATGCTTGCAAGCTTTACAGTTAGCAAGTATAGAGTTGCTTTTAATGGCTATACAAAAAGAAGCTGTTAAATTCAGACACAAACACCTTTTAGGCATTCAATCTCTTTCTATTCCCGAAGTTAATTATATTCTTGATGAGTCAATGCAATTTGTTGACTTTAATAAAAGAGAACAAAAAAAATTAAATATCCTAACTGGCAAAACTCAAATTAATTTATTCTTTGAATCTTCTACAAGAACTTTAAGCTCATTCGAACTTGCTGGAAAAAGATTAGGAGCTGATGTGATGAATATGAATGTTTCAAACTCAGCAATCAAAAAAGGTGAAACTTTAATTGATACAGCAATGACTTTAAATGCCATGCATCCTGATGTTTTAATTATTAGACACCAAGACTCTGGTGCTGCAAATCTTTTAGCACAAAAAGTAAATTGCTCAGTGATTAATGCCGGGGACGGCTGGAGAGAACATCCAACTCAAGCATTACTTGATGCGCTTACAATCAGAATTAAAAAAGGCAAAATAGAAGGTTTAAGAATTGCGATCTGTGGAGATATAATGCACTCAAGAGTTGCAAGATCAAATATCTACTTGCTTAATATGCTGGGAGCTGAAGTTAGAGTAATTGCTCCTCCAACTTTAATGCCAAAGAATATTGAAAGTCTTGGAGTTAAAGCATTCACGGATATGAACAAAGGCTTAGAAGGATCTGACATTGTTATGATGTTAAGACTTCAAACTGAACGTATGCAAGGATCCTATGTGCCTTCAACAAGAGAGTATTATGAATTTTATGGTCTAGATTATAAAAAAATTACTAAAGCTCATCCACATGCACTCATTATGCATCCCGGACCGATGAACAGAGGCGTTGAAATTGATACGACATTAGCTGATGACATCAATCGAAGTATTATCAAAGAACAAGTTGAAATGGGAGTTGCCGTTAGAATGGCTTGTTTAAAAATTATCTGCGGAAATAATAAATGAAAATGAAACTTTTAATTAATACTCGAATAATAGATCCGCAAAATAATATTGATGAAGTTGGTGGAATTTTAATTGATGAAAATGGAAAGATTAAAGCAGTAGGTAAAAAAGTAACTAAAGATAGCGCTCCTAAAGACTGCGAAACTATAGACTGTAAAGGTAATATCTCAATTCCAGGAATTGTAGATATGAGAGTATTTGTTGGAGAACCAGGCTTTGAATACAAAGAAAATTTTAGAACTTTAAGTGAAGCAGCTTTATCAGGGGGTGTAACCTCTGTTGTAACAATGCCAAATACTATGCCAGTAATTGATAATGGCTCTATACTGGATTTTACAAAAAGAAGAGCAAAGGACAAATCACAAATTAAAATCTATCCATTAGCCACTCTTACAAAAAATCTTGAGGGTAATGAAATGTCAGAGTTTGGATTGCTTGGAATTATTGGTGCTATTGGTTTTACAGATGGAATTAAATGCGTTCAAAATAATAGAGTAATGGATAAAATATTTAATTATTCAAAAAATTTGAATAGTTTAATTATTCAATTTCCCCAAGATAATGAGCTATCAGCAAACGGAGCAATTAATGAAGGTGAAATTTCTACAAGATTAGGACTAAAAGGTATTCCAGATATTGCAGAAAAAATTATTATAGAAAGAGATTTAAGTTTGTTAGAGCTTTATAAAAATAGATATCATATATCTACCATCTCTTCTAAAGCATCGCTTCCAGTGATTGAAGCTTATAAAAAAAGGGGGCTAGAATTTACAACTGGAGTTTCAATAAATAATTTATCATTAAATGAAAATGACATTGGAGACTTTAAAACTTTCTTAAAATTATCCCCTCCTCTTAGAACTGAAAATGATCGTTTAGCACTTATCGATGCTGTAAAAAAAGGATTGATCGATGTTATAGTTTCAGATCACAAACCTGAAGACGAAGAGTCAAAGCGTTTACCATTCCAACAAGCAACAACGGGCGCTTCAGGGATTGAAACTTTATTGTCTCTAACATTAGAACTTTATCACAATCAATCTTGTGAACTAAAAACACTTGTAAAAGCCTTAACTTGTAATCCTGCAAAAATATTAAATATCAATGCTGGAAACTTATCCATCGGTAGTGATGCCGATATAGCGGTTGTTAACCTTGATAAGCCATGGGTTGTTGAAAAAGAAAAAATAAAATCAAAATCAAAAAATACTGCAATTGAGAAACGAAAAATGCAAGGTAAGGTTGAAAAAACTTTTATCAATGGAAATTTGGTATTTGAGGGATAATGGATTTATTAATAGTTACGCTCTACTCTTATATATTAGGCTCTATACCGTTTGGTTTAATTCTCACAAGATTTGCTGGCTTAGGTGATGTTAGAAAAATTGGATCTGGAAACATTGGTGCAACTAATGTCTTAAGAACAGGCAATAAATTTATTGCTGCTTTAACATTACTGTTGGACGGGCTTAAGGGAACTTTAACTGTTTTATTAACGACCCAATATTTTAACGAATTAATTTATTACTCTGCTGTAATTGTTTTTCTAGCACATATTTTTCCTGTCTGGTTAAAATTTAAAGGTGGAAAAGGAGTTGCAACATTTATAGGCAGCTTACTAGCAATTAATTTATATCTATCGACTGTCTTCATTACTACTTGGCTAATTATGCTAGCCATTTTTAGAATATCGGCAGTCTCTGCTTTGTTGGGATACTTAGTTGTAACAGTTACAGCATTTATTTTTTTTGATCTAAAAATTTTTTTATTAATTTTATTTTATTTTACTACATCCATCTTCACACACAGAAAAAACATTACTTCTTTAATAAAAGATAATTTCTAAGTAATTAAAGACTTTTTTGTATATTTTTTTTTCGAAATTTGACAAAGCTCACAAATTTTGACAGTTCTTCTTTTTTACTGAAAACTTATGAATTTAGTTATCGTTGAAAGTCCAGCAAAAGCCAAAACTATTAATAAATATTTAGGTTCTGATTATAAAGTTTTAGCAAGCTACGGACATGTCAGAGATCTACCCTCTAAAAATGGTTCTGTGGATACAGATCATGATTTTAAAATGGTTTGGGAAATAGATCCAGGTTCTAAGAAACATTTAAAAGAAATTACTGATTATGCAATAGATGCTGATAGAATTATTTTAGCGACAGACCCCGATCGTGAGGGAGAAGCTATTGCTTGGCATTTAAAATGTATTTTAGAAGAAAATAAAAAAATTAAAGATAAGAAATTTGAAAGAGTTGTATTTAATGAGATTACTAAAAAAGCAGTAGAGAACGGAATTAGCAACCCCAGAGATATTAATCCAGAATTGGTTAATGCCTATATGGCAAGGCGAGCTTTAGATTATTTAGTTGGATTTAATATTTCACCTATACTTTGGACAAAACTACCAGGATCAAAATCAGCAGGTAGAGTTCAATCGGTTGCTCTTAGACTTATTGTAGATAGAGAACATGATATAGAATTATTCAAACCACAAGAATATTGGACTTTTGCTTGTACTTTTTTTACGCAACAAAAAAAAGAATTAAATGCAAGACTTTACTCCTTCAAAGGAAATAAAATTGAAAAATTTTCATTTAAAAATGAACAAGAAATCAATAACGCTTTAGATCAGATAAAAAAAGAAAACTTTAGTATCGCAAGTATTGATAAGAAACCATACAGAAGAAGTCCTTATGCACCCTTCACAACTTCTACCATGCAACAAGAAGCATCAAAAAAATTAGGTTTTTCAGCGTCAAGAACAATGCAAATAGCACAAAGACTTTATCAAGGAATAGATTTTGAAGGAGATACGGTTGGTTTAATTACCTACATGAGAACAGATGGAACTAATATTTCGCAAGATGCAATTAAAGAATGCAGAAATTATATTGATAAAGAAATTGGTAAAAAATACTTACCAAGTGAAGCTAGGAATTATTCAGGAAAAAAAGCAAAAAATGCACAAGAAGCGCATGAAGCAATTAGACCTACTGATATCCTACGAACACCAGATAAAATGAAATCTATCTTAGATAAAGATCAAGCTAGATTATATGAACTTATTTGGAATAGAACCCTCGCCTCTCAAATGGAAAATGCTGAATACGAAAGATGTACTTTAGAAATATTAAATGCATCAAAGTCTATCACTTTTAGAGCAACAGGATCTGTTCAAGTATTTGATGGTTTTTTAAAATTATATCAAGATGTCAAAGAAGAAGATGAAATAGATAAGGATGAAGAAAGTGACCAAAAAATACTACCCGAGGTTAAAATTAATGAAAAATTAGAAAATCCTAAATTTAATACTGAGCAACATTTTACTGAGCCACCCCCTAGATTTTCTGAGGCAAGTTTAGTTAAAAAATTAGAAGAGCTAGGTATTGGAAGACCCTCAACTTACGCCAGCATTATTTCAGTATTATCAGCTAGAAACTACGTAGAACTTATAACAAAACGTTTTATACCCACTGACAGAGGTAAGCTTATTACAGCTTTCTTAGATAAATTATTCACTAAATATGTAGATTACAATTTTACTGCAACGCTTGAGGACAGCTTGGACGAAATTACTACCGGAAAGATTGAATATCTTAAAGTTTTAGAAAATTTTTGGAAAGAATTTTATAAAAATATTAACGAAGTTAAAGAATTAAGAACAAGAGCTGTACTTGATTTATTAAATGAAAGCTTAGGAGACATTATTTTTGATAAAGACGAAAGTGGAAAAATTTCAAAAAAATGCAAAAACTGTAGCAACGGTGAACTTAGTTTAAAAAATGGAAGATTTGGAGCATTTATCGGCTGTTCAAATTATCCAGAATGTAAATTTACAAGACCTTTATCAAGAGCGAAAGCTGCCGAACAAGATTTTCTTGCTGAGCCAAAAGTGTTTGGTGAAACTGATAATAAAGAAAAGATTGTTTTAAAAAAAGGACGTTTTGGTCCTTACCTGCAAATTGGTAATGATGAAAAAAATCTTAGGAATGTATCTATACCTAAAGGTATTTCACTAGATTCATTAGACATCGATAAATGTAAATTTTTAGCTTCACTTCCAAAAGTACTTGGACAATATCCAGAAAACTCTCAAGACATAACATTAAATGTTGGAAGATTTGGACCTTATGTAAAATGTGAAAATAAATCTGCATCCCTAGAAAATCCTGAGGATATATTTTCATTAGGATTGAATAGAGCAATTACATTAATTGCTGAAGCAAAACCAGGTAGACGGACTTCAAATGAAATAAAAAATCTTGGCGAACATCCTGAAGATAAAAAACCTGTTAAAATTATGAAAGGCCAATATGGTCCATATATTAAATATAAGACTATTAATGCTACAATTCCTGATGATAAAGATCCTGAAAATATCTCTATGGAAGAAGCTTTGGTATTAATAGCCGCAAGAATTGCTTACGATGAGTCAAAAGGTGTTAAAAAAACTAGAAAGAAAAGTAAAAAAGATAAAACCGAAGATGAATAAAATTGAAGAAATATTAAAAAAAATAAATATTAATATTCCTAATCCTCCAAAACCTGTAGGTAATTACGCCGCATTTAGTAAATATGAAAAACTTATTTTTATATCAGGGCAACTACCGATTACTACTGATGGAAAGATAATAACAGGAAAAGTAATGAAGGATGTATCTCTAGAACAAGCGCAAAAAGCTGCTGAAATATCAGTTTTAAATGCCCTCGGACAATTAAAAAATGCATGTAATGGCGATCTCAATAAAATCAAAAGCTGTATTCGAATAAGTGGTTACGTAAATTGCTTAGAAAATTTTTCAGATCACGCAAAAGTTATTAATGGTGCATCAGACTTAATTGCAAAAATATTTTCAGTAAATTTACATTCAAGAATTGCCATAGGTTGCAATTCTTTACCACTAAATGCCTGTGTAGAAATTGAAAGTATTTTTGAGACTATCTAAGCTTTTATTTTAACTTTAACTTTATACTCGATTAAGATTTTATCTAAAATTTTCTGCTCTGCTTTAGATAAAACATATTCAGATTTCTTGTATTCATTAGATAATTTACGAATAAAATCATTAAGATAATCTTTTCCCTTAGCATCTTCCAAATCATTATAAAGAGAATTTAACTCTTTAGTCTTGCTCATATGTAAATTTTTATAATTATTTTCATTTGGATAAATAATAATACTTTTTTGTATAC
>Ga0255176_1000361_pt1 | contig 21946 bp, 4 predicted proteins | sample Atl_Atlam_RepA_8_2_FD_183622 | JGI IMG/M metagenome (GOLD analysis project Ga0255176, IMG submission 183622) | Freshwater microbial communities from Altamaha River, Georgia, United States - Atl_Atlam_RepA_8d | ecosystem: Environmental > Aquatic > Freshwater > River | place: USA: Georgia... | reverse complement strand
TTCCAGGCGAGCCGGCTGCGGCAGCGGCCGGGCAACTGCCCCTACCCGGTAACCCCGCCCACCCCCACCAACACCAATCCCCGTCCGCACCAGCGGCCCGGGCGCTCCCGCACCCGGCTCGCCAAAACAAAATCAAAAATAAAAACCACCTGATAACTCAGCCCTGTAGGGGCTGTGCCCTTAGCCCAGGGCATCGCCCTGGGCACAATCAACCGACACAACTGCTCATCAATAAAACACCCACAAACTCCAAATAGCCACCCCCACCAACACCATCCCCCGTCCGCACTAGCACCCGGGCGCTCCCACACCCGGCTCGCCAAAGCAAAAGCCAAAGCAAAAGGCAAAGCAAAAACCCAAACCCCAAAAACAAAAAAACACGGGCCGAAAGCCCGTGTCCTTTCCACCCGCACCCAAACTTGCCTACCGGTTGTTTTTGGCGACCGATCCACCCGCTTTTCCAGACCGTATCTGCGACTGGATGTCGGAAAGGGTCCACACGCGAACCGAGCCATCCTGCCCCAGGCAGTGCAAGGTGGCCTTGTCCGGTTCGGTGTGGATGGCCAGGGGCTCCCGCGCCGCCAGCGTGTACCAGACTGGCTCGCGGTCGGACACATTGGCCACGCGCAGGGGATTGTCCACCCCCGTCGTCAGCACCACCAGGTGGTCGGTATCCAAAAAGTGGATATCACGGATGCCCATATTAAAATTAACACCAAAAACTTTGGCTGGCGCGGCGGTCGAATCGACCGTGGGAGGGACCAGATTGGGGCCGTGGATCCCCAACAGACCCGAGGGCGGGCACAGGCCGAATGCGCCCGGCACCCCGGGCCGTGAGCGGAAAATCTTCAGGCCATTGGGGGTGTAGCGGGCGGCCCAGACCAGCCGGAGCGGTGCTTCCCCGCCGTCACCCAGGTTGGTTCGGGTGATGCCGCCCCGTTCCATGAAGGCGTAGATGTCCTTCTCATCCTCGGCCCATTCCATGCGGGCCGGCGTGAAACTGTTGGCAAAGTTTTGGGTTTTTCCCAAAAGGGTCAAGGTCTCGGGATACGCGCCCCCTTCCGGAACGGCGCAGAAAAGGCTTTTCGCGGTGAACACCAGCAGGTTGCCACCTGGCGAGACATGAAAACCCTGCACCGGGTCGAGGCGGTCCGCCCCCTGGTCGACCTGGTACCGGGCCACCTCGCGGGGCGGATCCACCTTGCCGTCCACCAGGCTCAGTTCCCCGTCGGCGGAGCAGAAGACCGCGCGATCGCCAAACAGACCGAAGTTGTCAGCCTCGAAGGGACTGCGGTGGACATAGATTGGCTTGTCTTCCGAGGTGGCCAAAGCCAGATATTTGGCGGTGAGCATGACGTGCCGACCGTTGACCACGCCGAACCGGTTGGTGGACTTCAGCACCAGGCCCGGGAAGGCACGGTCCACCACGCGGGTGGGCTGAATGCCCGCAGCCTGCGGCACTGGCACTGTCAACACGGGCGAAGGGGCGGATCCGCGCCCCAGATACCAGAGCCCGGCGCCCAGCATTGTCGCCCCGGCAAGCGCGAGTCCCCGCACCACCGTGCGCCGTGTCGCGCCCCGGTCACGCTGCCACTGCCCGACCTGCTCCACCACCTGCCGGGCGGTGGGGCGGTCTTCCGGGTTCAGCCGCAGCATGCCGTTGATGATGGGTTGCAGTTCCGGCGGGCACTTGCCCTGCGTGCGCGGGCCGGTTTCGGCGCCCATGGCCATCACGCGCAGCACCAGACCCAGCGCGTAGATGTCTGCGGCGGGCCCGGGTGCGGTGGTCTCGTCCACCTCGGGGGCCATGTAGCCGCGTGTGCCGGCGGAGAGATTGTCCTCACCCACCAGACCCAGATCGAGCAGCACCGCGCGGTCGCCGGGGGTGTCGCTGTCGAGCCAGATGTTCGCGGGCTTCACATCGCGGTGGACCAACCCGGCGGCGTGCAGGCGCGACAGGCCCTGGGCGATCTCGCCGGTCAGGCGCATGGCGCGCTCGGGCGGCACCGGGCCGTCGGCAAGCGCTTCGGCCAGGGTGCGCCCCTTGAGCAGCTCCATCTCCAGGTGGGGCGCCGGATGGCGGCTGTATTTGTGCAGCGAGACCAGGTGCGGGTTGCGCACCCCGGCAAGGGCCCGGGCCTCGCGCAGGAAACTCTCGGCCATGCCCGGGCGGGAGGCCACATCGGGGCGCAGCACCTTCAGCGCCACCTGGCGGTCGAGTTCGGGGTCGTGCGCCTTGTACACCACCGAGGCGGTGCCCTCGCCCAGCACCGAAAGGATTTGCAGGTTGCCGAATCGCGGATGGCCGGACGGATCGGGCGTCAGGGCTGGCAGACGGCCGGCGGGGCGAAGTCCGCGCAGCGTGGCCAGCCACTCGTCCAGGTTCCCTTCCTCCAGCGGATTGCCCTCGCGTGACCCGTTGGAGGGAAACGCCTTCAGGCGGGCCCCACCGGTCATGATGCTGCGGATCTTGGAGGACAGGTCGCCAGGCTGGGCGCGCTCCAGCTCGAAGCTGCGTTGGCAACAGGAAAGGCAATCTTCCAGGTGGGACAGGTAATGGCTGAGAGCGGGCTCGGAAATATCGCCGCGGGCGATGGCCAGCAGCAACCCGTCCTCCAGGCAGGAGGGGGAGCGCTTGCCCCGGCTTGCTGTGCTGGTTTCCGGCATGGTGTGAACCGTATCGCTGCGGGCGCCCACTTCGGGCTCCTGAAGAGATATGTCACGGGAAGGGGTGTTTCTTTCAGCCGTTTCGGGATGGTTGGCCGGAAAACTTAACAAATTAGAAAGGCTCATGCCTGGCGATCGAGCCGGCCGCGGAGATTCTGCGCTGCCTGGTTGGTGATCCGCTCCACCATGTCCACCGTGAGCGCGGGCAGGTCATCCCCCTCGACAAACTCGCGGATGGTTTCCGCCAGGCGCGTGGTGATGCGGTGCCGGGCGATGTAGACGGCGTTGGGGGAAAGCTTGAGTTCCTTCGCCACCTGGTCCACAGGCTGGTTCATCAGCGCCGTGGCCAAGAAGGCGTCCCAGCTCATGCCCGTGAATTCCCGGTGCAGCATCCGCAAGGCCGACTCGAACACATCCTGGTAGTAGTTCTCGGCGTAGAGGAAATCCTCGCCGGCCGACTGCAGGTCTTCCGGCTTCACATCGGCCACGCGTTGGCCCGAGCGGGATTTGCGCCGGTGGTTGCGCAACATGTTGTAGCAGATGCGCTTCAGCCACGACCGGAAGCTGCCCTCGCGGTTCCGCTCGAAGGAACTGATGTGGGTGATGATGAAGGCCATCGCGTCTTGCGCCACATCGCGCGCATCGGCCTCTTGCAGGCCGGCTTCCCGGTTCCAGTGCAGCATCAGCGGCGCGTACAATTGCACAAACAGGTCCCACGCCTCGGCCGAGTTGGCCACGGCCAACCGGTCCAGCAGCGTCATGGATGTGGCGCCTACCTTCATCCACCATTCCGGGAGAGATTGAACGGCATCGGGTAACAAGGCTGCGGTTTGTTGATAAAGGCCAACCAACGCCTGACGAGAGCCTAGCTGAACTTTTTTTAACAATAACCGGACACCCCATGCGAAACCATGAGAAACCCGGTTTTCACCCAAATGGTGCCGTTTTCGAAAAAAAAGCAGGCTTTTCAGCTGCAAACCCAAGCGACTGGCTTACACCACGCCTCGGCAGTATCCCCAGATGCCTAACCCATTGCAGCAGAATGCCTTCAGCACACCCAAGAATTCTTGATATCAAATACTTATAATTCCTGAATTTTATTGAAAATATATGATGCTTATTATTTAATACAGGCAAGCATTGACAATCTAATAAGTTTGCCTGTATATCTAACGGTACCATTCGGACGGAACAATCGGCACAGGGTGACCTGTTCGGATTCAGATTCTGCCCGTCTATCCAGTTAAGACAGTGGTCAGGGCTTCCGGGTTCCGATATACCCGGAATGGTCTGCCTAGTAGATTTATTTTCTGCAAATCTCCCCACCTAATTAAAATAAATATTTTTCCCAAACCTCTGAAAGAACTCTCATTCCCCGCGCCATTTATCTGCGAGGGTTGATTCTTTCGTAGGGTTTTTAGGCCGGTTTCGCGGGCTTTTTCGGCCCGCAACTCCCTGTCCCGCGATGGTTTCGGTCCGCCGGCTTGTCCCCAGACTGGGGGCGCGGGTGTCGCTTGCACGCGACCGGGTCCAACTGATGGGCCGCCCGCTCCGGATGCAGCCTGACCCGGCGGCCACAGCGGGCGTCGTCCCAGGCCGCCCGGCAAGCGCACCGCACCTTGGATTTTCACCGGGAGAGAGACGAGATTATGTGGACCACCCTCGGCAACTTGTTCAACCGCCGCCCCAACCGCAAGACAAGCGCCAAAACCGGATGGAAATCGCGCTACGCCCCATCCGCCGAGCGGAACACGCGGGTGCGGCCCGAGGTCCACGCGCTGGAGCAGCGCCTGGTGATGACCGCGGCCACCTTCGGCCCCGGCTCGCTGATCATCGACATGGGCCAGTCAACCCAAACGGTGGGCAACGCGCTGAAGCCCTACGGCCTGGTCTACGATCTGGTGACCAACTTCCGGGTGCCGGTGGAGTGGGCCATCGACCCGAACAAGAGCACCTTCCGTCTCGATGCCGGCAACCCCATCCCCTACGACTTCACCGCCACCACCACCAACGGCGTGAAGAGCTACGCCGGCGGCTCGTTCATCGTCGACGAGAACCTGCTCACCCCCGCCGTGATCGCGCAGATCAACACCTGGAAAACCCAGGGCGTGGTGGTGGACGAGCTGGCCGACCCCCTGACCACCGAGATCTACGGCGAGATCACCAGCTTCCCCAAGGCGGTGCTCGACCTGCAGAACGGCCGCATCGCGACGCCCTACTACGCCAACGCGGGCATCCCCGCCAGCTCGTACCGCCTGGGCGACCCCAGCAGTCTGAACGAGTGCGACGATGTGTACATCATGCCCCACGCCGACCCGCACACCTGGGTCGATGCCTGGAAGAAGAACCTTTACACCTTCGTGAACAACGGCGGCGGCCTGTGGGCCGGCTGCCACGCGGTGAGCGCGCTGGAATCGTTGACCACCTTCACCAACAACGGCACCACGCAGAAGCTGAACTTCCTGAGCAATAACCTGGTGCCCTGGGGCAGCCACTCCGCCGGCGTGGTTCCCTACGACTACAACCCCGCCACCGCCAACGACCCGATCATGCAGATCATGAACCGCATGGACGCGGCCCTGCAGAGCGGCTCGGAAAAGATCTATGTGCCCACCGGCGTGGAATGGCGCAGCACCACCAACATCGCCGTGTACGACGCCGACCAGCCGAACAACCCCTCCGGCGGTAGCTCCCCCTACAACAAGGCCGCAGCGGTGGCCTACGGCCACGCCTACGGCGACCCCAAGGCCGGCCTCGTCATGTACGAGGGTGGCCACACCTTCGCCGGCACCGCCGCCGCCAATGTGGCCGCGCAGCGCGCCTTCTTCAACTGGCTGCTGCAGAACGGCATCAACAAGGCGCCCCGCATCACCGCCACGCCCCCCAAGGTGGTGCCCGGGCAAACCTCCACCATCACCGCCAACATCGCCGGTGGGTCCGGCACCTTCAGCTACCAGTGGGTGAGCACCAACGGGGGCACCTTCTCCAACCCCGCCGGCACCTGGAAGGTGGGCGACCCCGCCATCACCACCCAGTACCAGATGAACGGGCTGGAAGACACCATCAAGCTGCTGGTCAGCGACCAGCCCTGCGGGCGCCAGTCCATTTGGTACCAGAGCCTGTCGATCACACCCCCGACGCTCGACCTCGACGGCAACGACAGCACCGGAGCGACCGGCGCCGACTACCTCGGTTACTTCGACGGCAACGGCACCATCGTGCCCGCCGCCGATGTGGACACCGCCATCACCGCCGGCGGCACCACCATCCAGTCCGCCGTCATCCAATTGAAGAACCGGCCCGACGGCACCGCCGAGACCCTGCTCATCGATGAGGCCCTCGCCGCCAGCCTGGGCATCAGCGTCACCTCCGACGGCGAGGGTGGCTACCAGCTCAGCGGCACCGCCACGCTGGCTCAGTACCAGACGCTCATCGCCTCGCTGCAGTATGTCAACGGCCTGGCCTACCCCACACCCGACGACCGGCAGATCGAGGTGACCGTCAACGACGGCACCTTCGACAGCAACACCGCCGTCTCGGTGCTGGCCTACGCCGGCGGCTCTCCCTCCACCGTGGACAAGCAACTCTACCTGAGCGACCCCGGCTCGGGCATGGACCGCGTCAACCCGGTCGCCACCAACGACACCACCACCGCGCGCGTCAGCATCAGCCCGGTGCAGGCTTCCGACTCCACCGGCATGGCGGTCTACACCAACAGCTCCACCAAGGATCTGGTGTACAACCCGTGGAACCTGACCGCCTACGGCACCGCGGCCAAGGCGGCGGTTGACGGCGGCAGCTACAACACCATGGCCACCGCCGCCTCCCGCCTGCGCAACGAGGCGATCGTGGTGGGCGTGACCACCGACCGCTTCGTGGCCGGCTCGGTCTGGAACGGCACCGCCTGGACCCCCATCAAGATCAAGGTCGCCGGCAAGGTGGTCAGCAAGCTGGGCGCCCCCAGCCAACAGCAGTGGTGGGGCGCCTCCGTGGCCTACGAGACCGGCACCGGCAACGCCGTGCTGGTGTGGAACACCGGCAAGGCCCTGAACTACAGCGTCTGGAACGGCAAGACCTGGAGCGACGCGGTGGCCGTGCCTGGCTTCCCAGTCGTGGAACCCCGCCAGATTCGCCTGGCCGCCAACCCCAAGGCCGGCAGCAACGAGATGGTGCTGGTGGTGACCGACAAGAACGAGGTCGACCGCGCCATGGTGTGGAACGGCACCACCTGGGGCAACATGGTGCAGCTCGACAACAACGGCGGGCACAACTACACCGATCTGGCCGTGGCCTACGAGTCGCTGACCGGCAAGGCCATGGTGACCTACGCCTCCGGCACCACCGGCGCGGTGGGCTACCAAGTATGGAATGGCACGGCCTGGGGCACCGCCGCAACACTCTCAGCCCCTTCCGGCACCGACAAGTACGCCCAGTGGACCGTGATGGCCTCCGACCCCGCCAGCAACCGCATCGTGCTGGGCGTTGAGACCAACGGTAAAGACGCCTGGATGAGCGTGTGGAACGGCACGGCCTGGACCACCGCGACGCTGGGCATCACCGACAAGGTCGCCGACAACAACAACCTCAACATCGCCGTGGCCTTCGAGAGCAAGTCGGGCGAGGCGATCGCGGTCTACCAGAATGACCTGGCCTCCACCGAACTGCAGTACCGCACCTGGTCCCAGGCCGGTGGCTGGTCGGCAGGCACCGACTTCGGCGCCTTCAACAACAAGGCTTCGGTGGGCATCGGCCTCACCCCCAACCCGTATTCCGACCAGATCATGCTGGTGGCCAACGACGGCGCGAAGATCCTGCGCTCGAACCTCTGGGGTGGCAGCGCCTTCGCGGCCTCGTTCACCCAGCTCGAGGCGAACACCAACGCCACCACCGGCCAGCCCTTCGGCTTCTTCTGGGACAACAACCTGCCCGGCGTGGTGACCGAGGTGGAGACCTTCACCCAGACCGCCCCGATGGTGACCCGCCTGGCGCTACCCTCCGGCGGCGCCGTGAAGGTGACCACCTACATCGAGGTCACCTCCGGCACCCTGCCGGCCAACCCGCAGATGTCGGTGCGTGTGGGCTACGCCGGCTCGCCGGTGATCACGCTGCAGAACGCGCCCACGGTGACGGCGCTGGGTTCCAACCGCTACAAGCTGGAGTGGTCTTCCACGCTGGCCAACAATGTGACCATCCCGGCCGGTGCCCAGTTGAACCTCTCGCTGGCGGTCTACGAGGTGGGCTACGGGTTCGACATCCTGTTTGACAGCAAGGACTACCCGTCGCAGGTCCAATTGGCCACCTCCACCGCGATCAAGATCGAGACCGAGGGCGTGTTCGCCGGGGCCTTCCCCAACCAGACCGCGGTGCAGACCGCCGTTGCGGGTGAGCCCTCCTATGTCCGCTTCACCGTCAGCGACCCCTTCGGCGCCTACGACATCAACGGCGCCGACCTGGTGATCAAGGACTCCGCCGGCGCCACCGTCGCGACCGTGGCGCTTGACGACACCCATGTGGTCAAGAGCGGCGCCGGCACCAAGACCTACGAGTACAAGTTCACCCCGATGAAGGCCGACACCTTCTCGATGGTGATCACCGCGAAGGAAGGCACCGAGGGCGTGACCGCCACCGCGCGGATCAACCTCCCGGTCACAGCCTACCCCGACCTGGTGGTGAGCAAGACCGACAACGGCGCCACCGTGAAGCCGGGCGCCTCGGTGCCCTACACGATCTCCTACTCCAACGCTGGCCTTTCCGAGGCCACGGGCGTGGTGCTGACGGAAACCCTGCCCGACGGCGTGACCTTCGACCCGGCCGGCAGCACCGCCGGCTGGGTGCCCCTGGGCGCCGGCCAGTACATCTTCCCGGTGGGCACGCTGGCCCCCGGCGCCTCCGGCCAGGCTACCTTCGCGGTGAAGGTGGGCGCGACCGTGTCGGCCGCGATGGAGAAGCTGCTCAACACAGTCAAGATCGCCGATGACGGCAGCCACGGCCCCGACGCCAATCCCGACAACAACCAGGGCGAGGACACCACACCGGTGGACGCCGCGCCCGACCTGGTGATCGTGAAGACCGACAATGTGACCGCCACCGTGGCCGGCGGCGTGGTCCTCTACAAGATCGCCTACTCCAATGTGGGCAAGCAGGACGCCATCGGCGTGGTCATCACCGAGCGCCTGCCCGACCGCACCACATTCAACGGCACCTACAGCTTCGGCGATTGGGACACTGAGGGCGGGGTGTACTACACCCACGCGGTGGGCGACCTGCCGGCCGGTGCCAGCGGCTTCGTCACCTTCGCGGTGACCCTGGACGCCACACTGCCCTCGGGCTTCAACGGCATCTCGAACACCGTGATCATCGAAGACAGCGGCAACGGCGGCCCCGACCCCGACCCCTCCAACAACACCTCCACCGACACCACGCCCATCTCGACCGATCCCCGCGCCGACCTGCGCGTGACCAAGACCGACGGCAAGACCGTGGTCCACCCCGGTGAGGCGGTCACCTACACCATCACCGTCACCAACGCCGGCCCGACCGCGGTGACCGGCGCGATCTTCAACGACGAGATCCCCGCGGCCCTGCGCTATGTGACCTACACGGCCGTGGTCGCCGGCGGCGCCACCGCCTCATCCCTCTCGGGCATCGGCAACAGCATCACCGGCACCCTCAACCTGCCCGTGGGCGGCACGGTCACCTACACCGTGAAGGGCACCCTCGATTCCGACGCCACAGGCCGACTGACCAACGCCGCCACCGTGGTGCCGCCCGCCGGCATCGTCGACCCGAACACCGGCGACAACACCGGCATCGATGATGATGAGATCGTGCCGGTCTCCGACCTGTCGCTGGACAAGTCCTACACCTACACCGACCTCGACGGCAGCCGCAGCCTGACTCCCGGCGACGAGATCGTCTTCACCGTGCTGGTCACCAACAACGGGCCCGACGCCGCGCGCAATGTGTCGGTGATGGACCGCCTGCCGACCGGCTACCAGTATGTCAGCGACGACTCGCTGGCCAACGGCTACGACTACTCCCCGGGCTCGGGCCTGTGGACCATCGGCACCATCGGTTCCAGGGCCGGCCTCAACACGGCCAAGCTGATGGTGAAGGCGATCGTCTCCGCCGGCGGCGACTACACCAACAAGGCCGAGGTGTGGAGCAATGACAGCTCCGACCCGGACAGCACCCCGCACAACTATGTGCCGACCGAGGATGACTACGACTCGGTCACCCCGCCCGTGAAGCAGGTGGCCGACCTGTCGATCGACAAGCGGATGGCGCTGAAGGACGACCTCGACAACAACGGCATCCTGAGCGCCGGCGACCGCGTCACCTTCACGCTCCTGCTGAAGAACGCCGGCCCCAATGCGGCGGCCAATGTGAAGGTGTTCGACTCGCTGCCCGAGGGCTTCACCTTCGTCAGCGCCACGCCTTCCGTGGGCACCTACTCGAGTTCCACCGGCGAGTGGACCGTGGGCACCGTCAACGCGCTGGCCAGCCAGACGCTGACCATCGTCGCCACCGTGGTGGGTGGCAAGCCGGCCACCTCGTACGACAACACCGCCCGGGTGACCTCCGATACCTTCGACATCAACCCCGACAACAACACCGACACCACCGTGCCACCGGTGGCCGACCTGAGCCTGACCAAGACGGTGGCCTTCGCCGACGGTGGCGACCTCGACGGCGACGGCACCCCCTCGACCGGCGACATCCTCGTCTTCACGGTGACCGTCAGCAACGCCGGCCCGGACTTCGCCACCGGCGTGGAGGTGACCGACCAACTGCCCACCGGCTTCGCCTACGACAGCGACGACAGCAACGGCGCCTACAGCGACGCCACCGGCGTGTGGGCCGTCGGCGCCATCGCCCCCGGCACCAAGCGGACCCTGTCCATCGTGGTGGTGATCAACGCCTCCGGCAACTTCACCAACACCGCCCAGGTGAGCAAGACCCGGCAGTTTGACCCCGATTCCAAGCCCGGCAACAACGCCGCCGGCGAGGACGACCAGGCCTCGGCCGTGGTGGTGCCCGGAGCGTCGGCCAAAGCCCCCGTGGCGGTGAACGATGAATCGCTGGGCAACAAGCCCGGACCGGTCACGCTGAACATCACCAACAACGACACCGACCAGAACCTGGACATCGACCCGTCGACCGTGGACCTCGATCCGTCCACCGCGGGCATCCAAAAGTCGAAGACCGTGGCGGGCGAGGGCACCTGGACGGTGGACGCCGACGGCAACGCCACCTTCACCCCGGTGGCCGGCTTCACCAAGGACCCGACCCCCATCCCCTACACCGTCAGCGATTCGGGCGGCAGGGTTTCCAACCAGGCGACCATCACGATTGACTTTGTGCCCGTGCCCGCCGATGACAACTCGAGCAACAACACCCCCGGCACCCCGGTGACGGTGAATGTGGTGGCCAACGACACCAACGGCGACACCGTGGTCCCCGGCTCGGTGGAGATCGTCGGCACCAACCGCCCCGGCGACCCGCTGGTGGTGCAAGGAGAGGGCACCTGGACGGTGAACCCGACCACCGGCGCCATCACCTTCACCCCGGTGGCCGGCTTCACCGGCGACCCGACCCCGATTCACTACACCGTGAAGGACAACGACGGCAACACCTCCGTCCCCGCCAAGGTGACCATCGACTACAAGCAGCAACCGCCCGTGGCCGCTGATGACAGCTCGCTGAAGAACCAGCCGGGCCCGGTGACGCTGAATGTCACCAACAACGACACCGACAGCGATGGCGACCTCGACCCGGGCAGCGTGGATCTGGATCCCGCCACCCCGGGCCGCCAGACCATCTATGTGGTGCCCAACCAGGGCCTGTGGCAAGTGGATGAGGCGGGCAATGTGACCTTCTCGCCGCTGCCCGGCTTCACCACCGACCCGTCCCCCATCACCTACACCGTGAAGGACACCGGCGGCCTGCTGTCGAATGTGGCCAAGATCACCGTGGGCTATGTGCCCGTGGCGGCAGACGACTCCTCCAAGGGCAACACCGTCGGCACGCCGGTGACCCTGAAGGTGCTGGCCAACGACACCGCGGGTGATACCCCCGTGGCCTCCACCCTGAAGATCGTGGGCACCAGCAACCCCGGCGACCCGCTGGTGGTTCCCGGCGAGGGCACCTGGAGCGTGAATCCCTCCAACGGCGATATCACCTTCACCCCGCTGGCCGGCTTCACCGGCAACCCGACGCCGATCCGTTACACCGTCAGTGACGCCCAGGGTAACCCGTCCCTGCCCGCGACCGTGGTGGTGGACTACACGCCCCAGCCCCCCGTCGCCGTCAACGACGAGTCCCGCGCCAACAAGGCCGGCCCCGTGTCGCTTTCCGTGACCGGCAACGACTCCGACCCTTCCAACACGCTGAATCCGGCCTCGGTGGATCTCGATCCGACCGTTCCGGGTCGCCAGACCACCCTCGCCGTTCCCGGCCAGGGCGTGTGGACCGTGGACAACACCGGCAAGGTGACCTTCACACCCGCCGCCGGCTTCACCAAAGATCCATCCCCCATCCCCTACACCGTGGCCAACACGGGCGGTCAGGTCTCCAACCAGGCGACCATCACCATCGACTATGTGCCCGTGGCGACCGATGACAGCTCCACCGGCAACCCGCTGGGTCAGCCCGTCACCCTCGATGTGTTGGCGAACGACACGCTGGGCGACACGGTTGTCCCCTCGACGCTGAAGATCGTGGGCACAACCAATCCGGGTGATCCCCTGGTGGTTCCCGGCGAGGGCACCTGGTCTGTCAACCCCACCACCGGTGCCATCACCTTCACGCCACTGCCCGGCTTCACCGGCAACCCGACGCCGATCAACTACACCGTGAAGGACAACGACGGCAACGAGTCGGCCCCCGCCAAGGTGACCGTGGTGTATCAAGCCCCGGCGCCCGTCGCGGTGAATGATGAGTCCCGCGCCAACCAGCCCGGCCCCGTCTCCCTGGTGGTTACCGGCAACGACACCGACGGTTCCAACAGCCTGGATGTGGCCAGCGTCGATCTGGATCCGACCAGCCCCGGCCGCCAGACCAGCCTGACCGTGACCGGCCAGGGCGTCTGGACCGTGGACAACAGCGGCAAGGTGACCTTCACCCCGGCCCCCGGCTTCACGCAGGACCCGACACCCATCCCCTACACCGTGTCCAACACAGCCGGCAAGGTGTCGAACACAGCCACCATCACCATCGACTATGTGCCGGTGGCCACCGACGATTCCTCCGCCAACAACCCGACCGGTAGCCCCGTCACCCTCAATGTGTTGGCCAACGACACGCTGGGCGACACGGCCGTCCCCTCGACGCTGAAGATCGTGGGCACGAACAACCCGGGTGATCCCCTGGTGGTTCCCGGCGAAGGTACCTGGACGGTGAACCCCACCACCGGCGCCATCACCTTCACCCCGGTGGCCGGCTTCACCGGCGACCCCACGCCGATCCGTTACACCGTGAAGGACAACGACGGCAACGAGTCGGCCCCCGCCAAGGTGACGGTGGATTACCTGCAGATTCCCCCCGTGGCAGTCAATGACGAGTCCCGCGCCAACCCGGCCGGCCCCGTCAGCCTGGGAATCCTGGGCAACGACACCGATGCCAACGGCGACCTCGACCCCGCGACCGTGGATCTCGATCCCGCCAGCCCCGGCCGCCAGACCAGCCTGACCGTGACCGGCCAGGGCGTCTGGTCCGTGGACAACAGCGGCAAGGTGACCTTCACCCCGGCCCCCGGCTTCACCAAGGATCCGTCCCCCATCACCTACACGGTGAGCGACAAGACGGGCCTGGTGTCGAATGTCGCCACCATCACCATCGACTATGTGCCCGTGGCGGCCGATGACAGCTCCACTGGCAACCAGCCCGGACGGCCCGTTTCGATCCGCGTGGTGGGCAACGACACCGCCGGCGACGAGGTCGATCCGGCAACCATCAAGATCGCCGGAACGGCCAACCCCGGCGATCCCCTGGTGGTCCCCGGCGAGGGCACCTGGAGCATCAATCCGGTCACCGGAACCATCACCTTCACGCCGGAGCCGGGCTTCCTCATCGACCCGACACCCATCCGCTACACCGTGAAGGACGGCGAGGGGAATGTCTCCAACCCCGCCCAGGTGACGGTCAAGTACAACAAGGCCCCCGACCTGTCCATCACCAAGGACAACGGCGTGACCAGCATCCGCCCCGGCCAGACGGTCACATACACGCTGGGCTATGCCAACAAGGGCACGGCCGATTCCACCGGGGTGGTGATCACCGACACCGTTCCCGCGGGAATGACCTTCAACCAGGCGAGCAACCCGGGCTGGACGCTGTCGAGCGGCGTGCTGACCTATGCCGTGGGGACCGTGGCGGCAGGCGCTTCGGGCCAGGTGCAGTTGAAACTCGTTGCCAACGCCACCTTCCCGGCCGGTGTGGGCCGTATCGCCAACACCGCCAGCATCGGCGATGACGGCGCCAACGGCGCCGATCCGACACCCGGCGACAACACCGCCGTCGACAACGACGAATTGATCGCCGCGCCCGACCTCCAGGTCACCAAGGACAACGGCGTGACCAAGGTGAAGGCGGGCGACAACGTGACCTACACGCTGGCCTACCGCAACAAGGGCAGCCAGGGCGCCACGGGCGTGGTGATCACCGACAATCTGCCGGTTGGCCTGGCTTTCGACGCCACGCTGAACCCGGGCTGGAGCCTGAGCGGCACCGTCCTCAGCTACACGCTGGGCCTGGTCCCCGCCGGTGCTTCCGGATCGATCCAGTTGCGGCTGACAGCCGCGGCCAGCTTCGCCGCCGGCCAGGCCAGCGTGGTGAACACCGCGCTGATCGCCGACGACGGCAGCAACGGCCCGGATGAGAATCCCGCCGACAACACCGGCACCGACACCGACGAGCTGGTCGCCGCGCCGAACCTGTCCATCCGCAAGGACGACGGGGTCAAGGCGGTGGCGGCCAACCAGGTGGTGATCTACACGCTGAGCTACGCCAACCGCGGCACCCAGGGCGCCACCGGCGTGGTCATCACCGACACCATTCCCGCCAACCTGAACTTTGACGCCACCCAGAACCCCGGCTGGACGCGCAACGGTTCCTCCGTCAGCTACACCTTGGGCGCCGTTCCCGCGGGGGCCAGCGGATCGGTCACGCTGAAGTTCACCGCCAGCCCGACCTTCCCGGCCGGCCAAAGCAGGATCACCAACACGGTCACCATCGCCGACGACGGCACCAACGGACCCGACGAGGATCCGCTGGACAACACCGACTCCGATGTCAACGACCTCGATGCCGCGCGCGACCTATGGATCAGCAAGGACAATGGCGTGAAGACGGTGGTGGCCAACCAGGCCGTCACCTACACCATCCGCTATGCCAACGGCGGCACCAAGGGTGCGACGGGCGTGGTGATCACCGACACCATCCCGGCCGGGATGACCTTCGTTGCTGCCGACAACGCGGGCTGGACCCGGGTGGGCGACACGCTGACCTACGCCGTTGGCTCGGTTGCCGGCGGGGCCCGGGGCTCGGTTTCCCTGAAACTGGTGGCCAAGGCCAGTTTCCCCTCAGGCCAAAGGACCATCGCCAACACCGCCACGGTGGCGGACGACGGTTCCAATGGTCCCGACCTGAACCCGGACGACAACACCTCCACCGACACCGACGAGTTGATCGCCGCCCCGGATCTTGCCGTGGTGAAGGACAGCAGCGTGACGGAGGTTCGGGCCGGCCAGAGCGTGACCTACACCCTGGCCTACACCAACAAGGGCACACAGGACGCCACCGGCGTTACCCTGAGCGATTCGCTGCCCCTGGGCATGGGCTTCAACGCCGCCGCCAACCCCGGCTGGACGCTGAACGGCACCACGCTCAGCTACACCGTGGGCAATGTGGCCGTGGGTGCCTCGGGCACGGTCAGCCTGGTGCTGGTGGCCGATGCCACCTTCGCGGCTGGTCAGGCCAGTGTCATCAACACCGTGGCCATCGCCGACGACGGTAGCAACGGCCCCGACCTGAACCCGGCGGATAACTCCGACCGGGAAGTGGACAACCTGATCGCATCGCCTGACCTCCGGGTGACCAAGAATGATGGTCGCGCCAGCGTTCGGGCGAACGACTTGGTCACCTACACCCTGAGCTATGCCAATAGCGGCACCCAGGGCGCCACCGGGGTGACCATCACCGATAGCCTCCCCGCCGGCACCAGCTTCAATGCCGCCGCGAACCCCGGCTGGACCCTCAACGGCTCCACCCTGACCTATGCCCTGGGCACGGTGCCCGCGGGATCCTCCGGCAGCATCCAGTTGTCGCTGCGCGTCAACGCGTCCTTCCCGGCGGGCCAGGCCTCCATCGCCAACACGGCGCTCATCGCCGATGACGGTGCCAACGGCCCGGATCTCAACCCGGCCGACAACTCCGGCACCGACATCAACGCGCTGGACGCCGCCCCGGACATGGCGATCCTGAAAACGGACGGCAACGCGTCGGTCAAGCCCGGCGAGCAGGTGACCTACCTGCTGCGCTACCGCAACAAGGGCACGCAGGACGCCACTGGCGTGGTGATCTCCGATACGGTGGTGGCCGGCCTGAATTTCAGCGCCGCCGCCAACCCCGGCTGGACACTCAACGGTTCCACACTCACCTACACCGTGGGCAATGTGGCTGTCGGCGGATCCGGCCTGGTGAAACTGGTGCTCTCAGTGGATGCGGCCTTCCCTGCCGGACGCGAGAACATCCGCAACACCGCGGTGATCGCTGATGACGGCACCAATGGCGCCGACCCCGATCCGACCGACAACTCCAGCAGCGACAACAATGAGTTGGACGCCGCGCCCGACCTGCGCGTGACCAAGTCCAACAGTCTGGCCGTGGTGCACCCCGGCGAGAGTGTCACCTACACCATCGCCTACGCCAACAACGGCAACCAGGGCGCCACCGGCGTGGTGATCTCCGATCTGCTGCCCGCGGGAACCTTGTTCAGCGGGGCCGACAATGTCGGCTGGACCCTAGCCAACGGCACCCTGAGCTACGCGGTGGGCAACCTGCCCGCCGGGGCCTCGGGCAGCGTCTCGCTGGTATTGGAGGTCTCCCGCTCCTTCGCCGCCGGCCAGTTGTCCATAGCCAACACCGCCGTGGTGGGCGACGATGGCGCCAACGGGCCCGATCTCAACCCCGCCGACAACTCGGGCCAGGATAGCGATCCGATCGCCCTGCCCGTGGGCGGCAAGGTCTTCTATGACCGCAACGCCGACGGGGCCCTCAACAATGCCGAGAACGGGCTCGCCGGAGTGGTGCTGAAGCTTGTGGATCCGCAGGGCAATGTGGTGGCCACCACCACCACCGGCGCCGATGGGTCCTACCTGTTCCCGTCGGTTCTGCCTGGCAACTACACGCTGGTGGAGGATCAGCCCGAGGGATATGGCAGCAGCACTCCCAACAGCGTGCCCCTGACCGTGGATGTGAACACCACCCCGGCGCCCGTGCACTTTGGCGAGACCCTGGCCACCCTGTCGGGTCAGGTCTGGCTCGACCTGAACAAGGACGGCAAGCGCCAGCAGAACGACATCGCCATCCCGGGTGTGACCATCACCCTGGAGAAGCTCGATGTGCCGACGGTCCAGGCCTTTGGCGATCCTTTCGTCATCCTTGGCCCGACGGGCGGTTCCAGGTTCATCACGGTGGGATCGACTGTGACCGACGCCAACGGCCAGTACGAGTTCCTCGACCTGTTCCCCGGCGAATACCGGGTGGTGCAGTCGCAACCTTCCGGCTACCTGCAGGGCCAGACCCTGCCGGGATCGGTGGGTGGCGCGGTGCCCACTCTGGACGAGATCGAATCGGTCAACCTCAATGCGGGTCAGGCCGCGGTGGCCTACGACTACACCGAGGTGGCCAAATTCGCCGCCCCCAATGTTCCCGGCGTCAATCCCCCGCCGCTGCAACCCTTCGAGATCAGCAAGCGGTCCTACCTGGCCAGCACGCCGGACATGTCCTGGGTGCTGACCGCCCCGCTCCAGCCGGATTTCGCGGCCTTCGCGCCCAACTCGGGTGTGAATCCCGCGGCATTCGTGGTGACCGGATCGGGCGCCGGCAGTGGCATCGTTCGCGTCTTCGACTTCGGCCAGGACATGGAGCGCTTCCGCTTCACACCCTACGGCCAGAATGTGGGCGTGCGCGTGGCCAAGGGTGATGTCACCGGCGACGGTGTGCAGGACTTCGTCACAGCCCCGGCCGGCGGGGTTTCCCCCGAGGTGAAGATCTATGACGGCAACACCGGCAACCTGATCCGCAGCTTCATGGCCTATGACCCGGCCTTCAAGGGCGGATTGTGGCTGGCCACCGGCGACCTGAACAACGACGGCGTGCAGGAAATCGTGACCGGCACCGACGCCGGGGCCATCCCGCACGTGGTCGCCTTCGATGCCGCCACAGGCAACGCGATGCACAGCTTCTACGCCTACGATGTGGCGTACCGGGGCGGGGTGCGGGTGGCGGTCGGCGACCTCGATGGCAACGGCTTCGGAGAGATCATCACCGCCGCGGGGGCGGGCGCCTCGCCGCATGTGTGCTACTTCAACGGTATGACGGCCGCGGTGGAGGCCAGCTTCTACGCCTACGACCCGGGCTACCGTGGCGGGGTGCAGATCGTCACGGGTGACACCAACGGCGACGGCGTGGACGAGGTCATCGCCGCCAGCGGGGTCAACGCCGCGGGTGGGGCCGTCTATGTCTTCAACAAGGCGGGCGCCACGCTCGCGGCCAAGGCGGTAGCCGACGGGGTCTTCGGTCTGGAGGTGGGCAGCCAGGATCTGGACATGGACGGCATCGACGAGATCATCCTCAGCCGGAACGCCGGGTCCAAGTCGAAGGTGGACCTGCTGGACGGTGTGACCCTGGATGTCCTCGATTCGTTCTACGCCGATGATCCCCGCTTCACCGGCGGCATCTCGGTGGCCTGATCCCCCGACGGGTCAGGGCCTGAAACGCGCGCGGCCCCGGCGATTGCCGGGGCCGCGCTGTTTTGGGAGGGCCGGGTTTAGAAGCGGAACTCCAGGCCGGTGGAGATACCCTGGATCCAGATGTCCGAGGTGTTCACCCCGTTGAAGGCCGGACGGGCCGGGCCGTTCAGGGTGCCGGGGGGGATCTGGCTCGGGTTCACCACGGTGTCGATCTGCTCACCGGGGCGGGCGACACCTGTCCAGTACATGAAGGTGTAGCCGGCGGTGACCGCCACGCGGGGCGCGATCTGGTAACCCAGGCGCACGCCCACCTCGGGGACAAAACTCAACTGGCTGGAGGAGTAGCTGCCGATGTTGGTCCCCTGGGCCAACAATCCACCGGGCAGCGTGGAGGCGGCCCCGCTGGCTGGGATGACCGTCGTGCTGCCGTTGATGTTTACGGTGGAGCAGGTGCCGCCCAGGCCGACCAGGCCGCGGGCGTCCAGCATCCACTTGCCGCGCCACATCATGTATCCGAGGCCGATCTGCGCGCCGTTGTAAACATTCTTGGTGTTGAAGCTGTCATTCACCAGGATGTTATTGTTGGCGGGATAGCCCAGGGAGTTGTCAAGGGTGGTGAGGTTCTCGTTGATCCCCAATCCCTCGTTGAGCCCCATGTTCCGGTAACCGCCGATCACATCCCAACGCGAATCGCAGACGCAGCACAGGTTGCGCCGCAGGTTCACATCCAGGCCCCAGAAGCACTGGTCCCCGGTCACACCCACATTGCCGCCCAGCACATTGGGATATTGCACCAACTGGGAGTCATTGAGGCCGGTGAGGCCATTGACAAAGGGACGCGAGACGACGGGATCGTTGGGCGACAGGTAGTTGGTGTCCCCCCCGAACAGGGTGTAGAAGGACCCTTCCACCGCCCAAAGTTTTTCCGCATCGAGGAACATGCCGCCATAGACACGGATGCCCGGTTGCATGTTTCCGTTGATGGCCTGGTCACCGTACAGCACTTCGGTGCCCGGGGCGCCGATCACACCGGCCATATTGCGGGGCGTGCCTGCCGGCGAGCGGGTCACCAGTGGGGGCACGGACTGGCCGCTGATGGCCCATCCCAGGGCTTCGACGCCAACCCAACCGCACCAGGCGGGGCCGCAGCAGCCGTCATCCACCCAGGATCCCTTGACCGAATCGGCCTGGGGACCGGTGGAGGCCGCGCCGATCAGATCCACCTCCGCGGGAACAGCCTTGCCCGGGGCAGGAGCGGCTTCCTGGGCGCCAGCCTGGCCGGAGAGCAATAAACCCGCCAAGCCACCGAGGAGAAAACCCCGGCCCAATTTGTGTCTCAACCATCCATGGTGTTTGCGCATGGTTACCTCTTTCCGGGGCATCCTTGCCCGTATTGATGCCTGATGGCCAACCCGAAGTGGTATCGACCTCGATGATTTTGGAAATGCAAGGGTTTGGGTGAAAAACAGTTGCGTCCGGCGTCAAAATCAAAGGGTTGTTCGGCGGCTAACGACTGTTTCTTTTCTTTCAGGGAAAAAAAAATGTTTTTTGTGAATTCCGACGCTCATTTTTCCGGAATGCTGGCGAAGCCCATTGGGTTGGGCAATAAACTTTGAAAAGCTTCGTGCCTTTGAAACCAGCCCCCGTTTGGCAGTCCCTATCTGATTTCGGACGAAATGGTCGGTTGAGTTGATGGTGTCATCCCCATCAACCCAATTCTTGGGCGGCCGATTTGGGCGCTGACCTCCAAACAACCTCTCAGCCACAACTCGGCCAGGCCGAGCCATCGAGACCAGAATCCATTCTGATTGGCCCCGCCTCAAATCAACCACATACCCTTCTCTCCCTCGCGCACCGCAGCCGCATGGCGTTCAGGCCATGCCACCACTAGGCAGGCTTTCAAACCTAAAGATTCCTCTTTCAATTCTTTGCCAGCTCCTGCATCCCGCTCCAAAAATGGGAAGCATCCACTGGACCATGGTCATCCCAGGTGGGTGAATCGCCCGGGTTCGGGTGCGCCTCAACCACTCCGGTGGCAGCCCTGGACCTAAATTCGCCTTGGGGGCTTTTTGCGGGACTTCCGTTCGCAAACCAACTGCCTGAAAAAAAGACCTCAAACCCTCAACCCAACTCCTTTCTCACAGCACCCAACCGCCGGCTGCCAACTTTTCCCCTAACCGAATTCCCAGGCCCGGCTGCCCGACCTACGGCCAAATCGATTAGGGCAGGTCTCCTCCCCCGGCGAATGCCACTCAGGCGGCAGCCTTTTTCTGGCAACTTATCCGTAAAACCTGCTAACCTTTAGGGGATATCCACCGGCTGGCGACCCGGTATTCCGGCCGGTTTGCCCCGCCCGGCCCCGGGAAAACCATGAAGGCATTTCATTTAGCCCCCCTGCTGGCCTTTTTGACGCTCCTGCCGGCCTGCGGCCGGCGCCTTGAAAACCCGGTCGCCCAGGCTCCGGTCCCCCCCCCTGTCCGCGTGGCAAAGGTTTCCAGGGCGGATGTCCCGCTCGTGGCCGAGACGGTGGGCACCGCCAAACCCTCGGTGACCGTGCAGGTGCGGGGCCGTGTCGATGGCCAGATCAAGAAAGTCCATTTCAAGGAGGGCGGCGAGGTCAAGGAGGGACAGTTGCTGTTCGAGATCGACAGCGAGTCCTTCGAGGCGGCCATGAAGGAGGCAGAGGCTACCCTCGCCGCCGCGATCTCCCAGGAAAAACTGACCCAGATCGAGAAGGACAGGTCCGAGAAACTCGCCAAGGCGGGCGCCTCGCCTGTGGAAATCTTCGAGAAAGCCAGGGCCGCTCACGACAACGCCGTCGCGGCCGTGGCGCGCGACCGGGCCAGGCGGGATGTCGCCCGCCTGCAACTGGGTTACTGCAAGGTCACAGCCCCCATCTCCGGCGTGGCGGGCAAGCTGGAAACCGATGGCGGCAGCCTCACCCGCGGTTACGACACCCGTCCCGTGATCAGCATCAACCAGCCGAAGCCGGTTTATGTCGAATTCGCCCTGCCCGAGCGCCTGTTGCCGCAGGTGCGCAAGGCGGCCGCCGGACCCGATCCTTTCCTGGTGGATGTCCGCAAGTCAGAGCAGGCCGCCTCCATCCGCGGCAGGGTCGGCTTCATCGACAACCAGGTCGACCAATCCACCGGCACCATCCTGATGCGGGCCGAGTTCCCCAACACCGATGTCGCCATCTGGCCCGGCGAGTTCTTCGAGGTTTCGGCCATTCTGTCCGTGGACAAGGGCGCGCTGGTCATGCCGTTGTCCGCACTGGGGCAGGGTGCGGCCGGTCCTCATGCCTT
>Ga0255176_1000348_pt1 | contig 22631 bp, 24 predicted proteins | sample Atl_Atlam_RepA_8_2_FD_183622 | JGI IMG/M metagenome (GOLD analysis project Ga0255176, IMG submission 183622) | Freshwater microbial communities from Altamaha River, Georgia, United States - Atl_Atlam_RepA_8d | ecosystem: Environmental > Aquatic > Freshwater > River | place: USA: Georgia... | reverse complement strand
CGGGAATTATTTTCGGTTTTCCAGCATTATCAATGATCACTAACTCAACTGTCGCTTCAGCTAAAACTTCTTTATCTCTTAAAACGTTTTGCGCTATCTCAATTCTTAAGTTCGATACATTTCTTACAAAGCTTTCGACAGTAATTTTATCTTCAAACAATATAGGTTTTTTATAAGTAATGCTAAATTTATGGACAACAATTTTGATATCAAATTTATCATTTAATTGTTTATGATTGTAACCAAGCGAATAAATTAGCTCAGTCCTCGCTCTTTCAAAATATTTTAAATAATTTGCGTAATAAACAATTCCACCTGCATCTGTATCTTCATAGTAAATTTTTGTTTGATAACTAAATTTTTTTAATAGACTAGCCATGAAAACTATCGTTTTTATAATTATCTATAAAATACTTTCCAATTAAAATGGCATCTGCTTTATTAGAATCTTTTTTTCTAGCTAATTTTGGAGATATAGTTGGATAAATTTCTATTACTTTTGTTCTGCTTGCATCTTTCACTGATCCAATTAGATTAAAATGCTTTTTCCACTTTGCAGGTCTTACAAAATATATAGGAAAACTTAATGCTGCACATATTCCTTTAATAATCCCAAAAGATTGTCCAAAATTAAACATGCTAGTCACGCCTTGTCCTGGCATAGCATTTACTTGCTCCACTATTACTGAAACTTTATCACTTTCATGTAAAAAACTTTTAAAGATATGAGTAACTTGCGCAGAATTAATTTGTCTTTTATTTTTTTTACCATCAACCATTGTTGGAACATCATATATTTCTAAAATATCTTTATTCTTGAAAACACAAATTGCTCCACTTACACCAGGGTCAATTGAAAAAACTAACAATTTTTTAATTCACCCCTTCTAATAATTTTTCATCTACTTCAAAATTTGTAAAAACATTTTGAACATCATCATCATCTTCTATTTGCTCTAAAAAATTCACAACTTTAACAAATGTTTCTCTATCTAAATTAACTTTGCTGAGAGGATTCCAAACTAAACCAGCAAAACTTAAATCTTTAATTTTTTTTTCTATTTGTTCTCTTACCGAATTAAATTCTTCTTTTTTACAATTAATTTCATGATGAAGATCAGTAGTAATACAATCTTCTGCTCCTGCATTAATAGCTAGTTCTAAAGCATCATTTGTACTCATTAACTCTTTCTTTATCTTGATTTGCCCTATCTGTTCAAATTGATAACTAACCGATCCAGTCTCGCCTAGGGTTCCCCCAAATTTTTGAAATATTGTTCTAATATTTGATACTGATCGATTTTTATTGTCAGTTAAAACTTCTATAATAACTCCTGTTCTACCTGGACCAAATCCCTCATATCTTGAAAACTCATAACTATTATCAATATTGCCCTGTGATTTTTTAATAGCTCTTTCAATATTATCTTTGGGCATATTTGCAGCTCTTGCAGCTTGAACTGCAGCTCGCAATCTTGGATTCATTTCTGGATCTGGTGTTCCAAGCTTTGCTGATACGGTTATTTCTCTTGAAAGTTTAGTAAAAAGTTTAGAACGTATTTTGTCTGCACGTCCTTTTCTGTGCATCATATTTTTAAAATGCGAATGACCTGCCATGTTATTAAAATGATCTTTGATTAAAATGAGCGCCAATTGTGATGGGTTTTATATCTTTTGCAAGACCTGTTTTTTCATCAGCAATAACTTTAATTCCAGATAAAGTTCCTTTTCCTAAAGCAGGAGACAAACGTTCTAAATTTGGCTGTTTTAAAAATTTTTTTAATGCTGCATCTTTATTCATTCCTATAACTGAATCATAATCTCCGCACATGCCAGCATCAGTTTGATAGGCAGTGCCGTGATTTAAAATTCTAAAATCATAAGTAGGAACATGACTATGAGTTCCAACAACTAATGTTACCTGACCATCAAGATAATGACCCATAGCCATTTTTTCGCTTGTTATTTCAGCGTGAATATCAACGATAATAAAGTCTACATCTTTACCTAATTTTAAAGATTGCAATTTAAGAGCGATACAATTGAAAACATCATCTGCTTTTTTCATATAAATGTTTCCCATAATATTAATTACAGCGACTTTTTTATTATTTTTTAAAGAATAAATCTCACAACCAGAACCTGGAGTACCGTCCATAAAATTTAATGGTCTTAATAATCTTTTTTCCTCAGATATAAAATCTGCTGTCTCTTTTTGATCCCAAATATGATTGCCAGAGGTAATGACATCAACACCGACAGAGAATAGTTCATCACAAATCTTTTTAGTGATTCCATAACCGCCCGCTGCATTTTCTCCATTCACAATAACAAAATCTATTTCTTCGTTAGCTTTTACTTTTGGCAATTCAGATAAAACAATATCTCTTCCAGATCTACCAACTATATCCCCTAAAAATAAAAAATTCATTGAATATTCAAAAATCCTTTTTCTGTAAAAATTGCATCCAAACAAAAATCTGTTTTTAATGTTTTTAATTGATCTATTTTTTGAAATGAAAAACCAATTCCAATTGTTTTAAATCTTTTTTTAGTTTTATTTAACATGTTAAAATATTTATCATAATATCCCGATCCATAACCGAGCCTATTACCACACTTATCGAAAGCTAACAGTGGAACTAAAAAAATATCAGGTGTCATACTTTTAGCATTCATAAAATTTTGTGGTATTCCATATCGATTTAATTGCAAAGCATCATCAAAATTCCATTTTTTAAATTCCATTATGTTATTTTCGTTATGAATAAATGGTAACGATAACGAAATTTTTTTTTTAAACAATAATGCATTTAAAATTTTTAAATCTAATTCAAAATTAATAGAATAGTAAGAACCTACGGTATTATTTTTATATCTTAAAATTTCTGAAAGTAATGGACTAAAATCTTTCTCTTTTAAAAAAAAATATTTATTTTTTCTTAAGGAAAAAAAATACTTCCTTAACTTTTCTTTCATTAAAATTAATTAATCTTTTCTAGAAAATTATTTATTGAATTTGAAACTTTTTCTAAAGACTCTGAATAATTTTTTTCATTATCTGAGATTTTACTTTTAAGTTCTTGTAAATCTGATTGAAGATTTTGAATTTCTTTTTCTTTATCTTCTTTATATAAAATTGATAAACTTTTAATTTCTTTAAATTTATCAAGTAAAGTTTTGTTTTGATTTTTTAGCTTTTCTATGGACTCTTTTATAGTAAACATCTCATCAATAACTTGTATTGAGCTAATTAGTAAGAGTTTGCTTTCGCCAATATTTCCTAGATCATTTTTAAGTTTTTCAAATTTTTCATTTAAATGTAAGGATAGTTTTTCCAACTCTTGTTCCTGCCCATCTTCGCAAGACAAGATATAGTCTCGATTATTAAACTTAACAGTAACGTTTACCATTTATCAAATTCTCCTAACATAGCATCCGTCTCTTGACTTAATTCATCAATTTTTTTTACGAACATTTTTTTATTTTTTAATATTTGTTCTAATTGTTCTTTTGTTGATTGTAATTCATTTTGCGCAGAATTTATCTCTTCTTTTAAATTTTTATTTATATTTTCAGTTTCGGTAATCTTATATCTGGACTCTTCTAATTCAGATTCCATTTTAGCCAATTCATCTTTTATAGTTTGATTTTCTTTTTCTATTAAATCAATTTTGTTTAATAACTCTTGATTTCCTGAATCTTGATTATTTAGTTTTTGTTCAAAAACTTTTAATTCATTAATAATACTGTCTTTTTCTTGTTCTAAATTTTTTGACTTTTGATTTAACTCTTCTTTTTCTTTTTCTAATTGAGAACTTAACTTTCTTAAATAACTACTTTCTTCTTTTGAGTTTTTAATTAAATCTGCGATTGAATCTAGTTTGTTTAAAGTTTCGAATAGCTGTGTTTCTTTATTTTTTAAATTCATTAAACTAAAAAAATTGTTTAATTTGTATCTTAAACATAATAATAATTCCTGCAATCCAAGTCTATCTATGTTTCATGGCAAAAAATAATTACTCAGATCTAGCTAATGCAATAAGATTTTTGTCAATTGACGCTGTTCAAAAAGCAAACTCAGGTCATCCAGGTATGCCTATGGGTATGGCTGATGTGACAACGATTCTTTTTAATAAATTTTTAAAATTTAATCCTCATAACCCTTCATGGTTTAATAGAGATAGATTTGTTTTATCTGCGGGACATGGATCAATGCTATTGTACTCTGTTTTATATTTGTCTGGTTATAAAACTATTACTATTGATGATATTAAAAATTTTAGGCAATTAAATTCTATTTGCGCTGGACATCCCGAGTATGAAAGAGATTCTGGAATAGAAACAACTACCGGTCCTTTGGGACAAGGTATAGCTAATGCTGTTGGCTTTGCCTTAGCTGAAGAAATTAATAGAGAAAAATTTGGTGATAAAATTTGCGATCACAAGACTTATGTTATCGCAGGTGATGGCTGTTTAATGGAAGGGGTCAGTCATGAAGCAATGAGTCTAGCAGGACATCTAAAGCTTAAAAACTTAATATTGTTTTTTGACAATAACTCTATTTCAATTGATGGAAATACTAATCTTAGTATTTCTGATGATTATAAAAAAAGATTTGCTTCCTATAATTGGGATTTAATTGAAATTAATGGTCATGATCATAATCAAATTTCAAAAGCCATTAGTAAAGTTCAAAAAGCAAAAAAACCGACAGTTATATCCTGTAAAACTATCATTGGTTACGGTTCGCCAAATAAAAGCAATACGGCTTCTGTTCATGGAAGTCCTTTGGGAAGCGCTGAAATTGATTTAGTTAGAAAAAAATTAAAATGGAAATATCCACCATTTGAAATCCCTGAAAATATTTTAAAAGAATGGAGAAAATTAATTATTACTGGAAAAAAACATGAAGAAAACTGGAAAAAGAACTTTGATAAATTAGAAAAAAACAAAAAAGAAGAACTTTTAAGAATTAAGTCAGGTAACTTACCAAAAAACTTTAATGAAAAAATTAGCCAAATTAAAGATAAATTTTTTGAAAACTCAAAACCTATTGCAACTAGAAAGTCTTCGGAAGCGTGCCTTGAAGCAATTACAACATTTATTCCAGAGCTTATAGGAGGTTCTGCAGATTTGACTGGTTCTAATAATACAAAATCATCTTCACAAAAAATAATTAATGCCAATAATTTTAATGGGACATACATTCATTATGGAATAAGAGAACATGGTATGTGCGGTGTAATGAATGGTTTGGCTCTAGATCAAAGTACCATTCCTTATGGTGGAACATTTTTAATATTTTCTGACTATTGCAAGCCTTCAATTAGATTAGCCGCTTTAATGAAACAAAGAGTCATATACGTGTTAACACATGACTCTATCGGCCTAGGAGAAGATGGTCCAACCCATCAACCGATTGAACAGCTTTTTAGCTTAAGATCGATTCCAAATTTAAATGTATTTAGACCAGCAGACTCAATCGAAACTTTAGAAGCTTGGGAATTAGCTTTAAAATCAAATTCGTCTCCTAGCGTTCTTGCTCTTACAAGACAAGATTTGCCAATGGTAAGAAAAAAAGAATCTAAAGAAAATTTAACTCAATATGGCGGTTACATATTGAGTGATTCAAAAAATAATAATTGCAATTTAATAATAATTGCAACTGGATCGGAAGTAGAGATTGCCTTAGATGTTCAAAAAAAATTAAATGAACAAAATATAGAATCGAAAGTTATTTCTATGCCTTGTTTAGAGTTGTTCGAAAAACAATCTAAAGAATACAAAAATAAAATTTTAGGAAAAAACTCTTTTACAGTAACCATAGAAGCAGGTGTTACAATAGGTTGGGAGAAATATACATCTAACGGAATTTCTTTTGGTATTAATTCATTTGGAAAGAGCGCTCCTTACAAACAAATATATAAACATTTTGGTCTCACTTCTGAGAATATTATCTCAGAAATCAAAAAAAATTATAAATAACTAAGCTTATTAATGAATAATCTAAATACGCTTTCTAGCAACGAAGATATTAAAGATAAAATTATTTTTTTAAGAGTAGATTTTAATATTCCAATAAAAGATGGAAAAGTGATTGACGATACCAAAATAGTTAAAATGAAAGATATTATTAATAAGTTGCTATCTAAAAAGACTAAAATTATCTTATGTTCCCATTTAGGAAGACCTCAAAAAAATGGCAAAGAAGGATTATCTCTAAACCAAGTTAAAAATAAATTAGAAAATATTTATAAGAAGGACATAGTCTTTTTAAATAATTATTTAAATAACGAAACTAAGAACAATATAAAACAATCAGATAAAGATTTATTTCTTCTAGAAAATATTAGATTTTATAAAGAAGAAGAAAAAAATGATCCTGAATTTGCTAAACAATTGGCAAAACTTGCAGATATTTACATAAATGAAGCATTCTCCTGCTCTCACCGAGCTCACGCGTCTGTAACTGGAATAACTAAATTTATAAAATCATACGCCGGGGAAACAATTATTAATGAATTAAATTCTTTAGATAAAATTTTTAATAAATCAAACAAGCCTGTAACTTGTATTATTGGCGGTTCGAAAATATCTACAAAAATTGATTTAATTTCTAACCTAATTAAAAAAGTAGATTTTATGATTATTGGTGGAGCTATGGCTAATAACTTTATAAAATATAACAATTTTGAGATTGGAAAATCTTTGTTTGAGCCCAATAAGGAAGAAACTATAAAAGAAATTATTTCTGTAGCTAAAAAGAATAACTGTAAATTAATAATTCCTGAAGATGTTATTGTTTCGACTAATGAAAATATTGCTGGAAAAAATAAAAATTTATCTGAAATAGAAGCTAATGATATAATTTTTGATATTGGTCCTAATACTATTAAAAGTATTGGTGAAATTATTAATTCATCAAAAACATTGCTATGGAATGGTCCACTTGGTTTTTTTGAAAAAGATTTTTTTGCTAATGGAAGTAACGAAGTTGCAAAATTAATTAAAACAAATACTCAAAAAAAATTATTAACATCGATAGCTGGCGGTGGCGATACTGCAGCTGCAATCAAAAAAGCAAATGCTGAAGATGGTTTCAGTTATATCTCAACTGCAGGTGGTGCTTTTTTAGAATGGCTTGAAGGAAAAATACTTCCAGGACTAAAAGTCCTTGAAAAATAATTTTTAAATAACTAAAAGATTAGTTCTATGAACAGTATCGAGTCTATTGCTCTTGCAATGGTCCAAAAGGGCAAAGGAATTTTGGCTGCTGACGAAAGTAATAGCACAATGACTAAAAGATTAGATTCTGTAAAAATTCCTTCTACAGAAGCAAACAGATTACAATTTCGAGAAGCTCTTTTTACATCAAAAAGAATTAAAGATTTTATAAGCGGAATAATCTTGTTTGATGAAACAATAAAACAAACCGCTTCTAATGGAAAAAGTATTTCCAAATTATTGAGTGACCAAGGAATTATTCCTGGAATCAAAGTTGATAAAGGAGTTAAGCCACTTGCGCTTTCAAATGATGAAAAAATTACTGAGGGACTGGATGGTCTTAAAGAAAGATTAATTGAATATTATAAATTAGGAGCAAGATTTACTAAATGGAGAGCTGTATACGATATATCAAATATCTACCCATCAAAAACTTCAATAGTTGCAAATGCTCACGCTCTAGCAAGATACGCTGCTATTGTGCAAGACACAAATATGGTTCCAATTGTTGAGCCTGAAGTCTTGATGGATGGTAATCATGACATTAAAAAATGTTACGAAGTAACTACCGCAGTATTAAATGAATGTTTTAATCAACTAGTTGTTCATAAAGTAAATTTAAAAGGAATAGTGTTAAAACCAAACATGATATTAAATGGTTCTGAGTCTGGAAAAAAAAATATAACTGAAGAAGTTGCTGAAAAAAGCCTTGATTGCCTAAAAAGAAATGTTCCAAAAGAAGTCCCTGGAATAGCTTTTCTTTCAGGCGGTCAAAGTGAGCTTGAAGCAACTGAAAATCTAAATTCTATAAATAAAATTAATGATACAAAATTTGCATTTACATTTTCATACGGTAGAGCACTGCAGCAAAGTGCATTAAAAACTTGGGCAAAAAATATCAACGACAAAGCTACTGTCCAATCAGTGTTCGACTTAAGATCTGAAATGAATAGCCTTGCCTCACTTGGTAAGTGGAAATTAGATTTAGAAAAAAAAGCGGCTTAATTTATTGAGTAAATTTCTTTACTTAATCTCTCCTGAAAAAATTACTAATCATAAAATTTTTCTTAAAAAACTAGAACTGGTTTTTACAAGTAATATTATAAAATTTTTTCAACTTAGAGTTAAGAATCAAAAAAGAAAACAAATTATATTGCTTGGAAAAAAAATTATAAAACTTACTAAAAAATATAAAGTTAATTTTATTATAAATGATGATCCTTATATTGCAAAAATATTAAATGCTGATGGCTGTCATCTTGGTCAGCAAGACATGTCTATTAATTTTGCAAAAAAAATATTAAAAAAAAATTCAATTATTGGAGTCACTTGTCACAATTCTAAAATACTTGCATCTAGAGCTATTGCCAATAAAGCAAGTTATGTAGCTTTTGGCGCTTTTTATCCAACAAAAACTAAAAAAGTAAAGTACAGAGCCAAATTAATTTTAATTAAATGGGCAAAAAAAAATATTAAAAAACCTATAGTTGCTATAGGAGGCATTAATCAAAAAAATTATGAAAAAATATTAAATGCCGGCGCAAATTATATAGCTTGTTCGGCTAGTATATGGAAAAGTAACATAAAAGATCCATTAACTGCTGTAAACATGTTTAAAAAATAGATATACGTTCTCAGGATAAATATGAAAATTTTAGGATCAGACATCAGAGTTGGTAATATCATTGAATATAAAAATGATCTTTGGAAGTGCCTTAAAAACCAAACATCAAATCGTGGAAACCTTCGGTCGCACAATCAAGTAGAGCTTAAAAGTATTACTAAAGGCACAAAATTAAATGAAAGATTTAGAGCGGATGAAACAGTGGAAAAGGCAAGTCTTGAAGAAAAAAAATTTCAATTTTTATATTCAGCAAACGACGAATTCTTTTTTATGGATAGCGAAAATTTTGAACAAATCTCAATCAACAAAACAATTGTTGAAGAATGCGAAAAATTATTAAAAGAAAATTTAGAAGTGACTATTGAATTTTATCAAGAAAAACCATTAAGTGTTATTTTGCCTAGATCTATAGAATATGAAATTATTGAAACAGAGTCTGTCGTAAAAGGACAAACAGCCTCTGGTTCTTTTAAACCAGCAACGATTCAAAACGGTGTTAAAATAATGGTTCCTCCATTTATAAGCCAGGGCGATAAAATAATTGTTGATACAGAGACGCAAGAGTATTTAAAAAAAGTTAGCTAATGCCTCTACTGTCGGCAAATCTTAACATTATGGAGAAGGCCTGTAAAAAAGCATCTAAACTACTTATTCGTGATTTTGGTGAAATTGAAAAATTACAAGTATCAAAAAAAGGACCTGGGGATTTTGTTACAAATTCAGACAAAAGAACTGAAAAAATAATTATAAATGAACTTTCTCTTGCTCGACCCGACTATTCATTTCTAGCTGAAGAAAGCGGTTCATCTGAAAAAAGCACTGAATTTAGATGGATAATTGATCCAATCGATGGAACTACAAATTTTTTACATGGGGTTCCTTATTTTGCAATATCAATAGGTCTAGAAAAAAATAAAGAAATTATATGTGGTATGATCTTTAATCCTATAACTAATGAAATGTTTTATGCTGAAAAAGGTAAAGGAGCATATTTAAATAATTCAAGAATTCGTGTTTCATCAAGAAAAAATATTGATGAATGCGTTCTTCTAACAGGGGGGCCTATTCTTTCTTATAAAAATAAAGAAATATTTTTCAAAGAGTATGAGTCTGTTAGCAGAAAAGTTGCAGCGACTAGAAAATTTGGTAGCTCGGCGCTGGATCTTGCATATCTTGCTAGTGGAAGATGCGATGGAGTATGGGAAAGAAACTTAAATTATTGGGATATTGCAGCTGGAATTATAATTGTTAAAGAAGCTGGAGGCACAGTAACCGATTTTAAAGGGGGAAATAAATATATCGAAGATAGAAATCTTCTGGCTACAAATTCAAAAATAGATAAAGACCTTATTGCTTTGCTTGCATAAATTTTAAATGCTAAAAATCCTGATTTTTTTATTTCTTGATGTTCTTGCTTTTAGCGGAGTTTTAATTTCGACTCTACCATTTTTAATTCATGAATATGGCGGCAATATTCTTTTGATAACAATAATTTTTGGATCATTTTCATTTTTTCAATTCTTTACATCTCCTTTTTGGGGAAGTTTATCAGATAGATTTGGCAGAAAACCACTCATCGTCTTAAATTGTTTTGCAGAAATATTAGCTAATTTAATATTGGCAATTAGTGGAAGTTTGCTGATGATATTTTTATCAAGAATTATTGCAGGTTTATTTAAAAATAACGTCTCTGTTGGAACTGCTTATATTGCAGACATTACTACCAAAAAAAATCGAGCTAAAGGAATGGGATTATTCGGTGTTGCATTTGGTTTAGGTTTTACTGTGGGTCCATTACTTGGGGGATTAGTTGCTGGATCCAATTTTACTATTATGACACTCGCTAATGTCGCTTGGATTGCATGTGCAATTAATATTTTTAATTTATTATTTGTAACTTTTTTTTTAAAAGAATCTAAAAAATCTTTCAATAATTTTTCAATAAAAAATTCTTTTAGCAAAATTTATTTTCAATTCAAATTAATGAAAAAAAAAATATTACTACCTTTCTTTTTAGTTATATTCATAGTTTATTTTGGATTTTCCGGAATGGAAGGAATATTTGCAATCTGGATAAAAGAAACTTTTGAATGGGGACCAAAAGAAGTTGGAATAGTTATGCTCTATGCTGGCTTAAGTCAGATTATAGTTCAAGGATTCATTTTAAGGATACTACTAAAATTTTTTAATGAAGTTCAATTAATAAAAAGCGGCATTTTATTTTTAATTTTTGGTTTTTTATTAATTCCAACTTCTAATATTTATTTGGTACCAGTTGCAATATTTTTTTTATGTTACGGAATTGGTGTAACAAATCCTTGTTTAAATAGTTTAGTTTCAAAAAAATGTTCTAAAAATGAAAAAGGATTTGCTCTGGGTGCCGCTTATTCTGCTCAATCAATTTCAAGATTTATTGGTCAACCGGCTGCTGGTATTTTATTTTTATTTTTTGGGAAAGATATGCCTTTTTATGTAAACTCGACAATTCTTGTTCTAACAATAATATTTTATTTATCTTTAATTAAAAAAGTTAACAAATAAGGACTTTATTCACTAAGAAGTGTTGTCTATTTATCTAATTTTGTTATAAAAACTTTCTTCTAAAATTATGAAAGAAAAAATACACCCAAAAACACACAAGATAAAAGTTGTAATGACTGATGGCAGTCAGTTTGAAACATTATCGACTTGGGGAAAAGAAAACGATGTTATGAAATTAGATATTGATCCAATATCACATCCTGCTTGGACAGGTGGTTCACAAAAAATTATAGACAAAGGAAGAGTAAGCAAATTTAATAAAAAATTTGAAAATCTTACTACTAAAACAAGTAAAAAATAAATATTTATGCTAGATAAACCTTTAATGCCAAAAGCAACGGCGGTATGGTTGCTCGAGAATACAAGTCTGACTTTTAAACAAATTGCAGATTTCTGTCAGCTTCATGAACTTGAAATTAAAGGGATTGCAGATGGAGATGTTGCGGTTGGAATAAAAGCCTATAATCCAATACTTGCAAATCAGTTAACAAGAGAAGAAATTGAAGAATGCAGCAAGGATCCTAACAGATCGTTGTCTATAAATAAAAAAGTATTAGATTACGAAATCAAAACAGTTGTTGGCCCAAAATATACTCCACTTTCCAAGAGACAGGATAGACCGGATGCAATTGCTTGGTTGATTAAAAATTACCCACAATTATCCGAGGGTCAAATTTCAAAACTTGTAGGTACTACAAAAAATACTGTGGAATCTGTTAAAAGTAGAAAACATTGGAACACTTCAAATATAACACCTAAAGATCCAGTGGCTTTAAACTTGTGTACTCAAAGCGATCTACAAAAAGCTGTAGAAAAAGCTAATAGAAAAGTTGAGAGTCAAAAAAAAGCAAAATTGAAACTAGAAGCTAATAAGTAATTTAACTTATTTTATAACTAAATATGTCTTTTAATTCAAAAAATAAATCTATTGTTTCTATAATCATGGGAAGCAAATCAGATTGGAATACTCTTAAAAAATCAGCAGAAATTCTTAAAAAATTAAAAATTCAATACCATATAAAAATTGTATCAGCACATAGAACTCCTATGAGATTAGTAGAATTTGCAAAATCTGCTAAAAAAAATAATATTTCAGTTATTATTGCTGGAGCGGGTGGGTCTGCTCATTTACCTGGAATGGTTGCTGCAATCACTGACTTGCCAGTTATTGGAGTGCCTATGGAAACAAAATCATTAAAAGGATTGGACAGTCTATTATCAATTGTTCAAATGCCATTCGGAATACCCGTTGGAACTGTTGCTATTGGAGAAACTGGAGCAAAAAATGCTGCTTTATATGCTGCTTCTATCTTAAGTCTTAATAATAAAAAAATTGCAAACAACTTGAGAATATGGAGAAACAAGCAAACACTATCAGTAAAGCATAGCCCTAAGAAATGAGAAAAAAAACCTTTACCCTTGGAATATTTGGGGGTGGTCAGTTAGGAAAATTTTTAGTTCAAGCCGCAAATAAACTTAATATCAGAACTTTTGTATTTACTGACAGCATTGATTCTCCTGCAATCTATTATTGTGATGACTTTATTATCTCTAGCTATGAAAATAAAAAAAAATTAGATTTTTTTATAAAAAATATTAATTTAGCAACTTTTGAATTTGAAAATATTCCTTTTAAAACGCTTGATTATGTTGAAAAAAAAATCAATGTATCTCCAAAACCTTCTATAATAAAAATTCTTCAAGATAGATTAAAAGAAAAAACTTTTTTAAATTCAATAGGAATCAAAACAACTGAATTTTATTATTTAAAAAAAATTAATAAAAAAAAAATAAACAATAATATTTTTCCTGCATTAGTAAAAACAATACGTCTTGGATATGATGGCAAAGGGCAAATACTTTTTAAAAATAAAAAAAATTTTTTAGAACATTCCTTTAAAAATAAAGAGTATATAATAGAAAAATTAATTAATTTTAAAAAAGAAATTTCAATAGTTACAACTAGATCCAAAAAAGAAAGTGTTTCATATGATGCTTTTGAAAATCTTCACAGAAATCAAATACTGAATAAATCTCATATTCCAGCAGATATTAATTTAAAACTAAATAATGATGCAAAAAGAATTGCAAAAAGAATTGCTGATAAATTAAATTATATAGGAACAATGTGTGTTGAATTTTTCGTAACAAAAAATAATGAATTATTAGTAAATGAAATTGCTCCTAGAGTTCACAATTCTGGACACCTAACAATGAACGCCCATAATGTTAGCCAATTTGAAAATCATATAAGGGCGATTTGTAATCTTAAATTAAAAAAACCTAAAAGATTACATAAAGCAATTATGTATAATATTCTCGGTTATGATATTAAAAAATACAGATCAAAAGAAACTATCAAGAATGAATTTTTTTATGATTATGGAAAAAAAGAAATTAAAGATAAAAGAAAAATGGGGCATTTAACTAAAATCTTTTAAAAACCACGCCCTACTTTTTGTGCAGAAAAAAAACTTAAAAAAGTTTTAATATTTTTTAGAAAATCTAATTTTATTTTGAATTGAGATAATAATTTAACGTGCTCTAATGATCTTTTTATTTCTGTATCAAGATCTTTTTGCGACAACTGCTCTTTGTAAAAACTCAGTATCAAAATTTTTAAATAAACCGATGATAATATTAATCTTTTTGTATAATAATTAAAATCTACGGAACGGTCATTAGCATATCTCCACATAATATCTGCAACAGAATATATATAAGTTAAAACTTTGCTTGGGTTATTATTTTTTATTAAATAAATAAAAATTTTCTGAATTAAATCTTTGTATTTTTTTTCTATTTGAAATCTTTTATTAAGTAAAAAAGATATTTTTTCATTAGTTTTAGGGAACTTATTAACTTTAAACCTAACTTCAACTAAAAATCTTTGATTTAAATCTTCAAAAATTAATTCGCTAATTTTAATTAATAATTCTCGTTTATCAAAAAAATTTATTTCTCCTGTTTTTTTTAGAAAAACATCTTGATCAATATTATCAAAATCAATTTTTTTAAAATTTTTATATAGATAATTTAAAATCTTATCTTTTTTCAATTTTGTTAAATCAATCATTAAAGACTAATAATGATAAAATACTTTAAGCAAAGTTCTTATAACAGGATAAAAAATAAGACTTACGATGATGTTAATAGCTAATAATAAATACTCGAACGGAGTTTGAGAAAAATAACTTAATATAATTACTGATGCAATTTGCGTAATCAAAAGAGATAGACCAAATGCTATAAATTCATTTTGAAAATTTGTCTGCGTTCTTCTTTGTTTTAAATATGAAGCTAATTTACTTAATAGTATAAAGCAAATAGATGTCATACCAAAAGGCATACCTTGTAATGAGTCAAAAATTAATCCTATAAAAAATAAAAATGTAATTGAAAAACGTCCTTTGTCAAAAAAAGAAAAATAAAAAACTAATATATATTTAATGTTAATAATTGGACCTGGTGCAATCCAAGTATTTATAAAAATACTATCATTAATACAAATAAGCGTAAAAATAATATGAGCTGAATAAAACTTTATTTTTTCTAAAAAAGACTGCATTATTTTTTAACCTTTAAAACTGAAACATAATTTAACTGGTGCTCCTTAAAACCTAGATCAACTGAATATTTTCTTTTTTTTATATCTTTTTTATTGTCTGTGATTATTTTTCCAACATATAGGCCTTCTTTTATAACTCCATCTGAACCTGAGGTATAAATCTGATCATTATTTTCAAAAACAGCATTTTGTGGAAGAAAAAGTAATTGTGCTCCACCAAGACCATTCCCTTTTAAAATTGCATTAACTCCTCTCGATGGAATAACCACAGGAACTCTACTATTAAGATCAGTAATCACCATAGCTTTTGAACTAAATAAATTAACTTCAGAAATTTTTCCAAGATAAACATTATTTCGGACAATTGCCTGTCCTAATTGAACACCCTCATTAGATCCTATTGTTAAAATTAAATTTTTAGCAAATTCATTTGTATCTTCATGAATTATTTTTGCATAAACTGATACGTAATCATCCCTATTTTTAATTCCTAAAACTCTTTTTAGGTTATCATTTTCATTTTTAAAAAATTGCAACTCTCGTTTTTCAGCATTTAATTGTTCAATCTCATCTTTGAGTTTTTTGTTTTCTAAAACAATATTAAAATTAAAGTACTGTCTTGCTGAACTGCCGAGGTCAGAGATAAGTTTGACTGGAGCATTAACTATGTAAATACTATAAGTAATCCCATCATTTATTAATGCTTTTAAAAATCTTATAGCTTTAAAATCACTTTTTTCTGAAAATAAAAATAAAAAACAAATTATAATATAAGAAGGAAGAAGAAATTTTTTGCTGATTGTTTTTTGTAAAGCTGAAACGCCTGGAGTTGAGCTTCTTGCAAGCCGATTTTGACTCATATTAGATTAATATAACTTTTTAATATGAAGTTAGCATAGAAGAAAATATTCCTTCTTGCTCTAAAGCTTTACCAGTTCCAATTGCAACACATGATAATGCATCTTCTGCGATAGTAACCGGTAATCCTGTTTCTTTTTTAATAAGTTTGTCTAGATTTTTTAAATATGCACCGCCCCCCGCAAGTACCATTCCTGAGTCTACTAAGTCTGAGGACAGTTCTGGTGGGGTATTTTCTAATGCATGTTTAACAGCATTAACAATTTGATTAACTACTCCCTCTAAAGCCTCAGCAGTATCTTTTTCTGTCAGTATAACTTCTTTTGGAGTTCCAGTTCTAATATCTCTTCCTTTCATTAAAAAAGTTTTTTCAGAACCCGTTGGAATTGCAGAGCCTATTTCTTTTTTAATTCTTTCTGCTGTTGAGTCTCCAATTAATAAATTAAATTTTTTCTTCATAAAATTAATAATTGCATTATCCATTGCATCACCAGCAATTCTTAAAGAATGAGAGTAAACAATTCCGCCTAACGACATAACTGCGATTTCAGTAGTTCCTCCACCGATATCAACAATCATTGATGCTTGAGGTTCTGAAATTGGAAGTCCAGCACCAATGGCAGCTGCTACTGGTTCTTCTATAAGTTGTACTTTTCTTGCTCCAGCTGCATAACCTGCCTCTTGAATAGCTCTTCTTTCAACTGGCGTTGAACCTGTTGGAACACAAATAATAATTCTAGGGTTTGCAAAAGCATTTCGTTTATGAATTTTTCTAATGAAATGTTTGATCATTTCTTCTGTAACTATGAAATCTGCGATCACTCCATCTTTCATAGGTCTTATCGCTGTAATATTTCCAGGTGTACGTCCCAACATTTGTTTTGCTTCTTCACCAACAGCCAAAACTTCATTTCTTCCGTTTCGAGATATCACGGCAACAACAGATGGTTCGTTTAGTACAATTCCTTTTCCACGAACATAAACTAAAGTGTTTGCTGTTCCTAAATCGATCGCCATATCGGTCGACCAAAATCCAAATAATTTATCGAACATTTTTTTCTTTCTTAATTAAGCAGAAGCACTTAAGTCTGAGCTTGGTGCAGTTCTTTTTCTCTTAATAATTAATTTATTTAGTGCGTTTATATACGCTTTTGCAGAAGCAACAAGAGTATCCGTGTCAGCAGCCTGACCTACAGAAATCTTACCTTTTTCTTCAATTCTTACACTGACTGTCGCCTGCGCGTCTGTTCCTTCTGTTACCGCTTGTACTTGGTAGAGTTGAAGATTAACATTATGAGGATAGATTTTTTTTATTGCTTTAAATATTGCATCTACTGGTCCATCTCCTTCTGACTCTGTTTTTTTAATCTCGTCATAAATCATCAGTTCAATTTTTGCTTTTTGTGGTCCTTTAGTTCCAGCAATAACTTCTAATGAGGATAAACTGATAGCATTATTATGTTTCATTAAATCATCATCAATTAATGCAATAATATCTTCATCAAATACGTGTTTTTTTTTATCAGCTAAATCTTTAAATTTTGCAAAAGTGTTATTAATTAATTCATCAGTTAAGTCTGGGTAACCTAATTCTGCTGCTTTATCTTTAAATGCATTTCTTCCTGAATGTTTTCCCATAACTAAAGAAGATTTTGTAACCCCAACACTTTCTGGTGTCATAATTTCATAAGTTTTTTTATTTTTTAACATTCCATCTTGATGAATTCCTGACTCATGGGCAAAGGCATTTTTTCCAACGATAGCTTTATTAAACTGCACTGGAAATCCAGTTACATTTGCAACTAATTTTGAACAACTACTTATTTTTTTAGTATTAATATTTGTTTTATAAGGCATTAAATCACTTCGTGTTTTCATTGCCATTACAATTTCCTCTAAAGCAGCATTTCCTGCTCTTTCGCCAATACCATTAATAGTACATTCAATTTGTCTTGCCCCGGCTTTTACTCCAGCTAAAGAATTTGCAACGGCAAGACCAAGATCATTATGACAATGTGTTGAAACAATTGCCTTGTCTATATTTGGAACTTTATCAAATAATAATTTAATTGTTTTATAATATTCATCTGGAATCGTGTAACCAACAGTATCTGGAATATTGATTGTTCTTGCTCCACTTTTTATTGCAAGCTCCACTGTTTTACATAAGAAATCTGGTGTAGTTCTAGTTCCGTCTTCTGGCGACCATTCAACATCATCCGTAAAACTTCTTGCTAAAGAAACACTATCTTTAATTAATTCTAAAACTTCTTTAGGACTTTTTTTTAATTTGTGTTTCATATGCAAAGGGCTAGTCGAAAGAAAAGTATGAATTCTAAAACGCTTTGCATGTTTTAATGCGTCTTTACATTTTTCAATATCTGCTTTGACCGCTCGAGCTAATCCACAAGGAATAGTTTTCTTTAAAATCTTTGCAATTTCCGATACGGCTTCAAAATCACCGTTAGAGGCAGCTGGAAATCCAGCTTCCATAACATCAACTCCCAAATCTTCAAATGCTCGTGCAATTTGAATCTTTTCTTCAAGACTCATTGATGCGCCAGGAGATTGTTCTCCATCTCTTAATGTAGTGTCAAAAATGATGATTTGATTATTACTTTTTGCCATATTTTCTCAACTTAATTTAGCTAAAATTAAAAATCTACTGATAAATACTTTTCAATATTAGTTTGATTTTCAAACTATTAAAAAAGCTTAATTTTATTAAACAGTTTTAATTTTTACTCTTATCTACAAGCTTATTTTTGCCAATCCAAGGCATCATGGCTCTGAGTTTTTCACCAACTTTTTCTATTGGGTGCTCAGACAATTCTTTTCTCATTCTTAAAAAGTTTTTTTGACCAATTTTATTTTCGTCCATCCAAAGTTTAGTAAATTTTCCAGATTGAATATCTTTTAAAACTTCTTTCATTCTTTCTTTAGTTTTATCATCAATAATTTTTGGTCCTGAAATATACTCGCCATACTCAGCGGTATTTGAAATTGAATAGTTCATATTAGCAATTCCACCTTCATAAATTAAATCAACGATTAATTTCACTTCATGTAAACATTCAAAATAAGCCATCTCAGGCGTATATCCAGCTTCAACTAAAGTTTCATAACCTTTTTTAATTAATTCAACTAAACCTCCGCATAAAACTGCTTGCTCTCCAAATAAATCAGTTTCGCACTCTTCTCTAAATGTTGTCTCAATTATTCCAGATTTTCCACCGCCGATAGCACTCGCATAAGATAAAGCAAGATCTCTTGCTTTTCCTGATCCGTTCTGATGAACAGCCATCAAACATGGAACTCCGCCACCTTTTTGAAATTCACTTCTAACTAAATGACCAGGCCCTTTTGGAGCAATCATAAAAACATCTAAGTCTTTTCTTGCACTAATAAGATCAAAATGAATATTCAATCCATGTGCAAAAGCTAAAGTTGTTCCTTGTCTCATTCTTTGTTCAATATGATTTTTATAAATTTGGGATTGTAATTCGTCAGGTGTTAAAATCATTGCAACATCTGCCCACTCTGCTGCATCTGATAAAGACATAACTTTTAATCCACTAGCTTCTGCTTTTTTACGACTTGGAGAATCTTCTCTTAAGGCAACTACTAGTTCTTTAACACCGCTGTCTTTTAAATTTAAAGCATGCGCATGCCCCTGACTACCAAAACCAAAAATTGCAACTTTTTTATTTTTAATTAAATCTTGATTAGCATCTTTTTCATAAAAAATTTTCATATAACTTTTCCTTTGTTTGACTCTGTTATCTCAGCTCCTTTTGCCATTGCCAAAGGACCTGTTCTTGCAACACTTGCTATTCCGTATGGTTTTAATTCTTTAATAAAACTATCTATTTCTCGTCTTGTTGAATGAAATTCTACAATAAAAGAAGTGCTTGTTGTATCAAGATATTGCGCCTTATAAGAATTGCAAATTTCTTTAGCTTTTTCAAGATTTTTTTTATCAGCTATGACTTTAACTAAAGCAAGCTCTCTAAAAATTGACTTATCATCAACAGGAAAAGAGGCAACTTTATAAACTGGAATAAGTTTTAGTAACTGAGCTTTGATCTGCTCTATCACTGAATTTGTTCCATTAGTTGCGATAGTGATTCTTGATATATTTTTTTCCTCATCAACTTTAGCAACAGCTAAAGACTCAATATTATAACCTCGTCCGGAAAAAAGACCTGAAACTCTTGCTAATACTCCAGCTTCATTATCAACCCAAACAACCATAATATGCCTCTCTAATTGTTCGTTTTTAGTAGCTTCAGGGTATGCAGATAATTGTTTTTTCATACTAAAACCTTTCCTGCTTTAGAAATTTTATTTTCTTTCTCATCTTCTGGATTTAAAATCATTTCGTTGTGAGCTTTGCCCGATGGGATCATAGGAAAACAATTTTCAACTTTATCTACAACGCAATCAAATAATACTGGTTTATCTGATTTTAACATTTGTTTGATTTTAGAATCTAATTCATCAGGAGTTGATGCTCTAATACCGACCGCACCATAAGCTTCTGCAAGCTTAACAAAATCAGGTAAAGCCTCTGTGTAGCTTTCTGCATAATTTTTTTCATGAAGCAATTCTTGCCACTGCCTAACCATTCCCATGTACTGATTGTTTACTATAAATATTTTAACAGGAAGTCTGTATTGAACTGCTGTAGATAATTCTTGAATATTCATCAAGATGGAAGCTTCACCCGCAATATCAACTACTAATTTTCCTGGATTTGCTAATTGAACTCCAATTGCCGCAGGAAGACCAAAACCCATTGTACCAAGACCTCCAGAAGTCATCCATCTCTTTGGTTTTTTGAATTTATAATATTGGGCTGCCCACATTTGATGCTGGCCAACTTCTGTAGTTATAAAAGTATCTTGATTTTTTGTTAGTTCATATAATCTTTCAATTGCATATTGCGGCTTAATAGTTTTTTTTCCCTGAACGAATGATAAACATTTTTTTTCTCTCCACTTATTAATCTGCTTCCACCATTCACTAATATTTTCTTTGTTTGAATTTTTAAAATTTGGATATTTTTTCTTAAAAACCGTGATTAATTTATTTAAAACATTTTCAACATCGCCAACAATTGCGTGATCAATTTTTATAATTTTATTTATAGATGATGGATCAATATCAATATGAATTTTTTTAGATCCTGGTGAAAATTTATCTATTTTTCCTGTGATACGATCATCAAAACGAGCTCCAATATTTATCATCAAGTCACAATCATGCATGGCATTATTTGCTTCATAAGTTCCATGCATTCCAAGCATTCCAAGAAACTGCTGATCATCACCTGGAAAAGCCCCTAGTCCTTGTAATGTTGAAGTAATAGGAAAACCAGTAATTCTAACAAAATCTTGAAGAAGTTCTGAAGCTTTATCTCCAGAATTAACAACCCCACCACCAGAATAGATAATTGGTTTTTTTGATTTATAAATTAAATCAACAATTTTATCTAATTCTGAAGTTTCAACTTCAGTTGCAACTTTGTTAATTTTTTGAATTACATCTTCTTTTTTTATATATTCTGTTTTTTGAAATTGAATATCTTTTGGAATATCAACTAGAACTGGTCCTGGTCTTCCACTAGTTGCGATGTGAAATGCTTTATGCATTATAATTGGAAGATCTTTAATATTTTTCACTAACCAATTATGTTTTGTGCACGGTCTTGTAATACCTGTCGTATCACATTCTTGAAAAGCGTCTGTTCCTATTAAATGAGTTGGGACTTGACCAGTAACACAAACTAATGGAATTGAGTCCATATAAGCATCAGTTAAAGCTGTAACCATATTTGTTGCTCCTGGTCCTGAAGTAACTAGAACAACTCCAGGTTTTCCAGATGATCTTGCATACCCTTCTGCTGCATGTCCTGCACCTTGTTCATGTCTAACAAGAATATGTTTAATTTTTTTATGATTTTTTAATTCGTCATATAAAGGAAGAATTGCTCCACCCGGGTAGCCAAAAATATATTCAACGCCATGATCAGCAAAAGCTTTGAATACGATTTCTGCTCCAGTTATTTGTGACATAAAAAAAATTTTCGAAAAAAATCAATCTAAACTAGTTAATTTAACGGTCAAGATGAAGTGACTAAATTTTCAATTTTTTTTGTTAAAATATCAAAATTAGGGTTAAAAATACTTATCCAGTCCTTCATATGTCCCCTGAACCAAGTTCTTTGTCTTTTCACGTATCGTCTTGTTCTTATAAAAGTCTCTTCAAAAGCCTGTTCTAATGAAATTTTTCTATTTAAATATTTTTTAATTTCCTCAATTCCTAGAATTTTATTAGCTGGTAAACTTGAATTGATTTTCAATTTTAAAAATTTCTTAACCTCTTCGAGAGCACCGAGTTCAAACATTTTTTTTAAACGCAGACGTAGTAATTTTTGTAAAAAATTATTTTCAGGGTTAATATATATTTTTACAAAATGATAATTACTAAAATAATTTTTATTTTTTTTCTGCCAATCAATTAAAGATTTTTTTGTAAAAATCATAACTTCATAGGCTCTTATAAGTCTATGGGTATCATTCTTTTTTATCTTATTTTGAACTAAGGGATCTAATTTTATTAGTAAATTATAAAATTTATCATTGCCCAGCTTTGCATTCAACTTTCTCGCTTTCGTTCTAATTGAATCTGGAATTTTTGGAATATTAGAAATACCTTCAGTTAGTAATTTAAAATACAATCCTGTTCCACCAACAAAAATTGGTTGTTTTTTTTTATTTATAATTTTTTTTAAATTTAACTTAACTTTTT
>Ga0255176_1000342_pt1 | contig 23003 bp, 25 predicted proteins | sample Atl_Atlam_RepA_8_2_FD_183622 | JGI IMG/M metagenome (GOLD analysis project Ga0255176, IMG submission 183622) | Freshwater microbial communities from Altamaha River, Georgia, United States - Atl_Atlam_RepA_8d | ecosystem: Environmental > Aquatic > Freshwater > River | place: USA: Georgia... | reverse complement strand
CATCGACCGAGACAAGCAACAGATTGTCTTCCCAGCGGTGACCGATGCCTCGTTCGACAAGCAAGGCAGCAAACTCCATGCGGTCGGCTGGGTTCCACTCGTCGAGTTCGAACTCCTCTATCTCGCCCGTGAGGACGGGCGGACCATCGTCATCTTCCACATCGTCGAGCATCGCGTCGACTACTGCTTCGCACTCGGCGGGTACGAGCAACTCGTTGCCATCCCAGTCGTGGCGAATTTCGGCGTCGGCGAGCATCTCGACCAACTCGACGCGCTCGTCGACCGACCAGTCGCCGAGGTCATAGCGCACGGTTGGTGCGTCGGGGTCTTTCGGGTCCCAGTCGGTCACGTGGCGAACGCTAGTACGGGTCGCGTTGGGCTACTTTGGGGGCGGTGCCGTTGTCACAAAAGCCCGACCGCAACTTGGCGATGGAGCTCGTGCGGGTCACCGAGTCGGCGGCGCTCGCCGCATCGAAGTGGGTCGGGCGTGGTGACAAGAACGCCGCCGACGGCGCGGCGGTCGATGCGATGCGCAACTTGCTCGACACCGTGAACATGGACGGGGTCGTCGTGATCGGCGAAGGTGAGAAAGATGAAGCCCCGATGCTCTTTAACGGTGAGCATGTCGGCAACGGCAGCAAGCCCGTGACCGACGTGGCTGTTGACCCAATCGACGGCACCACACTGACTTCTCTCGGTCGCGGAAACGCGCTGAGCGTGATCGCGGTCGCCGAGCGTGGGTCGATGTTCAACCCGGGGCCGTTCGTCTACATGAAGAAGATTGCCGTCGGACCCGACGCCCGTGGCGCGATCGACATCACCAAATCGGTCACCGACAACCTGCACGCCATCGCACGCGCGAAGCGCAAGACGCTGAACGAAGTCACCGTCGTGGTGCTCGATCGGCCCCGCCACGACGACCTCGTCGGTGAGATTCGTGCGGCTGGTTGCCGCATCAAGATGATCTCCGACGGCGACATCTTCGGCGCCATCGCATCGGCGTGGCCCGAGACAGGCGTCGATGCGCTCATGGGCATCGGTGGCACGCCCGAGGGCGTCACCGCGGCGGCGGCAATCAAGGCACTCGGTGGCGAAATTCAGGGGCTCTTGTGGGCTCGCGGCGAAGAAGATCGCGCTCTCGCCAAAGCCGCGGGCATCGACATGAACCGCGTGCTCACCACCGATGATCTGGTGCAGTGTGACGACGCATTCTTTGCCGCGACTGGCGTGACCGACGGCGACCTGCTGCGCGGCGTGCGGTACGACGCCTATGGCGCAACTTCACAGAGTTTGGTCATGCGCGTGCGCAGCGGCACGATTCGCACCATTGACACTCGCCACCGTGCCGACCGCATCGGTCAGTATTCGTCGGTTGAGTTCCGCTAGCGGCCCCGACTCGGGTGGCCGCAGAGCTGCTGCTACGGCGTCGTGGCCGCCGCCGCATCGCGCGCCGCAAGAATCGGTGCAAGTGACTGATTCAGCAGTTGCGCCAAGCCAATGGCACCGCGCGTGATGAGATGTACGTTGTCGTCACGAAACCAACCATCGGTGTCACGACTAAAGGTATCCCAGTCGGCGACATGGAGATTGTCAATCTTCTTGTCGAAACGAGCGAGCTGTTCGTTGAGCACACGAGACTTACCGCGTACATTGCCGGCGATACGGTACGTCACCCACAGCACGTCGACGCCCTGGGTACGGGCTTCATCGGTGATGGCAATGACCGCCTGCTTGAAGTCCGGGCCAATGCGATCGTTGTAGCCGGTGCCGATTACCACTACGTCAGTGAACTTGCCCGCGTGTCGACGTAACTGTTGCAGAGCGCTCAGTTTGGCGAAGTCCATGCATCCTTCGTTGAGCAGTCGTTGACAACCCTGGGTGGCGAAGATGGTCGACTGGCGATTGTTCATCAATTTCGCCGCCGACTCAACATGGTTGAATGCATTGAACACCGAGTCGCCGAGCACTAGCACCCGCGCTGGGCCCTCAGCATCAGGTCTGACTTTGGCACTTGCCGCGGCGGCTGCAACCGTTGCGGCGACCAGCGCGAGCGCCATCGCACGACGCAAGATTCGTCGAATGTTTTGGCTCGGGGTCATTGGCAGTCAGCGTATTGCCCTACCCTGTTGCCATGGCCGATTTGTCTCGACGCAAGATACTCGGAATGCTCGCTGGTGGTTTCGTCGCTTTTCTCACTTCACCATCGGCCGTCGATGCAGCGCCGACGATTCGCGCCGGCGACACCTGCAAGAAGGTGGGTCGACGCACGACCTCTGGCGGCAAGACGTTTGAGTGCGTCGAGACCAATGGTGCTCGCGTATGGAAGCGGGCCAAAGAAACAGCCAAGCCACAACAACCCGCCAAGCCCGCCGCTGACGGCATCAAAGTGCTCGACTCGTCAGCCCTCTCAGTCGGCAAGAGTGAGAACGTCGTAGTGAGTTCGGGTGGACGCAACTTCGCCGTCGTGGTTACCCGCACCTCGGCCGGTGTTGTCGCGTTCAATCGTGCCTGCACGCACCAAGGCACGCTTGTCACGGTGAATTCTGCCAACCAGCTCTATTGCATCTCGCATGGATCGCTCTTCAACCTCACGACGGGTGCCGTGATTGAGGGCCCGGCAAGTCGCGCGTTGACGCAATACAAAGTCACCGAGACCGGTGGCGCGATCTACCTCACGCTCTAACGCAGCCGCACACCATCTGGGTTTAGCGGAGTGTTCCCCGCAATTCCATAATGAGGTCACCTTCATTGAAGATGTCGTTGTACGCGCCTGTGGTCACACACGCACTGACCTTGCCGCGCATCTCACGCAATGTTGTCTCAAAGGTTCGGTTATGTGAGTCGCGCCAATTGACATAGTTCTCGACGAAGTTGCCGAAGTAGGCCTTGCCATTCGGATAGATGTCGGCTCCCCGCTGGTAGTTGCAATTCGCATCCATGTTGCGATCAAAACCACCCCGAGTCGCGTTGCCAGAGTGATACGCGGCAACCCAAAACGTGAGGATTCGCCGCTTCACGAGATCAGACTTCGGCACCAGACGAATCAGCACCAGGTGACTGCCTGGGGTGACGGCGACTGGAGTATCAAAGGTGAACTCAAACGGTGCCTGGGCAACCATGGTTTTGATTGACGACTGGCGATACAACAGATCGAGGTCGCGATTGAGATCAATGTCATCAAGCAGTGGGGCACTCGACTTGCTACGCCACACCGAAACCTGTAATTCGAGCTCAACCTCGGCGACGTAGTCGTACGTTTCCATCAAGTGATTAGCAGGCTCGGGTGTCGCGCGGTAGGTGTCGATATCAGAGACAGTGGTGAATGCAGCAACAGTGAACACCACTGATTCAATGTTCATTGGTTTGTCGATGACAAAAGATTGGCCCATCTGCGCTCGTGAGAAGTGGCCGTATTGATATCCCGGTGTGTTCGTGTCAGGCAGCCAACCAGCCTGGAAACTGTAATTGGACAAGGTTTTTACCAAGCTGCTGCGATTTGAAAGCGGGACCGTAGTTCCGGTAGTCGAGAATTCGGTACAGAGGTTCATGTTTCGAAAAATCTCAATTTTGTCCGACGCGAAACTCCCCCAGGTCACCATGACTGCGACGAGGTTCACTGTGCTCTCGCCATACGGCAACGTCGCTGGGTCTGGCATCTTGTAGGTGCGAAGACGGTCGCTCACAGAGTGCGGTGCGATAGCGAGCACCTGACCAGTTCGTGGATTCTCGGAGCCCCGAATTCGTGCCAACGACACCGTAGGTTCACCGCGATTGCCGACCGCAAAGTAACCGATGAGTTCGAGATCATCGCCACTGCGAACACATCGCTTATTGCCCTTGACTTGGATGGTCTCGAGGCTGTCTGAGCTTGGTCGCACGGTGGTCGTCGTGCGTGGCACGGTTGTCGTTGTCGTACTCGTCGTCGTAGTTGTTGTCGTAGTACTCGTTGTCGTGGTAGCGGAAGTTCCGCCACGGCGCCAGACTCGCTTCTTGCCTGACACGGTGCAGGTGTACGAGACCCGGTTGACTACCCGCACTACACCTGCTGCCGAGCATCGTGTGCCCGCAATATCAGGGGCCGCCGCGCTCACCCTCTCGAGAGGGATGAGTGAGCCGATGAGCACGACGACCCCGAGAACGATGCGTTTCACCACATGCCGTCTAACGCCCGGCAGCCCCTCTGGTGACATCATGACTGACCCCCTATTCTTGGGGCATTGATGGCTGACCCTGCTGACTCGACATGGAGTCTTGCCACCCAAATCACGGCGATGGAGGCGTGGCTCAGTGGTCCCGAGGGCGGGGTCGCAGCGTCCCGCTTGGCCCGGAAGTACGGGCTCTCCGACGACCCGCGCGACGTCATCGGCACGGCGCTGCTGCGCATCAGGGGTCTTGCGACCCGTCGTACATCGCCACTTCCCTCGGTGAACTCTCCCGAAGAGGCCGCTCGTTACGCCTACCGCACGGTCTCCAACGCGACCATTGATCTGGCCCGGCGCAACACCCGTGAGAAGGCGATGTTGGTCAACGTCTCGGTGTTGGCGCCAGATGCACCGTCAGTGGAGTCTCAGGCGACGGCCAAGGTGTTCGTCGAATCGATGTTTGCCAAGGTCAGCGAGCTGGTGGCCCGTGAGGTGCCCTGCACTGGGTGCCAGCGCCAGATCGTGCTAGCCGCAACCACCGAGATCCTCCATCTGGTGTTGATTGAGGGCGAATCTGACGGAGCCCGCGGCCAGTCTTGGTTTGACGATGTCATCTACGAGACGGTGGATCGTTCTACGAAAGGCATGAATCTGTTACCCGCCGCTCGACGCCAACGCAAGTCGCGTTGTAAGCGCTGCGTGATGGATTTGATTGCCCTTGGGCTCGCTGAGTTGGGATACCGCCGTGGCTGATCTGCGACTGCACTTCGATGCCGACGGGCGACGGTGGGAAGGCGTCGCTGGCGCAATGTCGGATTGGGCGACGCTCACCGAGGCAAACGACTTGCTCACTCTCGCCCGCACGAGTGACGGCCGACTGGTGGGTTTCGTCTTCGACCATGACGCACGATCATCGGAGTTCGAGACTTCCCTGGCAGAGATTGACAGGTTGTTCGGGTCGGCTGTGCAGACGGTCGTGCGACAGTGCCCGACACAAGATACCGACGAAGTTGTGATGCTCAGCGACACGGTGGGTGAAGTTGCCGTTCTCACGGATACCACTCCCGATGTGGTGCCAAGGTCTGGCCTGTTGCATGCGCGGGTGGGCGACATGCAGATTGACGACGACGAGGTCAACAAGGTGCTCACCGTCACCCTGTCACTGCCGTGGTGGGCGAGGTTCTTGCGACCGTGGGTCTCGGTGCGACGGCGCGGGCGACCTGAGATTCTCGCGTTGGCACCGCTGCGCTTCCGCGGTCGCCGAGCATCAGCGCGAATGCGCTATGGCTTGCCGGGTGGAACATCAACCTTGGTCGCTGACGTCGTGAAGGGAACTCAGCGGCCGTGGTTGCCGGTCATCACTTCGTCGGTGTTAACGGCGCTCTTGGTCGCGATCGCTTTCGCGGTCGCATCACGAGACACACCTGACACATCAGTTGTCGCACCAGTCACCACCCTGGTGAGCCCGACGACAGAGGTATCGACCGTCGATACCGCAACAACCGCTGTGCCCACTTCGGCAGTTTCGACTACTGCAGCACCCGAGACGACCACCTCGACCATCGCGGTCGCCAGCACTCAGGCGCCGAGCACCACAGCCGTGCGACGTAGCAGCACGACCTCGAGCACGATTCTTCCGCCGGGTGATGTTGCGTTCGAGATGCCAACGCAATACATCACGAGCAACGAAAAGCGCGCCGATCTCTCGGTCAGTGGCCGAACCGTGCGACGTGGTGAGAGTATCGCCGTCTCCATTCGCGTCGCAGGCCTTGATATCAACCCATTCACCACGAACAGCGCGACGACTCTTGATGAACTCGTCGCCGCCTGCCGTGCCCTCATCGGTGTAGGCAATGTCGTGCCGCCGACGCCAGGCTGGACTACGAACGTCTCCGTCTCGCTTGTCGGAACCAGCATTATTGCTGGCGGTACAACTCAACTCGTTGTAGTTGGCAACATCAATCGTGAATGTGGTGACACCCTCGTGAGTACCTCACCACCGACGATTCGAGTGGTTCGCACCACGTTCTATCGGCCAGTGGAAGTGCAGCTTTCGATTCCAGCATCACTCGCTGCCGGCACCTATGAACTCGTTCTCAATCCGTTTGACATGAACCGCCTCACCCAAACCACTCCAATCAGAATCACTGTCACCGAGTAGGCGGCGTACAACATCGCAGCGGCTGTGGTAGCGCTGAATGACGCGGCGCACGTGTACGTCTCAGCGTTGAATAATCAGCGCAGACGTGTCGCGAAGCCGGCGATACGTCGCGCCAGACCACGCGGCGCAAACGTCGATGCGGCAGTCAGCGACTTATTGACAAGGCCAGGTACGCACAAGGCCTTGCCCTCCATCACGGCACGCAGTCCGTCGCGGGCAACGTCGTCGGCGCTCATCCACGCAAACTCGGGAAACTTCGACTCGAGACCCGACGTGTTGGAAATGCTTTGGAACTCCGTATGTGTGAGACCCGGACACAGAGCAGTCACGCGAATGCCCGAACCACGCAGTTCTTCGTACAGCGCCTCGGTGAGGCTGGTGACGAATGCCTTGGTGGCGGAATACACCGCGAGCCCTGGCCCCGCCTGAAACGAGGCGATGCTTGAGACGTTCAACAGATAGCCGCGACCGCGGGGTTGCATCTGGCGTATCGCTTCATGAGCGATGCGCATGAGTGCATTGATGTTGAGTGACACCTCGTTCGAGAGTCGTTCAGGGTCGGCGTCGGCAAAGTTCCCTGATGTTCCGAACCCAGCGTTGTTGACCACAAGATCAATCGGTGTGCGAGTCGAGTCACGCAGTCGAGTGAGTACCGCACCGACACCGGCATCGGTAGTGAGATCTGCGGCCAGCACTTCGCAATTCGCATACTGTGCAGCGATGGCATCGAGTCGTTCTTTACGACGCGCCACGAGCACCATTCCGACACCGGCTTTGCCAAGTTTGTGGGCGAGTGCCTCACCGATGCCACTCGAGGCTCCGGTGATGAGTGCGTGGGTGAAAGGCGCCTTAGTCATGCTCAGTTTTCACTGAGGCCACCGGCTGCCGAGAGTCGCGCGTGTGCACGACGTAGATCAGCCTCGACAGCGGCATCGTGTCCGCCGCGCATAGATGTTTCGGCACGTTCTTTGGCGGCGCGCGCACGAGCCACGTCGATGTCCTCAGCGAGTTCCGCATTGTCGGACAGAATCGTCACGTGTCCGCCCGATGCCTCGACATATCCTCCGTGCACCGCCACGCTTTGCACCTTGCCGTCTTGCAGCGTGATGCGAGTGTGATTCTCGGTGAGCACACCAAGAAATGATGTATGACCGGGCAAGAAGGCAATCTCACCACCACTCTCAGTGCGGGTGATTACCTGCGTTGCATCGCCGGAAAACAGCACGCGCTCGGGTGACACCACTTCGACTTTCATCGTCGCCCCGCTCGCCATTGACCCGCCCTCGTCGTCAGCCTACGAGGCCGACTCTTGCAGTGCCTTGGCTTTGGCCTGCACCTGCTCGATGTTGCCGACGTTCAAGAACGCCTGCTCGGGCACGTCGTCGAGTTCACCCTTGACGATGGCCTCGAAGCTCTCCACAGTCTCAGCAGTCGGTACATATTCGCCCTTCACACCCGTGAAGACCTCGGCTACGTAGAACGGCTGCGACAAGAAGCGTTGCACCTTGCGGGCACGTGACACCGTCTGGCGGTCTTCTTCTGACAATTCGTCGAGACCGAGAATCGCGATGATGTCTTGCAGTTCCTTGTAGCGCTGGAGAATTTCCTGCACGCGACGCGCCACGTTGTAGTGCCGCTCGCCCACCACTTCGGGAGACAAGATCGTCGACGTCGACGCCAATGGGTCGACCGCCGGGTAGATGCCGAGCGACGCAATCTGACGTGACAACTCGGTCGTTGCGTCCAAGAAGGTGAACGTGGTGAACGGTGCCGGGTCGGTGTAGTCGTCGGCGGGCACATATACGGCCTGCAGAGATGTGATCGAGCGACCGCGCGTTGAGGTGATGCGCTCTTGCAACTGGCCCATCTCGTCAGCGAGCGTCGGCTGGTAACCCACCGCCGACGGCATGCGGCCGAGCAAGGTCGAAACTTCAGAACCCGCCTGCACGAAGCGGAAGATGTTGTCGACGAAGAGCAACACGTCTTGGTTCTTCACATCGCGGAAGTACTCGGCCATCGTGAGTGCCGAGAGCGCGACGCGAAGACGAACGCCCGGTGGCTCGTCCATCTGACCGAAGACCAGCGCAGCCTTTTCGAACACGCCCGACTCGGCCATTTCAATGCGCAAGTCGGTGCCTTCGCGGGTGCGTTCGCCGACGCCGGCGAACACCGACACACCACCGTGCTTCGAAGCCACGCGGTTGATCATCTCGGTGATGAGCACGGTCTTGCCGACGCCTGCGCCACCGAAGAGACCGATCTTTCCGCCTGCGAGATACGGCGTGAGCAGGTCGATCACCTTGATGCCGGTTTCGAACATTCGCTTGGTTGGTTCGAGGGTGTCGAAAGCCGGGGCTGGGCGGTGAATATCCCAGCGCTCGACGTCCTTGAACTCGGCGTTGTCACCGTCGAGCACCTCACCCCAGACGTTCCACACATGCCCGAGGGTCTTTTCACCCACGGGAACACAGATACCGCGACCCGTATCGCGCACGGTGGTGCCGCGACGCAGACCGTCGGTCGGCTTCAGACACACCGCGCGCACGCGACTGTGGCCCAATTGTTGGGCGACCTCAGCCAAGATTGTGCTCGGTTTGCCATCGACCTCAATGGTGAATTCGAGTGCGCGATTGAGTTCGGGCAGGCTGCCGCGGGGAAACTCGACGTCAATCACCGGGCCGGCGATCGCCACCACGCGACCTTCACTGGTCTTGGTGTTGCTCATCGTTGCTGTCATGGTTGCTCCTTTGGTGCGATTCGTTATGCGCTGACCATGTCGTCAGCGGGTTTGAGGGCTTCGGCACCACCGACGATTTCCATAATCTCGGTGGTGATTGAGTCTTGTCGTGCGCGGTTCATCGTGCGCGAGAGGCTCTTGATCAGTTCTTCTGCGTTGTCGGTGGCCGACTTCATCGCACGCTGGCGGAATGCATGCTCGCTTGCGGCTGCGTTCAACAAGGCTGCATAGACACGGGCTTCCACATAGCGCGGAAGCAACGAACCGAGGATGTCTTCAGCGCTTGGCTCAAATTCATAGGCGCTGGTGCCGGTTTCTGGTTTGCCGTCGCCACCTTCAACCACCGCACGCTCAAGTGGAATCAACGGCCGTCGCACCACTTCTTGCGTGCCAGCCGAGACGAAACGTGTGTAGACGAGTTCGACGCGATCGACCTCGCCCTTTACGAACAAGTCGGTCACGTACTGGCCAATAGCTTTGGCGTTCTCATATCTTGGCGCATCGGAAAAACCAGCGAAACCCTTGCGCAGCGAGTAACCGCGGAACTTGAAGTAGCTCTCAGCCTTACGTCCGACAGGAACGATGGCGTACTGCTTGCCGGCGACTACATCGGCTTTCACTTCACCTTCAGTAGCCCGCAATACACCGGCGTTGTAACCGCCACAGAGACCACGGTCGGCTGTGATCGCGATGTAGCACGTGGTCTTCTCCACTTCGCGCGGCTTCATAAAGATAGATTCCGAACCAGAACCGCCCGCGGCGAGATCTTTCACCACATTGGTGATGATTTCGCTATAGGGCACGGCGGCATAGACGCGCTGCTGGGCCTTCACGATGCGTGATGCTGCGATCAGTTCCATGGCGCGGGTGATCTTCTTCGTTGCCTGAACGGAGCGAATCCGTCCACGAAGAATACGTTCTTGACCGCCAGCCATCTCGCGTGCTTACTCCGTTGCCAGCGTCTTCTTGCTCGCCGCCTCGCCGACTTCACCGGCTGAGGACTTGGTCGGGTCGGCGGAGGCGCCGCCCACGGGAGTCACGACAAATGACTTCTTGAACGCCGCGACGATGTCGCCGAGATCCTTGGGCACGTCGGCTTTCGGGTTCTGGCGAATGCCGGCCAGCATGCTTCCATGGCGCGAACGGCAGTGCTCAAGCAACTCTTGCTCGAAGCGTCGCACGTCACCAACGGGCAGATCGTCGAGGTAACCCTTGGTGCCCGAGAAAATCGATACAACTTGTTCTTCGACCGGCATCGGGCTGTTCAGCGGCTGCTTCAGCAACTCAACCAGGCGATAACCACGCTCAAGTTGCGCCTTGGAAATCGCGTCGAGTTCTGAACCAAACGTTGCGAATGCTTCAAGTTCGCGGAACTGTGCGAGATCCAACTTCAAAGTGCCCGAAACGCTCTTCATCGCTTTGATCTGCGCCGCACCACCCACGCGGCTTACCGAGATGCCCACGTCAACAGCCGGACGTACGCCTGATTTGAAAAGGCTGTCCTGCAGATACACCTGACCATCGGTGATCGAGATCACGTTGGTGGGGATGTACGCCGACACGTCGCCGGCCTTGGTCTCGATCACTGGCAGCGCCGTGAGTGAACCGGCACCCTTTTCGTCGCTCAACTTGGCAGCGCGCTCGAGCAGACGGCTATGCAGATAAAACACGTCACCCGGATACGCCTCGCGACCCGGCGGACGACGCAGCAAGAGCGAAATCTGGCGATACGCCTCGGCCTGCTTCGAAAGGTCGTCGTAAACGATTAACGCGTGCTCACCCTTCTCCATCCAGTGCTGACCCATTGCACAACCGCCGTAGGGCGCTAGGTATTTGAACGGTGCGGGGTCGCTCGCAGGTGCAGCGACAACGACGGTGTATTCCATCGCCCCGTATTGACGCAACACTTCCACCGTCTGCGCGACAGTCGAGCCCTTCTGCCCCACCGCCACATAGATGCACTTCACGCCGAGACCTTTTTGATTGAGGATCGTGTCAATCGCGACGGTCGTCTTGCCCGTCTTGCGGTCGCCGATGATGAGTTCGCGTTGACCACGACCAATTGGCGTCATCGCGTCGATGGCCTTGATGCCCGTCTGCAACGGCTCGTGCACGGGCTTGCGACCCATGATGCCGGGTGCCTGCACTTCTACGCGACGGAGCTGTGCGCCAACGATGTCACCCTTGCCGTCGATCGGGGTACCCAGCGCGTTGACCACGCGCCCGAGCATCGCGTCGCCGACTGGCACCGACAGAATGCGGCCAGTCGCCTTGACAGTCTGTTGTTCTTCAATGGCATCTGAGTCGCCGAGCACGACGACGCCGATCGACTCTTCATCGAGGTTGAGCGCTAGACCCACTGTGCCGTCTTCAAACTCAAGCAACTCGTTGACCGCACAGTCGGGAAGACCGCTGACGCGCGCAATGCCGTCGCCGATTTCGGCGACGCGACCGACGGTACGGGCTTCGACCGACGGCGTGTAGCCGTCGAGCCCCTTGGAAATCGCTGCTGCGATATCTGCGGCAGAGAGAGTGAGTTCGGACATGGTGGTTTCCTTTCGAATGACGGCCTAGAGACGGGCCTTAACTTGGTCGAGTCGGGTGCGCACAGAGTCATCGATCACGTCATCGCCAACGGTGGCGACGACGCCACCAATCACGCTCGGATCGACTACGACTTTCAAATTCACACGCTTGCCGGTGGCTTTGGCGAGAGCGTCAACCAGGCGAGTCTTCTGTGCATCGCTCAAGGCAACCGCGGTGCGAACCTCGGCAACTTCAAGTTGCTTCTCGCTTGACGCGCGCTTCACGAGGGCATCGGCGACCTGCGGCAAAAGCGAAACATGACCGGTGCCGACCAACATCGAGGCCAGTTGTACGGTCACGTTGTGGGCCTTGCCGCCAAGCAGTTGCTCGACGATCTTTTGACGACGCTCAATGGGTAACGAAGTGTCGCCCAACGAGCCGCGCAGGGCTTCGTTGGTTTCGTAGGCGCGAGCGAGACGGAACATTTCGTCTTCGACCGTTGCCAACACGTCATTGGCGACGGCAATCTCGAACATTGCGGTGACGTAAGCAGTGATCTGCTGAGAGCTCATCGGCCAGCACCTACCTTGGCAATGAAGCCATCAATCAGTTCTTGTTGAGTTCGCTCGTCTAATGCAGCGCGAACGGCGTCGGTGGTCGCAGCGGCCGACAGTCGGGCAATCTCGGCACGCAGCTCGTCACCCGAGCGGGCACGAGCAGCTTCGATTTCCGCAGTTGCTCGGGCCTCCATGTCGGCGACTTCGGCAGCAATGCGGGCTCGGCCTTCTGCAAGCACTGCCGCCGCCTGCGCATCTGCCTCGGCAAGTATGCGCGCTCGTTCACTGGCAACGTCTCCAAGGGCGGTACGAATATTGGCCGCATCACTGGTGGCCTGTTTCAGTGCAGCTGCAGCGTCGTCAAGTTCCTTCTGAATCTTGGCCGTTCGCGCCTCGAGACCCTTCTTCGCTGCCGGCCAACCAAACTTGTACAGCGCGCCGAAGATGATCAGCGATGCGAGACCGCCATAGATGATTTCACCGATTTCCGGAAACAGCCAGTGGTGTGACAGTGACGGATCTTCGGCAGCGATGATGCTGTAAACGTTCACGAGTGGCCTCCGCTCATGGTCGCATCAACGGCACGCTTCACAACCGCGGCGTCGGGTGACTTACCGAGCACCAGCTGCGCAGCACGTGACGTGACGTTGCCAACAGCAGCCGCCACTTCTCCGCGAGCGGCAGTCCGCGCAGTCTCGAGCGACTTGTCGGCATCGGCGCGCTTGGCGGCGATGCGAGCGTTCGCTTCGGCGACCTTCGCCTGACGCTCAGAGTCGAGCGTCTGGCGGGCCTTCTCGACTCGCCCAGCGGCCTCAGCACGCACTTCGGCAATTGCTGCCTCATACGCCGCAACATCGCTCTGCGCAGCAGAGCGCGTGGCTTGCGCCGACTCGTGTCCGTCGCGAATCATTCCGTAGCGGGCCTCCATGCCCTTTCGCACCTTCGGTACGAGGAACACCCGCATCACGAAGAGGAACACGAGAAAGGTTCCCGCGCCCCAGAACAGTTCCTTCCCTTCCGGGGCGATGGGGTTGGGCCCCATGTCCTCGGCGGCAAGAAGGATGGTGGAAAGCAACATGGCCGTCAGCGTCTTCGACTAGGCGAACTTGAGCAGAATGAAAGCGACGAAGCCGATCAGGGCGAGCGCTTCAGTGAACGCCACACCGAGGAACATCGTCGTGCGAACCATGCCGGCTGCTTCAGGCTGACGGGCCATCGACTCGATGGCCTTTCCGAAGATGATGCCGATGCCGATGCCTGGTCCAATCGCGGCGAGGCCGTAGGCGTAACCTGCCGACGCAGCGGCGGCGGTGTTCTTCGCAGTTGCCGGATCGACGACCGCGTCACCCGCCTCGGCCGCGATGCGGGCGATTGTTGCTAGTGCTTCCATTGCTGTTATCTCCTTGTTGTTTGGTTGGTATTCGTTTCTGGATTAATGCTCGGCATGCGATGCCATGTTGATGTACACGGCGGTCAACGTGGTGAAAATGTAGGCCTGCAAGAAGGCGACGAGTACCTCAAAGCCGGTGAGGAAGAGCAATACGGCAAATGGCAGAACGCCAACAGGTATGAGAATGCGGTCGCGAGCCTGGAAAAGCGCCTCGGAGAGCAGCGCGAAGATGACGAGCAGCAAGTGACCCGCCAACATGTTGGCGAAAAGTCGCACTGCCAACGAGAACGGTCGCACGATGAACGTGGAAATCAATTCGATCGGCGTAACCAAGATGTAGAGCGCCTTGGGCACCCCAGGTGGGAAGAGCACCGACTTGAAGTAACCAAGCGGTCCTTGATGCTTGATGCCAGTGGCGTTGTACACGACCCACACCATCAACGCCATGAATGCGGGAATTCCCATGCGCGCGGTGGCGGGCATCTGGATTATCGGAATGACTCCCGGAACGTTGCTCAGATAAATGAAGATGAAGATCGAGAGCAGGAATGGTGTCCAAGCCAAGCCCGACGGGCCCATGGTCTGCATGATGATCTGTTTCTCGATGAAATCAATAATCACCTCGGCAAGATTGCGGGCACCCTTTGGAGCCTTCTTCGGATCTTTCCGCGCAGCGGCGAGGAAGATGCCCATACCGATGAGTGCCGAGGCAAAACCAATGAGCACCACCTTGTTCACGGTGGGCAACACATCTTGCCAACGCAACAACATGTTGATTGGCGGAAACTCAAAGGCCAAGAGCGAAAGTTGATTCATGCGCTAGCGCTTTCTTTCGAGAGATTGTCGGTGGAGACGGTAGTAGACGATGAGGCATCTGGTCGTAAGCCAGGGAATGCCAAGGTCGACGAGATGTAGCGCATTTCCCAGAAGAGCAGGCCGAGGTGGGTCACGATCAGCGTGAGTCCGAGGGCGACGAGGTCAACCCACGGTTCGTTGCGCACCAGCATGACGGCGAGTGCCACGATGCCGAGTCGCAAGATGTACCCAAAGAGCGTCGCCGCCATCATCAGCGCATACGAGATGCGCGCAGTTGTGGCAACCAGACCGGCGGCAATCATGAAGTTGCACAAGACGAGCCCGAGACCGTATGCGCTCGACCAGGCGCCGGCATCGCCCCAGATCAACCACGATGCGCCAATCAAGACTGGTGCGGCTATCAAGCCGCGCTTGACAATGTCGCGCGTGATCTCTGCCTCGGGCGACGGTCCGGTGTCGCGCATCGCGAGCACCGACGGATTCACGTTGTTGTTCATCGCGCCCGTGCCGTTTCGCGCCGCTCGGCTTCAAGTTGCGACATTTGCGCGTTGTACACGTAGTAAAGCTTCACGAACTGCGCCACCAGGGCGACGACGACGAACACAATCATGAAGAGCGGAGTCGTTTCCACACGCTGATCAATGAACCAACCGAGGACGAAGAACACCAGCGCGGTGCCCGCAATTTCCATTCCTCTGCTGAGTGAGTCGGGCTGCGCTGGCACTGGTGACACCTTTGTTGATGAACGTAGCGTTCGGCTCACGAGGCTTGTGAACCGTAGAACAATCTAGGCGTGCGGCTCGTCTCCGACCAAATCCGCTTCGTGAACTTGTGCGTCGTGACGTCGAATTCGTGGGTGCAATACCGTGAACACACTCAACGCACTACCCACGATGAGGAAAATCACCAACGCTGAACCCGTGCTGTAGAGCGCTGAAAACAACACGACCGTCGAGAGCAGAGCGGCCCAGCCCCACAGAATCACGACCGAACGTCGCGGGCCGTGACCCAACTGAATCAAGCGATGATGCAAGTGACCCATGTCTGCTTGGGTGAAACTGCGACCGCTGGCGGTGCGGCGGATGATGGCAAAGAGCACGTCGACAATCGGCACGGCGAGCACCAACAGCGAGATGAAAATCGGCGCCAAAAAGAAATACGTCTGACCATTCGCCGATTGCGTGTCAGGGTCGGCACGTCCTCCGACCACGCTCGTGGCCACTGCCATGAGCAGACCGAGCAAGAGCGAACCACTATCCCCCATGAAGATGCGCGCGGGGTTGAAGTTAAACGGCAGGAATCCGATGCATACGCCGACGGCGATGATCGCCACGAGCGGCCCAATGTTCGGCTGAGGTAAGAGATTGCCCTCCGCGAGATCGCGCGAATAAATGAAGAACGCCGCTGCGCCAATCGCCACGATGCCGGCGGCCAATCCGTCGAGACCATCGATCAAGTTGATGGCCTGCGTCATGCCGAGCAGCCAGAACACCGTGAAGAGCGGCACCCAGTCACCCGACAACACGAACACGTCGAGAAACGGCACACGGAACTGAAACATCGTCACGCCAAACCACACGAGCGCAACGGCAGCCACAACTACACCGGTCACCTTCGCGGGCGGTGAGATATCACGAATGTCGTCGAGAATGCCGAGCGCAAAGATGATTGCACTTGCGACCACTACCCCGATGATCTCCGTGCTGTCTTGAAAGAGCTGGTCAAAGTCACCGATGAGACTCGCGCCGACAATCGCCGCGAGAATGCCAATGAACATGCTGATGCCACCCACATCGGGTGTCGGCACGGGGTGCATTCTGCGCTCGTCAGGTGTCGCCTGCCAGCCGTGCGCACGCGCAAAACGAATGACCGCTGGCAGGCTCGCAGCAGTTGCGACTGCAGCAATAAGCCCGACCAGGAGGTACGAGCGAAGGGAAATCATCGATAGGCGGGAAACGCCGCACACAACGCCGCCACCTTGGCGCGCACGTCTGCGACAATGGCCGGGTCGTTGCGACCTTTCAGGGTGGTGACGATGAAGTCGGCGATGGTTGACATCTCACCCTCACGCATGCCCTGCGTGGTCACCGACGGCGTGCCAATTCGCACGCCCGAGGTAACGAATGGGCTGCGCGGGTCATTGGGCACGGTGTTCTTGTTCAACGTGATGCCGGCCATATCGAGCACGGCCTGAGCTTCTTTGCCGGTGAGGTTCGCGTCGAATGGTCGCAAGTCGACCACCATCATGTGCGTATCGGTGCCACCTGAGACCAGCCGGAACCCGCGAATCGCGAGCGCCTCGGCAAGTGCCGCCGCATTCTTCACGATTTGGTGTGCATATTCGCGAAACTCAGGCTGCAGCGCCTCAAAAAACGCGACGGCTTTGGCTGCGACTGCATGCTCGAGCGGTCCACCTTGTTGACCTGGAAACACCGCCTTGTCGATCGCCTGTGCATGTTGCTTGGTTGACAGAATGCAGCCACCGCGTGGGCCACGCAGTGTCTTGTGTGTGGTGAAGGTGACCACATCTGCGAACGGCACGGGATTGGGGTGCGCTCCGCCCGCGACCAGGCCGGCCAGGTGGGCAATGTCGAACATCATGTAGGCGCCGACTTCGTCGGCAATCTTCTTGAAGGGCTCTGGTTCGATGCGTCGCGGATAACTGGTGGTACCAGCCACGATCATGCGCGGGCGGTGCTCGTGGGCCAGCCGACGCACTTCGTCAAAATCGATGCGCTCGTCGTTGACGCCCACCTTGTATGAGCGGAAGTCGTAGAAGATGCCGCTCGCATTTACCGGCGAGCCGTGCGTCAGATGGCCACCGTGGTCAAGGCTCAGCCCGAGCACAACATCACCAGGCTTGAGCATCGCCTGATACACCGCCATATTCGCACTCGCACCCGAGTGCGGTTGCACGTTGGCGTGATCGGCGCCAAACAGTTGCTTCACGCGGTCGATGGCAAGTGCTTCAATCTCGTCGACCACAGCGTTGCCGCCGTAATACCGCTTGCCCGGATATCCCTCGCTGTATTTGTTGGTGAGCACCGAACCTGTTGCCCGCATCACTGCCGGTGAGGTGAAGTTTTCACTCGCGATTAACTGCAGGCCAGTCGTCTGACGGGTGCGCTCTTTTTCGATGAGTGTTTCAACCTGTGAATCGGGCTTGGAGTCAGAGGGAAATGGCATGGGACCTAGCTTTCGTGAAGCGCAGATTCTTCGGCTTCAATATCCGACAATTGTCCCACACGGCGCGCGTGTCTTCCGCCCTCAAATGGTGTTTCGAGAAATTTCTTGACGATTTGTTCAGCAAGTTCGGGTGTCACAACACGACCACCCATCGACAACACGTTGGCGTCGTTGTGCGAACGCGCCATCTCTGCCAACCACAGGTCATTACACAATGCCGCACGTATGCCGCGCACCTTGTTGGCGGCAATCTGCTCGCCTTGACCGCTGCCGCCGAGCACTATGCCAACATCGGCCTTGGCATCGCGCACGGCCCGTGCTGCTGCTGCACACAGGTGCGGATAGTCGGTGGCTTCGGTCGAATGTGTGCCGTAGTCCTCGACGCGATAACCCTGCGATTCGAGCAATGCAATGAGGTACGACTTGAGTTCGAAACCTGCATGATCGGAGGCGATGGCAATGCGCTTAGCCCCGACGCGACTCATTGAGCGCCAGCCTACGGCTCAACGCTGCGTCGCTGCGTAGCGTTGGCGACATGTCACTCGACCCGCGCACGCCGGTGCTGATTGGCGCGGGTCAAGCGCTCGACCGCGACACCCATCCTGCGACAGCAAAACACCCGGTTGCGCTCATGGCTGAGGCGGTCACTGCAGCGTTCAGTGACGCTGCCATCGCCGCCCCGACGCAGGTCGACTCGGTGCGCGTTGTGCGTTTGCTGTCGTGGAAGTACACGAATACCGCTCATGCGCTGGCATCAGCCTGCGGCATCACCGCGAAGCAATACGGCACGACACCGCACGGTGGCAACATGCCGCAGTCGCTGGTGAACCTCACCGCTCGGCAGATTGCTGCCGGCGAGGTCGAACTCGTGGTGCTGGCCGGCGGCGAATGTGCGCGCACACGCTCGGTAGTGAAAGACGCAAGTGCTCTGCCCTGGCCCGACCCGAACACCAAGACGACTGATACCGAACGTGTGCCTGCAGCTGAGAACATCGTCGAAGATCTCGCTTTACTTAATGACGAAGAGCAGCGCCTCGGCATCATGCTGCCAGTGCAGCACTACCCGATGTTCGAATCAGCGCTTCGTGCCGCAGCAGGCCGCAGTGTGACCAGTCACGAACGTCGCATCGCCGAGTTGTGGTCGCGCTTCAGCGCTGTTGCTGCTAGCAACCCCTACGCGTGGCTGCAAACTCCGCTGTCTGCAGACCAAGTGCTCACTGTTTCACCCGACAATCGCATGATCGGTCTGCCGTATCGCAAGGTGATGAACTCAAACAACCAGGTCAACCTCGCGGCCGCGGTGGTGATGTGTTCGGCAGAACGAGCCATGGCACTCGGCGTGCCGCGCGATCGGTGGGTCTTCCCTTGGGCGGGAGCCGACTGTCATGAACACCAATTCGTATCAAACCGCTGGTCGTTTGCCGAAACTCCGGCGATACGACTCGGTGGTCAACGAGCGTTGCAGTTGGCGGGGCTCGGCATCGACGACATCGCGCAGATCGACCTGTACTCATGTTTCCCTTCGGCGGTGCAACTTGGTGCGGCATCACTCGGGCTCGACCTCACTCGACAGCTCACCCTCACCGGCGGCTTGTCGTTCGCAGGTGGACCGTGGAACAACTACGTGATGCACGCCATCGCCACCGCGATGATGCGCCTGCGTGAATCACCGGATGATCACGCGTTTATCTGGGCCAACGGCGGTTACGCCACCAAGCACGCATTCGGTGTGTATGCGACCACTCCGCCGCCGAACGGTTTTCTCCACGAGTCACCCCAAGCCGCAATCGATGCCCTGCCAGCACGGCAACTCGCCACCGGTGACGATGCCCGAGGTGCAGCGACTATTGAGGCCTACACCGTGATGCATGACCGCGGCGGCGAGCCCGAACGACTGATTGCCGCCACTCTGCTTGCCGACGGCCGTCGCGCTTGGGTGAATGTCGCCGACGCAACTGTCGCGCGAGACTTTGTGACTGACGAACAAGTTGGGCGGCGCGTGGTGCTGCGTCGCAGTGGAGAGCTCGAGTCGGCTTAGTCACAGCGGCGCGCCACCCCGACGAGCGCAGAGCGCTCAGCGTCGCGCCGTGACGATGCGCTCACGACCTGCATGGTCGCGCAACACTGCAATGTCTCGCAGACCTACTGCCTCAGACATCGCACGCACTGCGGCACCTTGTTGATGGCCGATTTCCACCACCAGCACGCCACCAGGTCGCAACCACTCACACGACTCGCCCACGACGACACGTAACGCAGCGAGCCCGTCATCGCCGGCGAACAATGCCTCGTGGGGTTCGTGTGCAACAACATCGGGCTGCGTCTCGGGATCGTTATTTGCGATATACGGGGGGTTCGACACCACCACGTCGACGGTCTCACGCAACGCCATCGGTAACGCTGCATACCACTTGCCCTCGGCGATGCGCACGTTGGCAGCCGCACGCCCAAGACCCGCCGCATTTGCTCGCGCAACGTCGAGTGCGTCGGATGACGCATCGGTCATCCACACCGTGGTGTGGTCAAGTGGCAATTCGTGAGCGAGCGACAAGCCGATGGCTCCGCTTCCAGTGCCAAGGTCGACGACGACGCGTGGTGTCGCGGCGCGCGCAAACTGCAACGCCACCTGTGCCACCTGCTCGGTTTCAGGGCGTGGAATCAGCACCCGTCGATCAACCAACAAGTCGAGATGACGAAACGCCCAGCGACCCATCACGTATTGCACAGGCTCGCCCATCAGTCGGCGACGAATCATTTCGTGCAGATGCAGAGCCATTCGCTGTGTGACAGGTTCGCCAAGTGCAGCAGCAAACTCGCTAGCGCTGAGGCCAGCGGCATGTTCGCAAAGCAGTCGAGCATCGCGCGCACTACCAAGTGCTGCCTCGGTGTCGGCCAGCACCTCGCGCCACACCAGCGCGTCGCTCACTCCGCGGCCGTGCACCTCCGGCGCGTCGCTCACTCCGCTCCGATTTCCTTCGCCAACTGCTCGGCTTGGTACTCAAGCGTCAGCGCGTCGACCACGGGGTCGAGATTGCCGGCCAGTACGTCTTGCAGTTGATACAGCGTGAAGCCGATGCGGTGGTCGGTGATGCGATTCTCTTTGTAGTTGTAGGTGCGAATCTTCTCACCGCGACCACCCTTGCCCACCTGGGCGCGGCGCTCGGCCGACATCTTGGCTTCGTGCTCTTCTTGCTTGCGCTGCAACAGTCGCGTGCGCAGCACCTGCATTGCTTTGATGCGATTCTGCAATTGACTGCGCTCGTCTTGCATCGCCACAACGACTCCGGTCGGTTTGTGGGTGATGCGCACTGCAGAGTCGGTGGTGTTCACGCTCTGGCCACCAGGGCCACCCGAGCGATAGACGTCGATCTCTAGGTCTTTTTCATCGATGTGGATATCGACTTCTTCGGCCTCGGGCATCACCGTGACGGTGGCTGACGATGTGTGAATGCGACCGGCGTTCTCGGTGACCGGCACTCGTTGCACGCGGTGCGGGCCGCCCTCAAAGCGCATGCGGCGCCACACGGTCTCACCCTTCATCAGCACCGTTGCTTGATTCACTCCGCCCATCGGCGAACGGTCGTAGGCCATCACATCGAAAGTCCAGCCGTTACGCACCGACCACGCGCGATACATCTCGAGCAACTCTCCGGCAAAGAGATTGGCTTCTTCGCCGCCCTCTGCTCCGCGAAACTCGACGATCACGTTCTTGCCGTCATTCGGATCAGGTGGAATCAGCAGAACCTTGAGCTCGTCTTCAAGTCGTACCAATTCGGCCGTGCCGGCGTCTAACTCGGCTTGCAATGAGGGTCGCTCGTCGGCCGAGGCTGACTCGAGCAATTCGCGCGCCACCTCGACGTCTCCCGTCGTGGCGCGATACTTGCGAATGCATTCGATGAGCGGCCCCATCTGCTTGTAGCGGCGCGAGGCGTCACGCAGTTTGCGCTGATCGCCCAGCACCTCGGGGCTGGCGAGGCTGGCTTCGAGTTGCTCGAAATCCGCCACGATGGCGTCAAGTTTCGCGAGCACGGCGTAAAGGTTACGCCGACACGAACGTGGCGGGCTGCGACAGCATCGCCGCAAGTCGTTGCTGAGTGGGCAACACGTTACGTGAGTCGGCGACGATCAACAGTCGCGCACCTGCATTGAGCCGGTCTCGAGCATCGGCGGCAAATGGCACGGCATCAACCATCACCCCGGCAGTGAACACCACTACCGCTTCGTCGCCATCAATCATCTGGGCGATCGCCGCACACGGCACAGAGTCCTTCAAGTTCGCGCGCGGTACGGGTGGCTCGGCAATGCGCACAACCCGGGCGGCAATGCAAGCCGGGTCTGCCACCACTGCAGCCCGCAGGGCTCGCTCGGGGGCAAGCCGATTCAGTGGATGCGCCGGCGCCCCCGCTGCGCGGTGTTGCGCCACGTGCGTAACGACGCCACGCAGTTGGTCTACACCAGCGTCATCGCCGTGCAACATGCGAAACGTCTCGCGATCGTGTGACCCAACGCCGATGCGCAGACGAGCGACGCCGTTTTCATCAATCACGCGGGCAACTTCGAGACCCTGCACTTCACCTGTAACCACACCGTGTTCGATCACGACGTCAGCACCCGCAGTGCGAACGGTGTTGCCAAGTTCGAGATGTGCAGCTGCGGGCTCACGTCGCACCAAGTGGGGTGCCGGTGTCACTGCGGTGAGCTTCGTACCACTGAGCGCACAAATCTCGATATCTAGCGGGAAATATGCCGCCTGTCGCGCTACGACTCCGAGCGACTCGGCCTCGCCGATAATCGTCACCCGGGCGATTGGTGATGCGTTGCGTAAGTGCGACTGCGCCACCATGGTCAACGCCGTGCCGAGCACGCCGGTGGCACTCGGTGATGCAGTTCCCGAGTCTGCCGTCAGTGGTCGGGCAGCCAACCACAAAGCGTCGGCAGTGCGGAGGCCTACGAACCGCCCAAGGTCAACGTCGGTTGCCTCGGTCGCATCAGTATCTGATGCCCGAATCGCAGCCCACAACATCGCGCGAGCAACGGTGCGCTCACGTGTTGCCGATTCGCGAGCCGTGTCGCTCACGTCAGGCCGTTGGCTGCTTGGCGATCTCCGAGAGGAATTCGTCGTTCGTCTTGAACGACTTCAAACGGTCGATGAGCAGTTCGAGACCCGGTGCGGCATTGCCGTCGGCGGCCAAACCGCTCAACACGCGACGCAGCTTCCACACCATCTGCAACTGCTTACGGTCAAACAGCAGTTCCTCGTGTCGAGTGCTCGAGGCGTCAACGTCAATCGCCGGATAGATGCGTCGCTCGGCAAGTCTGCGATCGAGGCGCAGTTCCATGTTGCCGGTGCCTTTGAACTCTTCGAAGATGGCTTCGTCCATGCGGCTATTGGTTTCCACCAGTGCCGTGGCGAGAATCGTGAGACTGCCACCCTCTTCGATATTGCGGGCTGCGCCGAAGAACTTCTTCGGCGGATACAACGCACCCG